>Ga0194120_10001551_pt1 | contig 41598 bp, 39 predicted proteins | sample TA2MahCa65mmetaG_FD_148642 | JGI IMG/M metagenome (GOLD analysis project Ga0194120, IMG submission 148642) | Freshwater microbial communities from Lake Tanganyika, Tanzania - TA2015019 Mahale Deep Cast 65m | ecosystem: Environmental > Aquatic > Freshwater > Lake | place: Tanzania: Lake...
CTACGGGAGGAAAACCAAACCGACGAATTACGCTACACTTATCCACAGCCGCCTCTATGACAGGCGGCTATAGCCCCTGGGTAAAATTCAACGCGCATCCCTGGGTATTTTTAGACGCGCAGCGACAGCCCGGTGGTCTCGCCGACGCGGATCATCGAGATGTAGAAGGGGCCGAACACCCTGGGCTGGCGCGCCATGGCCTGCGACAGTTCGCGGCCGGAGTCGAGCGATTCGCGCAGATCCTTGATCACGGCAGCGAAGGCGCGGTTGGTGCAGGATTCCTGCAGGCCGGCCAGCGCGCGCATGATCGGCACGCCGGCCTTGAGCAGGGTGTACATCTGCCGGCTGAAGAGCAGGATGTCGGTGTGGCCGACGGCGCCCAGGTCGCGCAGGCGGGCCAACTGCGCCAGGGCGCCCTCGCCGGGCGCGGCGGCGGCGGCGATGCGGATCGGCGTGATGCCGCTCGCCGCGAGATTCTCGGCCAGCGCCGCCGCGCTGGCACTCTCCATGGCGCCCTGCTGCAGGGTGCCCTCGCTGTTGCGCCCGGTGTATTCGAAATAGGGCATGGCGGCGGCTTCCCTATTCGTCCGATTGCGCGCTGACGCGCATGGCTTCTTCCACCGTGGTGCGGCCCTCGAGCGCCACGCGCAGGGCGTCGTGCTTGAGGGTGTGGCCGGCCATCTGCTCGCGCGCGGCAACGACGAAGGCGCGCGGATCGTCATGGTTGGCGGCTTCCACCACCCGGCTGGTCATCTCGAGCATCTCATAGATGCCGGTGCGCCCGGCATAGCCGGTGCCGTTGCAGTTGGAGCAGCCCGGACCGGAACGGAAGGCATGCCGGTCAGCGGCATCGCCCAGCTCGACGCGCAGCCATTCGTGCTCCTGCGGCGTCAGCGCGTGCGACCGCGCGCAGTGCACGCAGACGACGCGCACCAGGCGCTGCGCCAGCACCAGGCGCAGCGACAACGCCACCATGTAGCGCGGCACGCCCATGTCGAGCAGGCGCACCGGCGTCGACACGGCATCGTTGGTGTGCAGGGTGGAGAAGACCATGTGGCCGGTCATCGCCGCGCGCAGGCCGATCTCGGCGGTGACCTGGTCGCGCATCTCGCCGACCAGCACGATGTCCGGGTCCTGGCGCAGGGCCGAGCGCAGCACGCGGTCGAAGGTGAGCTCGATCTTCTCGTTCACCTGCACCTGGTTGATGCCGGGCAGGCGGTATTCGACCGGGTCCTCGACGGTGATGATCTTCTTCTCCGGCGTGTTCACCTCGGAGAGAGCGGCGTAGAGGGTGGTGGTCTTGCCGCTGCCGGTGGGGCCGGTCACCAGCACCATGCCGCTCGGGTGGTGGATAAGTTCGCGCACGCGCTCGATGATGCGAGGCGGCATGCCGAGCTTGTCCAGCCCGAGCAGGCCGCCGCTCTGGCTGAGCAGGCGCATGACGGCCGACTCGCCGTGCTGGGTCGGCATGGTGGAGATGCGCACATCCACCGTGCTGTTGCGGATCTTGACGTTGAAGCGGCCGTCCTGCGGCAGGCGCTTCTCGGAAATGTCGAGTCCGGACATGAGCTTCAGGCGCAGCAGCAGGGCGCTGGCGATCTTGATGTCGGCCTCGGTCTGCACGTGCAGGATGCCGTCCACGCGGAAGCGGATGATGAGCGCCTTCTCCTGCGGCTCGATGTGGACGTCGGAAGCGCCCACCTGCACCGCCGCCTCGAACACCGACTGCAGCAGCTTGACGACGGGGGCCTCTTCCAGGCCGGGCGTGATGCCCAGCGCCCCGAGGTCGATGGCGACGTCACCCAGCTCGGCGGTCAGCTCCTGCGCCAGGCCGGAGATCTCCTCGGTGCGCTGGTAGACGCGGTCGATGGCCTCCAGCAACTGGCTCTCCGTGAGGACGACCATCTCGATCTCGCGCTTCAGCGCACGCGAGACTTCGTCGTAGGCGAACAGGTCGGTCGGGTCGGCGAGGCCGACGCGGACCGCGGCGCCGCGTTCCTCGAGTACCATGGCGCGGAAGCGGCGCGCCTGCGCTTCGGAGAGCAGGCGAACCGTGTTCGGCCTGAGGTTGTAGCTGCGCAGGTTGATGTAGGGGATGCCCAGCTGTTTGGCCATCGCCTGGGAGATGCCCTCCTCGGTGACGAACTTGCCGTCGATCAGCACGCGACCGAGCTTGCGCCCGCTCTTCTTCTGTTCCTCGAGCGCCTGCCTGAGCTGATCTTCGGTAATCAGGGACTGCTGTACGAGCAATTCGCCGAGCCTGATCTTTTCCGGACGGGCCATGGAGTCCCCGAAAAGTTAAACCTGTTTATCCAAAAAAGCGCGTAATACCCCAAATTTATTACAAAAATACCCCGATCCAAGAAAGGTTTCAAGTGTTTCATGTAATTCTTTTCCAGCCCGAAATCCCGCCCAACGCCGGAAATGCGATCCGCCTGACGGCGAATACGGGCTGCAAACTGCATCTGGTGAAGCCGCTCGGCTTCAATCTGGAGGACAGGCAACTGGCCCGCGCCGGGCTCGACTACCACGACCTGGCCCGGGTCAGCGTGCATGAGGACTGGGAGGCTTGCCTGGCGGCGCTCGAGGGCAGCCGGATGTTCTTCGTCAGCACGCGCGGCGACACGCGCTTCGATGCCCTCGGCTACCGGCCCGGCGACGCCTTCGTCTTCGGCCCGGAATCCCGTGGGTTGCCGAAAGAATTGCTGGAGGCTGCCGCGCCCGGGCATGTCTTGCGCCTGCCCATGGTGGCTGGCAACCGCAGCCTGAACCTCTCGAACGCGGTGGCGGTGATGGTGTTCGAAGCCTGGCGCCAGAACGGCTACGCCGGAGGCTGTTAAGCCCCTTCCATCTTGGGATCGCGGCTGAGGAGCTGCTCGACCGCCTGACTGGCGGGCACGCCGTCGTAGAGCACGCTGCGCACGGCCTGGGTGATCGGCATCTCGATGCCGAGACGACCGGCGAGCAGCGCTATTTCACGGGCGCTGGACACCCCCTCCGCCGTCTGTCCCAGTTCGCGCAGGATCTGCTCGAGCGTCAGCCCCTTGGCCAGCGCCAGGCCGACGCGGCGGTTGCGCGACAGGTCGCCGGTGCAGGTGAGGATCAGGTCGCCCATGCCGGCCAGCCCCATGAACGTTTCCCGCTGGCCGCCCAGGGCCACGCCGAGGCGGGTGATCTCGGCCAGGCCGCGCGTGATGAGCGCGGCGCGCGCATTCAGGCCGAAGCCCATGCCGTCCGATATGCCGGCGGCGATGGCCATGACGTTCTTCACCGCGCCGCCGACTTCGGCGCCGATGACGTCATGGTTGGCATACACGCGCAGGCGCGAGTTGTGCAGGCCCTGGGCCACGGTTTCGGCGAAATCGCCATAGGCCGAGGCCAGCGCGATGGCCGTGGGCAGGCCCTTCGCCACCTCCTCGGCGAAGCTCGGGCCGGTAAGCGCGCCACAGGGTGCGCCGGCGCCGAGCTCTTCGGCGACGATCTGGTGCGGCAGGAACTGGCTGCCCGCCTCCAGCCCCTTGCAGGCCCAGAGCACGGACGTGGCCGGCGCCACGCCGCCCAGCAGGCGCAGGGTGGGGCGCAGGCCGGACAGCGGGGTGGCGATGAGGTTCAGCTCGCTGGCGGCGGCAACGGCTAAATCGCTGCCGACGCGCAGGGTGTCGGGCAGGGGGCAGCCGGGAAGGTAGCGCTCATTGACGCGGCCCGCCTGCATGGCGGCGGCCTGTGCCGGATCGCGCACCCAGAGCGCGACCTCGTGCCGGCGCGCGAAGGCGATCGCCAGGGCCGTTCCCCATGCGCCGGCGCCGAGGACGGCGATCTTCATGCAGTTGCCTGTTGCCAGTTGCCGGTTGGCTGAGGGGGTGCATAACGGTCACCATGACTTGCGTCTGGCAACTGGCCACCGACAACCGGCAACCGCATCACAAACCCCAGACCTGGTTGGCGCGCACGTAGCCGGCCTGGCCGTCGCGGTGGCGCACCCTGGCCCAGCCGGGCGGGCCGGGTTCGACCAGCTCGAGCAGAACGCCCTTCTCAGCCTCGAACACCAGCGCGGCGACGCCCTCGGCCTGGGCGCGCACCTCGGCCGTGCGCGCGCTGACGATGAGCATGCGCTTCTCGGCGAGGGTTTTACGTTCCATCCAGGCCAGGTCGCCCGCGGCGTCGCGCACCTTGACCCAGCCTTCCAGCGCGACGACCACTTCCACCGGGGTGCCGCGCGCGACGATGAAAAGGGGTTTCGCCTTCTGCGAGGGTGCGTCGAACATCACCGCCCCCGCCTCTGCCACCGAACGGTACTCCAGCGCCGCGGCGGGCGCGGCGGCAAAAGTCAGTCCGAGCAGGACGGCGGCCAGGCGGCGCATCACTGAATGGGAATCTCGCCCGACTGCTGCTGCGCCTGCTGCTCCATGCGCTGGCGGTAGATCGTCTCGAAATTCACCGGCGCCAGCAGCACCGGCTGGAAGCCGGCGCGGTTGACGGTGTCGGAAACGGTTTCGCGCACGTAGGGAAAGAGGATGTTCGGGCAGGCGATGGCCATCACCGGCTCCAGTTCCCCGTCAGGCACGTTGCGGATCTGGAAGATGCCGGCCTGCGACGCCTCGACCAGGAACACCGTCTTCTCGCCCTGGCGGGCCGTGACGGTGACGGTGAGCACGACTTCGAACACGCCGTCGCCCAGGCCGCTCGCCTCGGACTGCAGGCCGATCTCGACCGCGGGCTGCTCGCGCTCGAGGAAGATCTGCGGGGCATTCGGCACTTCGAGGGAGAGATCCTTGACGTAGATCTTCTCGATGGAAAATACGGGCTGTTCGGCTTCGGACATGTGGGCGTTACCGGTTAAGTGAATCCGTTGGATGGGCCTACGCGCCGCGCAGCAGCGGATCGAGCTGGCCGGCGCGGTCGAGGGCGTAGAGATCGTCGCAGCCGCCGACATGGCGCTCGCCGATATAGATCTGCGGCACGGTGCGGCGGCCGGTCTTCTGCATCATCTCTTCCCGGCGGGAGGGGTCGAGGTCGACGCGCACCTTCTCGATCTCGGTGACGCCGCGGCTGTGCAGGAGCTGCTCGGCGCGCACGCAGTAGGGGCACACCGCGGTGGAGTACATGAGAACTTTGGCGGTCATGCCGACTCCGCCGGGCCGCCCCAAGGAGTCGGCAAGCCAACAATGTGGAGCGGGCAGTGCCCGCGAACCTGTGTCACTCCCGCCCTCGGGGCGGGGGATGGGGGGTGGGCAGTCATTTCCTGGTGATCGGCAGGCCGGCCTGGTCCCAGGCCGAGATGCCGCCGCTGAGGTTGAACACCTTCTCGAAGCCGGCGCGGCGCAAGCGGCCGCAGGCTGCCGAGGATCGGTTGCCGCTGGCGCAATTGACGATGATCGTGCGCCCCTTGTACTTGTCCAGCTCGGGCAGGCGCTTGTCGAGCTGCGAGAGCGGAATGTGGCGCGAATTCGGAATGTGGCCGCCGGCGTACTCGGCCGCCTCGCGCACATCCACCATGACCGCATCCTCGCGGTTGATCATGAGAGTGGCCTGCATGGGCGAGACGCCCTTGCCGGCGCCGCGCGCCTGCCAGGTCTGCCACAGCAGCATGCCGCCGCTGAAGACGGCGAGGCCGACCCAGGGCAGGTTGTCCTTGATGAAAGCCTCCAATTGATGCTCCGCTTATTTTTTCGTTGGGGGGACGCCGCAGAAGACTTCGCGCATGAGCACGATGAGCTGCAGGGTGCGCTGGTCGCCGACGCGGTAATAGACCCGGTTGGCATCCTTGCGCGTGAGCAGCACGCCCTTGTCGCGCAGGATGGCGAGATGCTGGGAAATGTTGCTCTGCGAAGTGCCGACGGCATCGACGATCTCCTGCACGCAGGCCTCCTGGTCGCCGATGACGCAGAGGATCTTCAGTCGCAGCGGATGCGAGATCGCCTTCAGCGCGCGGGCGGCGGTCTCGATGTGCTCCTGCTTCTCGATCAGGTCGGTGATAAGGTCCATGGCGAATCCATTTGCGGCGGCGAATATTATAAAATACTTTCATGTTGCTCATGCGTCGCCTTTGCGGCGCCCGCCAAACCCCACTCTAAGCGAAGGTCATGAAAAAAATCGTCTTGCTGCGCCATGGGGAATCCGCCTGGAACAAGGAAAACCGCTTCACCGGATGGACCGACGTCGATCTCACCGACAAGGGCCGCGCCGAGGCGAAGCAGGCCGGTCTGCTGCTCAAGGAAGCCGGCTTCGCCTTCGACATCGCCTATACCTCGGTGCTCCGCCGCGCCATCCGCACGCTGTGGGCGGTGCTCGACGAGATGGACCGCATGTGGATCCCGGTGGAGCACTCCTGGCGCCTGAACGAGCGCCATTACGGGGCGCTGCAGGGCCTCAACAAGTCCGAGACGGCGGAGAAATACGGCGAAGCCCAGGTGAAGGTCTGGCGCCGCGCCTACGACACGCCGCCGCCCCCGCTGGCGCCGGGCGACGAGCGCCTCGTCGCCCAGTTGGCCAATCCGCGCTACGCCGGCGACCCCGCCGCCGCCACGGCGACCGAGTGCCTGAAGGACACCGTGGCCCGCTTCCTGCCCTACTGGCAGTCGGCCATCGCCCCCGCGGTCAGGGCGGGGAAAAGCGTCATCATCGCCGCCCACGGCAACAGCCTGCGCGCCCTGGTGAAATACCTCGACAACATCTCGGACGCCGACATCGTCGAATTGAACATCCCGACCGGCGTGCCGCTGGTCTACGAGCTCGACGACGATCTGAGGCCGCTGAAGAACTACTACCTCGGCGACCAGGCCGCCATTGCGGCCGCCATGAACGCCGTGGCCAACCAGGGCAAGGCGAAAAACTGAAAAAGCTGCTTGTCCTGACGCTGTGCCTGGCGGCGAGTGCCCTCGCCGCCCCGGCCGACGTCAAGCGCGAGGAGCTGAAGGACCTGCAGGGCCGCATCCAGGCGCTGCAGAAGGATATCGCCAAAACCGAGGAGTCGCGCGCCGACGCCGCCGAGGAGTTGCGCGAGACGGAAAAGGCCATCTCGGAAGCCAACCGCAAGCTGCGCGAACTGGCCGCCGAAAGGGCCGAGGCCCAAAGCGCCCTCAACCAGCTCAACGCCCAGTCGCAGCAGCTCTCCGCCCGCATCGCCACGCAGCAGGCGCAACTGGGCCGCCTGTTCACGCGCCAGTACTATGCCGGCGAAACCGACACCCTGCGCCACCTGCTCTCGGGCAACGACCCCAACCAGCTCGCCCGCGACGCCCATTACCTCTCCCTGCTCTCGCGCGCCAAGGCCGACCTGATCCGCAACCTGGGCGGAATTCTCGAGGAAAAGAAGCGTCTCGCCAATGCGGCCCGCGTCAAGAGCGAAGAGCTGGCGGCGATCGAAAAGCGCCAGCACGGCGAGCGCGCCGAACTGGTCGAACAGCAGAAGAAGCGCCAGGCCGTGCTCAGCCGGCTCTCAGACCGCATCAAGGCGCAGCGCCGCGAGGTCGACAAGCTCAGACGCGACGAGAAGCGCCTGGCGAGGCTGATCGAGGGACTCGGCCGCATCGTCGCCAAGCCGAAGGGCGCGCCCCGGCCCCAGGGACCGGCCCTGCGCAACGAGCGCACGCCGGACGCCGCCCAGGGCGACGGGGCCTTTGCCCAGCTCAAGGGCCGCCTCTCGCTGCCCACGCGCGGGGAACTTGCCAACCGCTTCGGCACTCCACGCCAGGAGGGCGGCACGACCTGGAAGGGGGTTTTCATCCGCGCGCAGAACGGGGCCGAGGTGAAAGCCATCGCGCCGGGACGCATTGTCTTCTCCGACTGGCTGCGCGGCTTCGGCAACCTGGCCATCGTCGACCACGGCGACGGCTATCTGTCCGTCTACGGCAACAACGAGTCGCTGTTCAAGGCGGTCGGACAGCCGGTGAAACCGGGCGAGGTGATCGCCTCGGTGGGCAACAGCGGCGGCAACCCGGAAACGGGTTTATACTTTGAATTGAGGCATTTGGGCCAGCCGCTCGACCCCCTGAGGTGGGTCGGCCTCAAGTAATCCCAACGGAGACAAGACACACATGCGCAAGAAGCTGCAGCAAGCCGGGCTCATCCTGTTCGGACTGGTCGCCGGCATCTTCATCAGCCTGAACTTTTCCGCCATCGCGCAAAAAGAGGCGGGCACGCTGCCGATCGAGGAATTGCGCACGTTCGCCGACGTCTTCAACGCCATCAAGACCGGCTATGTCGAGCCGGTCGAGGACAAGAAGCTCATCAACCAGGCCATCTCCGGCATGCTCACCGGGCTGGACCCGCATTCGCAGTATCTCGACGCCGATGCCTACAAGGACCTGCAGGTCAACACGCAGGGAGAGTTCGGCGGCCTCGGCATCGAGGTCGGCATGGAGGACGGCTTCGTCAAGGTCGTCTCGCCGATCGAGGACACCCCGGCCTACCGCGCCGGCATCAAGGCGGGCGACCTCATCGTCAAGCTCGACGACACGCCGGTGAAGGGCATGACGCTGGCCGACGCGGTCAAGCGCATGCGCGGCAAGCCGAAGACCCCGATCACCCTGACCATCGTGCGCAAGGGCGAGGCCAAGCCGATCGTCGTCACCATCACGCGCGAAGTGATCAAGGTGCAGAGCGTGAAGTCTAAGGTGATCGAGCCGGGCTACGCCTATGTGCGACTGACCCAGTTCCAGGAAGACACCGCCAAGAAGCTCGTCGAGCACCTCGACAGGCTCTGGAAGCAGGGGCCGGTGAAGGGCCTCGTGCTCGATCTGCGCAACGACCCGGGCGGCCTGCTGCACGGCGCCATCGGCGTCTCCGCCGCCTTCCTGCCGCCCAAGGCACTGGTCACTTCCACCGACGGCCGCACCGAGGACGCCAAGCGCAAGTACCACGCCAGCCCGGAGGATTACCTGCGCGGCACGCGCACCGACTTCCTCAAGGATCTGCCCGCCGGCGTGAAGACCGTGCCGATGGTGGTGCTGGTGAACGGCGGCTCGGCCTCGGCCTCCGAGATCGTCGCCGGCGCCCTGCAGGATCACAAGCGCGCCCTCGTCATGGGCACGCAGACCTTCGGCAAGGGCTCGGTGCAGACCATCCTGCCGCTCACCAGCAACACGGCGATCAAGCTCACCACCGCGCGCTATTACACGCCGAGCGGCCGCTCCATCCAGGCCAAGGGCATTTTGCCCGACATCATCGTCGAGGAATCGGTCAACGGCGGATCGGGCCCGCGCCTGCGCGAAGCCGACCTCGAGCGCCATCTGGAGAACGACAAGGAAAAGGAAGCCGCGCCGGCCAAGCCGCAGACCAAGGCGCCCGCGCCCAAGGGCAAGCCGGCGAAGGACGAGCCGGAAGAGGAAGAGAAGCCGCGCTTCGAAATCGCCTCGAAGAACGACTACCAGCTCAACCAGGCGGTGAACCTCCTCAAGGGCCTGCAGATCATGCAGGCGAAGTGACGGATAGCCGCTGAAGCCATGACGCCCGAGCGCGCAAGGCAGCTGGCCCACCGCGTGCCCGAGCCGGGCCTGCACGAAGTCTCGCCCGGCAGCGCCAAGCGTCGCGAAATCCGCTTCACCCGGCTGCCCCCGGAACAGGCGCAGCGCGCCCTCGAACTGCTCTCGGGCCTCGAATACCTGAAAGTGTCGGCCGGACCGCACGCGCGCGGCATCACCGTGCACTACGACCTCATCGACTACACCTGCGAGGGACTGGAGAAGGCCCTGCGCAAGCTCGGCTACCACCTCGACAACTCGCTCTACTGCAAAATCGTGCGCACGCTGGTCTACTTCACCGAGGAGACGCAGCTGCGCAACCTCAAGGAGCCGGCGCGGCTGATCAAGCAGTCCAACCAGGTCTACATCAAGGCCTACCAGCACCACCCGCACGGCGACCGCGACGACACGCCGGCCGAACTGCGCGAAGACCGCTAATACCGTGGACGACCAGCAGCTCCTGCGCTACTCGCGCCACATCCTGCTGCCGCAGCTCGGCATCGAGGGCCAGGAGCGCCTGCTTGCCGCGCGCGCGCTGGTGGTGGGTGCCGGCGGCCTCGGCTCGCCGGCGGCGATGTATCTCGCTTCGGCCGGACTGGGCACCATCGTGCTGTGCGACGGCGACACGGTCGACCTCACCAACCTGCAGCGTCAGATCCTGCACCACACGGCCTCGGTCGGCCGGCCCAAGGCGCAATCCGGCCGCGACACGCTGGCGCTGGTCAATCCCGAAGCGAATGTGATCGCGCTGGAACAGCGCCTGGAAGGCGCCGCGCTGGAGGAACAGGTCGAGGCGGCGGATGTCGTGCTCGACTGCTCGGACAACTTCGCCACGCGCCACGCCATCAACCGCGCCTGCGTGAAGCACCGCAAGCCGCTCGTCTCCGGCGCCGCCATCCGCTTCGACGGCCAGGTCTCGGTGTTCGACCTGCGCGCAGCGAAAAACCCCTGCTACAACTGCCTCTTCCCGGAGGGCCAGGAAGCCGAGGAAGTGCGCTGCGCCGTGATGGGCGTCTTCGCCCCGCTCACCGGCATCATCGGCACGACGCAGGCCGCCGAGGCGCTCAAGCTCGTCGCCGGCTGCGGCGAATCGCTCTCGGGCAGGCTGCTGCTGCTCGACGGGCTGGCGATGGAGTGGCGTTCCATCTCCCTCGGCAAGGATCCGGGCTGCGCGGTGTGCGGCGACCGCTGATCTATTTCAGCCAGACCGCATGTCGCACGCTGGCGGGGGCGTGGGCGAACATCACCGAAAAGACGAGAATCAGCCAGAAGAGGGCGGCGCGCTGTGCCGGCCAGGCCAGCAGCACGCCGAGCAGGACGAGCTTGCCGGCCATGGCGAGGCCGACATATTCGCGGAAATAGCCGGGCCGCGACCAGGCATCCAGCGCCAGGATGACCAGTCCCGAAGCCAGCGCCACGCCGCCGAAACCCAGCCAGCGCGCTTCCGGTATGTCGCCGAGCACGCCGGCGCCCAGCCCGACGACACCGACAAGATGAATGGCCCGCAGCAGGTTGACCAGCCAGCGTTTGCCGGGGAAATCGCGGCCGGCGTCGCGCTTGCCCTTCATGCCGGCAGCGGCCGCGCCAGGATGCGGATGTCGGAGCCGATGCGGCGCAGGTCGAGCATCTTCAGGTCGCGCCGCCCGGCAAGGTCGGTGATCTCCGGCAGGGGGAACATCTCGCGGCCGCTGCCGATCAGCGTCGGCGCAAAATAGAGCAGCAGTTCGTCGACCAGGCCTTCGCGCAGCAGCGAGCCGTTCAGCTTGTGGCCGGCCTCGACGTGCAGCTCGTTCACGCCGCGTTCGGCAAGCATCGCCAGCAGCCGTGGCAGGTCGACCTTGCCCTGCGGGTTGGGCAGCACGAGCACCTCGGCGCCGGCGTCGCGCAGGGCGGCGCTCTTCGCCTCATCTTCCCTCGCCGCCGCCACCAGGCAATTACCGCCTTCGAGGATGCGCGCCGTCGGCGGCGTCTCAAAATGGCTGTCCACCACCACGCGCAGCGGCTGGCGCGAGGTCTCGACGTCGCGCACCGTCAGGCGCGGGTCGTCGTCGCGCACCGTGCCGGCCCCGGTGAGGATGGCGCAGGCGCGCGCGCGCCAGGCATGGCCGTCGCGGCGCGCCTCCGGCCCGGTGATCCACTGGCTCCTGCCGTTGGCAAGCGCCGTCTTGCCGTCGAGGCTGGCGGCCAGCTTGAGGCGCAGCCAGGGCCGGCCGCGCTCCATGCGCGAGACGAAACCGATGTTGAGTTCGCGCGCCTCGTGCGCCAGCAGGCCGTCGGCGACGGTGATGCCCGCGGCGGCAAGCTGCGCCAGCCCCTGCCCCGCCACTTGCGGATTCGGGTCGCGCATCGCCGCCACCATACGCGCCACGCCGGCGGCAACCAGCGCCTCGGCGCAGGGCGGCGTGCGGCCGTGGTGGCTGCAGGGCTCGAGGGTGACGTAGGCGGTGGCGCCGCGGACGTGTGCTCCGGCAGCGTTCAGGGCATGGATTTCGGCATGCGCCTCGCCGGCGCGTTCGTGCCAGCCTTCGCCGACGACGGTGCCGTCCCTGACGAGCACGCAGCCGACACGGGGGTTCGGTGTGGTGGTATAGAGGCCGCGCTCCGCCAACCGCAGCGCGCGGGCCATGTGTTTGTGGTCGTCTGCCGAAAAGGCCATCGGTTCAGTTGCCGGTTGCCGGTTGCCGGTTGCCAGTCACCCTTGCCGGCAACTGGCAACTGGGAACTGGCAACTACGCCGGTTTGCGGCGTACTCGTGGTTTCTTCACTTCGCGGACGGCTTCGCGGAACTCCTCGACGTCCTCGAAGTTGCGGTACACCGAGGCGAAACGCACATAGGCGATCTTGTCGAGCTTGCGCAGCTCTCGCATGACCAGTTCGCCCACCTTCTCGGTCGGCACCTCGCGCTCGCCGCTGGCGAGCAGGCGCTCCTCGATGCGCTCGATGGCAGCGTCGATGCTCTCGGTGGTGACCGGGCGCTTCCTCAGGGCCAGCATCAGGCTGGCGGCGAGCTTCTCCCGGTCGTAGTCGGCGCGGCTGCCGTTCTTCTTGACGATGAGCGGCATGCGCAGCTCGACGCGCTCGTAGGTGGTGAAGCGCTTGTCGCAGGCGAGGCAGCGCCGGCGCCGGCGAACGGTGTCCCCTTCCTCGTTCTCCCGGGTGTCGATCACCTGGGTATTCGGCTCGGAACAAAAGGGGCACTTCATCGCGTATCAGCCGTAAACCGGATACTTCTTGCAGAGCTCGGACACCTTGCCGCGCACCCTGGCGATGGCCGCTTCGTCGTTGGGGTAGTCGAGCACGTCGGCGATGAGGTGGGCGACGGTTTCCGCTTCGATCTCGGTAAAGCCGCGCGTGGTCATCGCCGGCGAGCCGATGCGGATGCCGGAGGTGACGAAGGGTTTCTGCGGGTCGTTCGGGATGGCGTTCTTGTTGACCGTGATGTGGGCATTGCCGAGCGCCGCCTCGGCCTCCTTGCCGGTGAGGTTCTTGGCGCGCAGGTCGACCAGGAAGACGTGGCTCTCGGTGCGGCCGGAGACGATGCGCAGGCCGCGCTCTTCCGACAGCACGCGGGCCATGACGCGGGCGTTGGCGATCACCTGCTCCTGGTAGTCGCGGAACCCGGACGTCATGGCCTCCTTCAGCGCCACCGCCTTGCCGGCGATGACGTGCATCAGCGGGCCGCCCTGGATGCCGGGGAAGATGGCCGAGTTGATGGCCTTCTCGTGCTCGGCGCGCATCAATATGAGGCCGCCGCGCGGGCCGCGCAGGGTCTTGTGCGTGGTGGTGGTGACGACGTCGGCATGCGGCACCGGGTTGGGGTAGACGCCGGCGGCGATGAGGCCGGCGTAGTGCGCCATGTCCACCATGAAGATGGCGCCGACTTCCTTCGCGACTTTCGCAAAGCGCTCGAAGTCGATGCGCAGGGCGTAGGCCGAGGCGCCTGCGATGATGAGCTTCGGCTTGTGCTCGCGCGCCAGGCGCTCCATCTCGGCGTAGTCGATCTCTTCCTTCGCGTCGAGGCCGTAGGGGACGATGTTGAACCACTTGCCGCTGATGTTGAGCGGCATGCCGTGGGTGAGGTGGCCACCCATCGAGAGGTTCATGCCGAGGATGGTGTCGCCCGGCTTGAGGAAGGCGAAGAACACCGCCTGGTTGGCCTGCGAGCCGGAGTTGGGCTGGACGTTGGCGCAGTCGGCGCCGAAGAGTTTTTTCGCGCGGTCGATGGCCAGCTGCTCGGCGACGTCGACGTGCTCGCAGCCGCCGTAATAGCGTTTGCCGGGATAGCCCTCGGCGTACTTGTTGGTAAGCTGCGAGCCCTGCGCCTCGAGCACGGCGCAGGAGACGTAGTTCTCGGAAGCGATCAGCTCGATGTGCTCTTCCTGGCGGCGGTTCTCGGCCTCGATCGCGGCATTGAGTTCGGCGTCGACCTGGGCGAGGGTGTTTTTTCTGGAGAACATGAATGCGGGCCTAACTGATTGAAGAAAGCGGTAATTTTACCACGGGCTAGTGCGGGGGAAGCTCGGGGAGATAGCCCCCGAGATCGTGCTCGCCCGAGAGCCCGAGCATCTCGGCGCGCACGGCGTCGCGCAAGCGGACTGCAGCGGCCCAGTCCTCGCCATCTGCCCGCAGCAAGGGGCCGATCTCCAGCTCGGGCCGGCCGTGGCGCGCCATCCAGGTCTCGGCACGCAGCATGGCCCGCACGCCGAGCAGCCCGACCACCGCCACCGGCACGCCGGCGCGGGCAGCGGCAACGAAGGCGCCCATGCGGAAAGGCTTGAGGCCGGCCTCGCGAGAGAAGGTGCCCTCGGGAAACACCGCCAGGCTCTGCCCGCTCCGCAGTGCGGCGACCATGGCGTCCACGTCTCCGGCGCTGCGGGCCGCCTCGTACCGTTCGACGAAAATCGTGCCCAGGCCGCGCAGGAACAGGCGTGGCACCCAGTACCCGAGCAGTTCCCCCTTGGCGATGAAGGCATAGCGCGGCGGCAGCGCGGCGGCCAGCAGGAGCGAGTCGAGGTAGCTGGCATGGTTCGCCACCAGCACATGCGGCTCCCCGGGCAGGCCGGCCGCGGGCAGGGGAGCGAAGCCGATTCCAACGGCGCGGAATGCCAGGCGGGCGGCATGGTGCGCCACGACACGCCCGGCGACAGGCCGTCTGAGCAACGCCACCGTCAGCCATACCGGTACGGCAAATGCGATCAGCACGGCCCAGCACCAGGCGCCGTACAGCCGGCGGCGGACCTGCCGCCAGGCGAAAGTCAGTCGCTGCGACACGGCGGCAGGGGCGAGCTTCGCCACCTGCAGCCAGGCCGGCGGCTGCGGCCGGCCCACCTGGCCGCGCTCGAAGGCCTCGCGCGAGGCAGCGCGGCGGATCTTGCCGCTGGAGGTCTTCAGCACGCCGTGCGGCGGCGCCAGCACGATCTCGTCGGCCGGCATGCCGATCACGTCCAGCGCGGCCTCGTTGATCTTCTGCCGCAGGGCCTCGCGCGCCGCCTCGTCGCGCTCGCGCGTTTCCGCCATCACCACCAGCCGCTCGGTGGCGTTGGCCGGATCGGTGCTGGCGAACACCGCCACGCAGCCCTTGCGGATGCCCGGGATGGCGCCGACGGCCTCCTCCAGCTCGTAGGGGTAGAGGTTGCGCCCGCCGCGGATGATGAGATCCTTGACGCGCCCGGTGAGGTAGATCTCGCCCTCCACCATGTAGGCGTAGTCGCCCGAATCGAGCCAGCCGTCGCGGATGAGCTTCGCCGTCGCCTCCGGATTGCGGAAATAGCCGCGCGTGGCCGAGGGGCCGCGGAACTGCAGGCGGCCGACATGGCGATCGGTCAGTTCGCCGCCAGCCTCGTCGACGATGCGGATCTGATGCCCTGGCAGGGCGCGGCCGCAGGCCGGCACCCGCATGACGTCCGCTTCGTCTTCTCCGGCCGGAACGGCGCGCTTCTCGTTCATGAAACTGTCGCGTCGGATGGCGTCGATGCGCGGGCCGCGCCCGAGCGGCGGGAAGGCGAGGCCGACCGAACACTCGGCCAGGCCATACACCGGCGTCACCGCCTCGGGCTGCAGCCGGCAGGGCACGAAGCGCTCGATGAAGGCCTCGATTGTTGCCGGACTCACCGGCTCGGCGCCGTTCAGCGCCAGGCGCAGGGAGGAAAGGTCGAGTCCGGCGAGATCCGCATCGTCGAGTTTCCTTGCGCACAGCTCGTAGGCGAAATTGGGCGCCGCCGTGATGGTGCCGCGATGGCGCGAGACGGCCTGCAGCCAGCGTGCCGGCCGCGCCAGGAAGGCGAGCGGCGACATCAGCACCAGGGGCATGGCGTAGTAGAGCGAGCAGAACCAGGCGCCGATGAGGCCCATGTCGTGATAGAGCGGCAGCCAGGCGACGACGACATCCTCGCTGCTCACCTTGAAGGCCGACCCCATGGCACGCATGTTGGCGAGCAGGTTGGCATGCGTCAGCACGACACCCTTCGGGTCGCCGGTGCTGCCCGAGGTGTATTGCAGGAAGGCGATGTCGTCGGGCCGCGCGCGGTGCAGCAGCGGCATCGCCTCGACGTCGATCTCCTGCGGCGTGACGATCTCGGTGAGGCTCGGCACCTGGGCGCGCAGCAGTGCCGCCACCGTCTTCGCTTCCGGCACGGTGACGATGAAGGCGGCCCGGGCGTTGTCGAGGATGCGGGCGTGGCGCCGGAGATGGTCCTCGAGCTGGGCCAGCCGCGCCGGAGGATAGATCGGCACCGGAATGCCGCCCGCCAGCAGCGCGCCGAAGAAGCTGGCGAGGTAATCGCGCCCGGTCGGCAGCATGAGCGCAACCGCCTGCTGCGGCTGCAGGCCGCGCGCAACGAGCCCGCCGGCGATGCGGCGCGCCGCCCGCAACAGGTCCGCATAGGTGATGGGGACGGCGCGTTCGCCGTCCTCGTAGAGCAGGACATGCGTGCGGCCGGGCGTGCGCGCGGCGTGCCATTCGAGCGCCTCGGTCAGCGTCGCGACGGCGTCGGGCGCCGGCACGGCGGTGCCATGGGGCAGGTCGACGGCCTGTGCCGGCGCGCTCGCCGCTGCGGCATGGCCGAGGAAGGCCAGCAGCGCGCGCGGCGTCTCCGCTTCCGCCAGCGCCGCCTCGGGCAGGGATGCGCCGAACTCGCGGCCCAGGCGCAACAGCAGCTCGACGCGGGCAAGCGAATCGAGGCCGAGGTCGCGCTCGAGCGGGCTGTCGAGCGTGACCGGCGACTGGCGGCCGGGATGGGTTTCCTGCACCAGCCGTGTCGTCACGCGCAGCAGGCGCCGCGCGGCGTCTTCAGCCGGGAAGCTCATCGAGCGCTTCGTCGAGGTGGCTGCGCTCGGCCCAGCCGAGGATGGACCACCGCTCCGGCCCGGCCTCCAGCCAGTTGAGCGCCGCGTTGGGTATGTCGAAATCGCGCGGCGCGCAGAGCGGCTTGCCGCTGGCGCGGCGGTGCAGGATGTCGAGCACGCCGCCGTGGGTGAACACCAGCACCTGCTCCCCCGGATGCGCCGCCGCTTCGGCCGTGTGCAGGGCGCGCGCCTGGGCATGCCCCGCGGACGCGAGCGGCACGTCGAGCCGGCCCTGGATGCGGCGCTCGGCATTCCAGGCGGTCTCGCCGTGGCGGACGAGGCAGAGTCGGGTGGCGGTCACGAAATGCAAGGCAGTCGTTGCATGAAGGTCCGTATGTTAGGGTTTACCTGCATTTTCCGCCAGAGGCAGCGAAAACGGCTGGTATAGACGGGCAATACGGATTACTCTTACGCCGCTTCGCAGCCGGTCCAGGAAACGGGCTGCTTTACAGGCCGCGGCTACCGCCCGGCCCGACAGGAGAATCTATGCAAGCTCTGCTCAAAGCTTCCCGCCTGATCGACATCGTCAATGAACGCGTCGGCCGCGCCGTGATCTGGCTGGTGCTGGCCGCCGTGCTCATATCGGCCGGCAACGCCATCGTGCGCAAGGCCTTCAACATGAGCTCGAACGCCATGCTGGAAATCCAGTGGTATCTCTTCTCGGCGGTGTTCCTCCTCGGCGCCGGCTACGTCTTCCTGAAGAACGCCCACGTGCGCATCGACTTCATCTCCAGCCACCTCTCGCCCAGGGCGCGCAATTGGATCGACATCGTCGGCATCGTCGTCTTCCTCGGCCCGCTCTGCTTCATCCTGATCAAGCTGTCCTGGCCGCTGTTCGTCAACGCCTGGACGAGCGGCGAGATGTCGCAGAACGCCGGCGGCCTGATCCGCTGGCCGGTCTACTTCCTCATTCCCGCCGGCATGGCCCTGCTGCTGGCGCAGGCCGCCTCGGAACTCATCAAGCGCTTTGCCTTTCTGCGCGGCGCCATCCCCGATCCGCTCGGCCATGGCGAGGAGCCCACGCCCGAGGACGAACTGGCGCGCGAGATCGAGGCGCACGCCAAGCACGCCGACGAGGAGATCCGCTGATGGAATTCATCGTCCAGTACTTCACGCCCCTGCTTTTCTGCGGACTGTTGCTGTTCCTGATCACCGGCTTTCCGGTCGCCTTCAGCCTCGCCGCCACGGGGCTGTTCTTTGGCTATATCGGCATGGAGGCGGGCATGTTCCCGCCCAACCTGTTCCAGGCGCTGCCGCTGCGGATTTTCGGCATCATGCAGAACGACACGCTGCTGGCCATCCCCTTCTTCACCTTCATGGGCATCATCCTCGAGAGGAGCGGCATGGCCGAGGATCTGCTCGAGACCATCGGTCAGGTGTTCGGCCCGCTGCGCGGCGGCCTGGCGCTGGCGGTGATCTTCGTCGGCGCCCTGCTCGCCGCCACCACCGGCGTCGTCGCGGCGGCGGTGATCGCCATGGGCCTGATCTCCCTGCCGATCATGTTGCGCTACGGCTACAATCGCGCCATCGCCACCGGCGTCATCACCGCCTCGGGCACGCTGGCCCAGGCCATCCCGCCCTCGTTGGTGCTGATCGTCATGGCCGACCAGCTCGGCCGCTCGGTCGGCGACATGTACGCCGGCGGCCTGGTGCCCGGCCTGCTGCTGGTCGGGCTGTATGCGAGCTTCGTCATCGTCATCGCTTTCGTGCGCCCGGCCTGGGTGCCGGCGCTGCCGCCCGAGGCGCGCATCTACAAGGAGGCCAACGGCGCCAGCGGCCACAAGTCGCTGCTGGTGCTGATGCTGGTCGCCGCCGCCGCGGGCATCGCCTGGGCGCAGGTCCACGAAGGCCTCATCAACGCCTGGACCGGCCGCGAGGTGAAATCGCCGGGCGACGAGGTCATCATCATGTCGATGACCGTCTCCTCCTTCACCGCCCTCGGCCTGGCCCTGCTCAACCACTTCACCCGGATGCACCTGCTGTCGAAGCTCTCCGAGCGGGTCACCTTCGTGCTGATCCCGCCGCTGATCCTGATCTTCCTCGTGCTCGGCACCATCTTCCTCGGCCTGGCCACGCCGACGGAAGGCGGCGCCATGGGCGCGCTCGGCGCCCTGATCATGGCGATCAGCAAGCGCAAGCTCTCCCTGAGCCTGCTCCAGCAGGCACTGGACAACACGGCCAAGCTCTCCTGCTTCGTGCTCTTCATCCTCATCGGCTCGACGGTGTTCTCTTTCACCTTCAACGCCGCCGACGGCCAGAAGTGGGTGGAGCACCTGTTCGACAAGCTGCCCGGCGGCGCGCTCGGCTTCCTCATCATCGTGAACCTGCTGGTGTTCGTGCTGGGCATGTTCATCGACTTCTTCGAGATCGCCTTCATCGTCATCCCGCTGCTGGCGCCGGTGGCGGAGAAGATCCTGCCCGGCCTGCTGCCGCCGGGCTCCGACGCGCTGATCTGGTTCGGCGTCATCATCGCCATAAACCTGCAGACCTCTTTCCTGACGCCGCCCTTCGGCTTCGCCCTGTTCTACCTGAGGAGCGTCGCCGCCAAGAGCGACTACACCGACCGCATCACCCAGCAGCGCATCCCGGCGGTCACCACGGCGCAGATCTACAAGGGCGCCATCGCCTTCATCTGCATTCAAGTCGTCATGGTCGTGGCGGTCATCGCCTGGCCCAACCTGGTGCTGGACAGCCTCGACAAGGGACCCGCTGCGGTCAATCTGGAGAACATCCAGCTCGAGGTGCAGGGCGAGAGCTACGGCAAGAAGGAAGAGGACGTCAGCAAGCTGTTCGACACGCCGCCTGCGGACGGGAAGCCAGCGGCCCAACCCGAGGCCGCCGCCTCGCAACCGGACAAGGCCACGGGTGAAGAGGATCCCATGGCGGCGGTCAAGCGCGCGCTGGAGGCCGAGGCAAAGAAGAAATAGCGGAAAGAAAAGCGCAAAAAAACCCGCGGCTATCCCCGCGGGTTTTTTGTCGCCGGAAAGCGCTCAGAGCTTCTGAGCCTGCATGAAGTCGTCGAAGCCGGCCTCGGCAAAGCGGAACCAGAGATTCTGATCGCGGCGGAAGACATTGTAGTCGTCGTAGATCTTCTTCCAGTTGGCGTTCTTCGCGTTCAGTTCGCCGTACAGCTCCATGGCCGCCTTGAACGCCGCTTCCATGACGTCCTTGGGGAAACGGTGCAGCTTGGTGCCGGCGGCGACCAACTCCTTCAGCGCCTTCGGGTTCTTGGCGTCGTACTTGGCCTGCATATCGGCGTGGGTCAGGCCGGCGGCGCACTCGATCATGGCCTTGTACTCGGTGGGCAGGGCTTCCCAGGTCTTGGTATTGACGTAGAGGGAGAGTTGCGGACCGCCTTCCCACCAGCCGGGATAGTAATAGTGCGGCGCCACCTTGTTGAAGCCCAGCTTCTGATCGTCGTAGGGACCGACCCACTCGCAAGCGTCCAGGGTGCCTTTTTCCAGGGCCTGGTAGATCTCGCCGCCGGGGATGTTCTGCGGCACGCCGCCGATCCGCTCCAGCACCTTGCCGCCGAAGCCGCCGATGCGCATTTTCAGGCCCTTCAGATCGGCCAGGGACTTGATCTCCTTGCGATACCAGCCGCCCATCTGGGCGCCGGTGTTGCCCATGGGGAAATTGACGATGTTGTAGTTTTTGTAGAACTCGCGGAACAACTTCATGCCGTTGCCCTCGTACATCCACGCCGTCATCTGGCGCGAGTTGAGGCCAAAGGGGATGGCGCAATCCATGGCGAAGGTCTCGTCCTTGCCGAAGAAGTAGTAAGGCGCAGTATGGGCGCATTCCACCGTGCCTTGCTGGACCGCATCGACCACGCCGAAGGGCGGCACGATCTCGCCGCCGGCGTGCACCGAAATGGTGAATTTGCCGCCGGACATCTCCTTTACCTTGGCGGCGAACACATCGGCCGAGCCGAAGATGGTGTCGAGCGCCTTCGGGAAGCTGGACGCCAGGCGCCAGCGGATGGTGGCGCCCTGAGCGTGGGCGGCAGGCGCCACGCCGGCCGCCAGGATGCCGGCAATGCCGGCGTGCTTGATGAATTTCCTTCTTTCCATGGAACGTCTCCTTGAGATTGTTCTGTGCCGTTGTGCGGCGATATGGTTCAACCCCCCCTTGTGCGGGGATCGCCGCGTGATACTACACCAACTCCCCACAGGCTACACGCGCCTATCGTTGGGGATAACCCCTATCGGAAAGCAGCCTTATGCGCCGGCGATGGTCATGCGGTCGATGAGGATAGAACCGGTCTGCTTGGAGCCGCGCACCAGCACGTCGCTGCCAATCGCGACGATGCCGCGCAACATGTCTCGGAGATTGCCGGCAATGGTGACTTCCTGGACTGCGTGACCGATTTCGCCGTTCTCCACCCAGTAACCGGAGGCGCCGCGCGAATAGTCGCCGGTGACGTAGTTCACCCCTTGGCCGAGCAGTTCGGTGACGAGCAGGCCGCGCCCCATCAGGGCGGCCAGGCCGACCAGATCGCGCTTGCCCGGCCGCACGACGAGATTGTGCGAGCCGCCGGCATTGCCGGTGTTCGCCATGCCGAGCTTCCTCGCCGAGTAGGTGGACAGGAAATAGCCCTTCAGCACGCCGGCCTCGACCACCTCCCGGTCGCGCGTGGCCACGCCGTCCTCGTCGAAGGGGCAGCTCCCCAGGCCGCGCGGCAGATGCGGCCGCTCGCCGATGTGCACCTGCGGCGAGAAGACCGCCGTGCCGAGGCTGTCCACCAGGAAGGATGACTTGCGGTAGAGGCTGCCGCCCGAGGCGGCATAGACGAAATGGCCGATCAGGCCTGCGGCGAGCGGCGCCTCGAACAGCACCGGCACCTCGCAGGTGGAAATCTTGCGCGCGCCGAGGCGCGAGAGGGCGCGCCGCGCGGCGTATTCGCCGATCACTTCCGCATCGGCGAGGTCCTCCGCATTGCGGTGCGTGCTGTACCAGTCGTCGCGCTGCATGGCGTCGCCCTCGCCGGCGATGACCGAGCAGGCGATGTAATGGCGCGAGGACGGATACCCCCCCATGAAGCCGAGGCTGTTGGCGGAGACGAAGTGCGACTGCTGGCAGGAGACGCTGGCGCCTTCCGAATTCTTCACCAGCGGGCTGACGGCGAAGGCGGCCGCCTCGCAGCGGCGGGCGAGATCGATGGCTTCCTCCACCGGCGGCGCCCAGGGATGGTAGAGGTCGAGGTCCATCCCGCCGCGCGCCAGCAGTTCGGCCTCGGGCAGGCCGGCGGCCTCGTCCGGGGCGGTGAAGCGGGCGATGGACAGCGCCGCATCCACCGTGGCGTGCAGGGCGGCACGAGAGAAATCCGAGGTCGAGGCATAGCCGCGCTGCTGGCCGAGATACACCGTGACGCCGACGCCCTTGTCGCGGTTGTACTCGATGGTTTCCACCTCGCCGCGGCGCACCGTCACCGACTGGCCGATGCCTTCGGAGACATCGGTCTCGCAGGCGCCGGCGCCGCGCGATTTGGCGTAGTCGAGGATGTCCTGCGCCATGTCGCGCAGCGTGGAGGCGGGGAAGCTGAAGCCGGAGGATGACATCGAGGGGAATGGCGCCGGAAAGCTATAATCATACCCGATGGAAGAAGACGAAAATATTCACGAGCGGCCAAGCAAGTCGCAGAGGAAGCGCGACATGCATGCCCTGCAGGAGATGGGCGCCGCGCTGGTGGCGCTCGCGCCGGCGCGGCTGGCACGCATCGAGATGCCGGATGACCTGCGCGGCGCAGTCCTCGAAGCGCAGCGGCTGACCAGGCACGAAGCGCGCCGCCGCCAGCTGCAGTACATCGGCCGCCTCATGCGCGACGCCGATCCGGCGCCGATCCGCGCCGCGCTCGACGCTCTCGCCGGCGTCAATGCGGAAGAAAACGCGCGCCAGCATCGCCTGGAGCGTCTGCGCGAGCGGCTGCTGGCAGACGAGGCCGTACTGACCGAGATCGGCGCGGCGCATCCCGGCGCCGACCTGGCGCGCCTGCGCCAGCTGCGGCGCGGCGCCCTGCAGGAGCGCGAGGCAGGCAAGCCGCCCAAGAGCTTTCGCGAGCTTTTCCGTACGTTGAGAGAACTAGAAGATGAGCGATGAACTCCTGATCGGCCTGGTGTCGATTTCCGACCGAGCATCGAGCGGCGTGTACGAGGATCAGGGCATCCCCGCCCTGCGCGAGTGGTTCTCCGCGGCCCTCGCCACCCCCTGGCGCATGGAGAACCGCCTCATTCCCGACGAGCAGGCGGCAATCGAGAAAACGCTGATCGAACTCGCCGACACGGCCGGCTGCCATCTCGTCATGACCACCGGCGGCACCGGTCCGGCGCCGCGCGACGTGACGCCGGAAGCCACGCTCGCGGTGGCGCACAAGGTGCTGCCCGGCTTCGGCGAGCAGATGCGGCAGGTGAGCCTGAAATACGTGCCCACTGCCATCCTCTCGCGCCAGGTCGGCGTGGTGCGCGGCAAGACGCTGATCCTCAACCTGCCCGGCCAGCCCAAGGCGATCAAGGAAACGCTCGACGGCATCTTCGCCGCCGTGCCCTACTGCATCGACCTGATCGGCGGGCCCTACGTCGAGACGCACGAGGCGGTGATCAAGGCCTTCCGGCCGAAGTCGGCGCAGCGCCCGCACTGACTATTCCTGGCTGGCCTCTGCCTCGCGCTGCCTGCGCAGGAAAGCCTGGTAACACTCGATGCCGCAGAAATGGCCGACGTATTCGCTGCCTTCCGGCGTGAAGGCGGCGGATTCGGGGATTTCCTTCAGGCACATCTCGCACTCGATCGGCGGGTTGGCCGCCTGATCGGCAGTATCCGGTTGGTTCATGGCCGGCACCTCCTTCCTGATTTCATCATAGACCAGGGAGGGGGCCGGGGTCTCAGACGGGCGGCGCGACGCGGTATAGGCCGAGGTCGAAATCCACCCCGGTCTCGATCTGCTCGATCGGGTCGAGCCGGGCCGAGCGGCCCTGCCAGGCGAAAACGAGGGGAATCGCCGGCTCGAAGGCGGCGCTCGGCAGGATCGCGCGCACCGTGTCGCCGGTGTGCAGCGTGTCGAGCAGGATGGCATTGCAGTCCATGCCGCCCAGATCGCCGGCGATCGCCTGCGGCGACTTCGACAGGGTCTCGATGCCGACCGACCCCTGCGTCGGCGTCTCGCGGCTGAAGCGGCGGATGACGCCGACCAGCCAGTTGCTGCCGCCCTCGGGCTGCATGCCGACGAGCGAGCCGATGCGCACCCAGTCGTTGGCGCCGAGCGGCACCTGCGCGCCCATGCCGCCCAGGCTGACGTCGTCCACCACCCAGGCCTCGCTGCTCTCGCTGCCCTTGTCGGACAGGCTCGCATGGGTGTTCGCCAGCCCGTTCACCACGGTCAGGCGCGACTTGACGCGATGGCGGTCGTGCGAACGCATCGGCGGCTTGGGCGCCCAGTACATGGCCAGGTGCCTGATCACCGGCAGCACGATGCGCGCGGAATACTGGCCGCCGAGGTTGACCTCGGCCGGCACCTCGCCGCGCTCGACCTGCCTCAGCATGGCCTCCAGCTTCGCCAGTGCCGGGCCGGCACTGAAGAAGCGCAGGCTGGGCGAGATCTGCGGCAGCACGGCCAACCGCTTCGGCGGCGCCGGCTTGTCGGCATCCACCCAATAGACGTTGTCCGGCCGCACCTCGGCGGTGAACACGAAGTGCGGCAGGAAGTGGGCGATGAAGCGCTCGGCGATCTCGATCTCGAGCGGCAGCAGGCTGTCCATGCTGGAGGCCTGGAACACCAGCGCCTTCAGGTATTCGTGCTCGACCGTGCTCTCGCCCGGCACGGCGGCATAGGGGGTGAGCGACTGGCGGGAGAACTTGCCCTGCTCGGCGGCGAGGAAGGCGCGGCCCATGCGCTGCCACAGTTCGGCGGCGATCGGCCCATAGCGGAACTGGTCCCACTTCAGCCGCGACGAAAAGGCGCGCAGCATGCGGGCGACGAGGCGCGGCAGCTCCGCCTTGATCGCCTCGCCGCCCTTCTCCTGGGCCGTGTAGCGGGCGAGGCAGGCGTCGTAGGCGTTGCCGAGCTGCGCCCAGAAGTCGTGGTTGGCCTGCCACAGCTTGTATTCCTGCTGGCGCCCCAGGCGCGGCGAGGTGAGGTAGTCGCGTCCCAGCTTGCGCGCGTGGGGCTGCGCCGCCTCGTCCAGTTGCGAGACGAGCGCCAGCCGGTCCGACAGCTTGAACAGCTCGTCGCCGGATACCGACTCAAGCCAGCCGCACACTTCGTCGAGCGCGACGCCGGCCTCGCGCATCGACAACTCGTCGAAGACCCGCCTGGCTTCCTTGGCGTCGGCGAGGGGATGGTTCGATTTGGAGGAGAAAATGCCCAGCATGGCGCGTACGGTTCCGGGGTTGCCTGCATTGCCCTTGCCGGCGGAGCCCGCTCGGCCGCAATCTTCGATTCAAGAATAGCTCAAGCGGGTGGTGCTGTCACCCGGACCGGGCGGCGCGCCGTCGCGGCACGGCCGGCGCGGTATGCCAGGACAGCCATTGCTCGACGAACTCGACGCCCCAGGCCACGCCGAAGCCGGTGAGATCGGTGCCGACCGCGCCCAGGCCGCCGCTGCAGCTCGAGGCCGAGAGGTCCATGTGCAGCCAGGCGACGTCGTGGGTGAAGCGCTTGAGGAAGCGCGCGGCGAGGATGTGGTCGGCCTCGCCGTCGAGCGTGCATTGCTTGATGTCGGCCGCCTTGCTCTCGAGGTCCGCCTCGTAGTCGGCGTCGAGCGGAAAAACGCAGACGCGCTCGCCGCTCGCCTCGCCCGCGGCGACGGACAGGCGCGCCAGTTCGGTGGATGTGGCGAAGACGCCGGAATAGCGGCTGCCCAGGGCGTAGCCCATGCTGCCGGTCAGCGTGGCGAAGTCGACCACCAGGTCCGGTTTGGCTCGGACCTTGCCCTTGGCGCCTGTGGCCAGGGCCAGCGTGTCGGCCAGCACCATGCGCCCTTCGGCGTCGGTGTGCACCACCTCGATCGTGGTGCCGTCGAGCGCCGTGACGATGTCGTTCTGCTTGTAGGCCTCGGGCGAAAGGTGGTTCTGGGCGATCGCCAGCCAAGCGTCGATGGCGAGCGGCGTGCCGCGCCGGATCAGCGCCTGCATGAGCCCCAGGGCGACGGCCGAGCCGTTCATGTCCTCGTGCATGCCGGACATGTATTTCGCCGGCTTCAGGTTGTGCCCGCCGGTGTCGAAGCAGATGCCCTTGCCGACCAGCGAGAGATGCCCCTTGGCGCGCTTCGGCTTCCATGACAGGCGCACGATGGCGGCGTCCTCCGGCCGGCTCCCCTGCGCCACCGCGACGAAGGCGCCTGCGCCCATGCGGCGCAGGCGCCGCATGTCGAACTCCTCGAACCCCCAGCCGTTGCTGCGCGCCAGTTGGCGCAGGCGCTGGCGGTAGGCCGCCGGCGTCAGTTCGTTGGGCGGCAAGGCGGTCAGGGCGCGCACCAGGGTGTTGGCCTCGGCCACGGCGGCGATCTCGGCGAAGCCCCCGGCATCGCGCGCGCCATGCAGGCGGATGCGCGCCAGCGGTCGCGGCACGGGCTTCTTGCGGCGCGTCGGCAGGCGCACGCCATTGACCCAGGCGACGTAGAGCGCCTCGCGCGCATTCTCGCGCCGCGCCTCCGCGCTGCCGAAGAGCCCCAGCACCAGCTCCTGCGGCTGCTCCTCCATGAGCGGCGCCAGTGCGCGGCGCAGCACGCTCTGCCGCTCGAAGGCATTCTTGCCGCCGTCGAGCATGACGTAGCTCGCCAGGCCGCCGGAGGCCAGGCTCACGCCGACCGGCGTCTTGGCCAGATCCTCGACCTTCATGTCGCGGCGCTTCAGCGCGGCGCGCAGGCGCGCGATGCCGGGCACGTCGCCGAGGCCGTCGAGCTTTCTGGCGAAGGGCAGCACCAGCAGGGCATGGCTCGCCTGTTCGAGCGTGGCGGCGTTGAGCGGCGCGGCGGACTGGGTCAGTTTGGCGAGCATCCTCGATTCCTTTAAGATTGCGGCTGATTATAGCCTCGCCCGGACACCCCCTCCTCATGCAGCAATACCACGACCTGATGCGCCACGTGCTCGAACACGGGCATCGCAAGGACGATCGCACCGGCACCGGCACGCTCTCCGTCTTCGGCTGGCAGATGCGCTTCGACCTGGCGCAGGGCTTCCCGCTCCTCACCACCAAGAAGCTGCACACCAAGTCGATCATCCACGAGCTGCTCTGGTTCCTGAAGGGCGACACCAACATCCGCTACCTGAAGGAGCATGGCGTCTCCATCTGGGACGACTGGGCCGATGCCAACGGCGACCTCGGCCCGGTGTACGGCTACCAGTGGCGCAGCTGGCATGCGCCGGACGGGCGCGTCATCGACCAGATCGCGCAGCTCGTCGACGGGCTGAAGAAGAACCCCGATTCGCGCCGCCACATCGTCAGCGCCTGGAACCCGGCCGACATCGAGCGCATGAAGCTGCCGCCCTGCCACGCCCTGTTCCAGTTCTACGTCGCCGACGGCAAGCTCAGTTGCCAGCTCTACCAGCGGAGCGCCGACATCTTCCTCGGCGTGCCCTTCAACATCGCTTCCTACGCCCTGCTCACGCTGATGCTGGCGCAGGTGTGCGGCTACAAACCGGGCGATTTCGTGCACACACTGGGTGACGCCCATCTCTACACCAATCATCTCGAGCAGGCGCGGCTGCAGCTGTCGCGCCAGCCGCGCGCCCTGCCGCAGATGCGCATCGACCCGGCGGTGACCGACCTCTTCGCCTTCCGCTTCGAGGACTTCACCCTCGACGGCTACGACCCGCATCCGCACATCGCGGCGCCGGTAGCGGTGTAGGCGACGCAGCCCGATGATCCTCAGCGGAGACATCGGCGGCACGAAAACGCTGCTGGCGTTGGCCGACGAGGGCGGCATCGTCTGCGAGCGCCGCTATCCCAGCCAGGACTGGCCCGAATTCCCCGCCCTGCTGCGCGCCTTTCTCGACGAGGCCGGGGCGCCGGCCGTCGGTGCGGCCTGTTTCGGCGTCGCCGGCCCGGTGGCGGACAACCGCGCCAAGGTCACCTATCTGCCCTGGGTCGTCGACGGGCCGGCGCTGGCGCGCGACTTCGGCCTCGGCCGGGTCGAGGTGCTGAACGATTTCGCCGCCGCGGCGCAGGGCGTGGCGGCGCTGCGCGAGGAAGATCTGGTGACGCTCCAGGAAGGCCGGCCCGCGGCAGGCGCGCCTCGCCTGCTGCTCGGCGCCGGCACCGGGCTCGGAGTGGCCGCACTGCTGCCCGAGGGCGCGGGCTGGCGCACCGTGGGCGGCGAGGGCGGGCACATCGGCTTTTCCCCGGCGGACGAGGATCAGCTCGCGGTCTGGCGACACCTGCGCCAGCCGAATGGACGCGTCACGGCAGAGAACGTCATCTCGGGACCGGGCCTGGCCGACATCTACGCCAGCCTGGAAATAGTCAGTCGCCACGACACGGCGATCGCCGATCCGGCCGCCATCGTCGCCGCCGACGACGTCGACCCGCGGGCCAGCCGCGCGCTGAATGTCTTCATTGCAGCCTACGGCGCCTTTGCCGGCGACCTTGCCCTGCTCTTCATGGCGCGCGGCGGCGTCTATCTCGGCGGCGGCATCGCGCCGAAGATCCTCGCGCATCTGCAGCGGGGCGGTTTCGTCGAGGCCTTCCGCAGGCGCGGCGCCCACGCCGGGCTGATGCCCGACTTTCCAATCCGGGTTGTTACGGAGGAAAGGCTCGGCCTCCTGGGCGCGCTCGCCATTGCTGCGGCGCACACCGATTCGCTTGACCGCAATCAATAAAATGTCATAAAGCCGGCGTAGCATGGCCTCATAGCAACAATAAGAAATTCGCCATCCATTGTGGAGGAGGTTGCTATGTCGCCACGCGCCAGCACCGCATCGGGCAAGTCACCCGCGAAGCAATCCGTTCCCGCATGCCAGGCCGCCGCGCGCCCGCGAGGCATCGCACGGCGCGCGAGCCGCGTTCCCGAAGAAGATCGCCGGCGCTTCATCGCCGAGGCCGCCTACTTCAAGGCGGAGAAACGCGGTTTCTCCGAAGGCGGTGACCTGGCGGACTGGATCGAGGCGGAGGCGGAGATCGACGCCCTGCTCGATTCCCCGGGGGTCGGTTAGCCGGGGATCAGGATCACCGCCGCCAGCGGCGGCAGGGTGATCTCGACGAAGGCGGGAAAGCCATGGTGGGCGGCGTTGCGGGCCTCGACGCCGCCGCCGTTGCCCAGGTCGCCGCCGCCGTAGTGGGACGAATCGCTGTTCAAGATCTCGCGCCAGACGCCCGTCCGCGGCACGCCGAGACGGTAGCGCTGGCGCGGCACGGGCGTGAAGTTGAGCGCCACCAGGACGCAGGCGCCGTCGCGCGCGAAACGCAGGTACCCGAGCACCGAGTGGTCGGCATCATGACAATCGCTCCAGGCAAACCCCGCGGACTCGAAATCCTGCTCGTGCAGCGCCGGGGTGTCGCGATAGAGGCGGTTCAGGTCGCGCGCCAGGCGCTGCATGCCGACGTGCGGGCCGTGGGCGAGCAGCCACCAGTCGATCTCCCGCCCGGCCTGCCACTCGCCGCGCTGCGCGAGCTCGTTGCCCATGAAATTGAGCTTCTTGCCCGGCGTCGTCATCTGGTAGGCGGCGAGCAGGCGCGCGTTGGCGTATTTCTGCCAGTCGTCGCCCGGCATCTTGGCGAGGAGCGAGCCCTTGCCGTGCACCACCTCGTCGTGCGAGAGCGGCAGCACGAAATTCTCGGTGTAGGCGTAGAGCTGGCCGAAGGTGAGTTCGTGGTGGTGGAAGCGGCGATGCACCGGCTCGCGCCGCAAATAGCCCAGCGTGTCGTTCATCCAGCCCATGTTCCACTTCATGGAGAAGCCGAGGCCGCCCAGGTGCGTCGGCCGCGACACCATGGGCCAGGCGGTGGATTCCTCGGCGACGGTCAGCGCGCCGGGAAAATCGGCGTGCACCATGACGTTGAGCGCGCGCAGGAAGTCGATGGCCTCGAGGTTCTCGCGTCCGCCGTAGCGGTTGGGCAGCCACTCGCCGGCCTGGCGCGAATAGTCGAGGTAGAGCATCGACGCCACGGCGTCGACGCGCAGGCCGTCGAAATGGAACTCGGCCAGCCAGTAGTGCGCGCTGGAGAGGAGGAAGCTCCTCACCTCGTTGCGACCGTAGTTGAAGACGTGGGTGCCCCAGTCGGGGTGGCGCTTCAGGCGCGGGTCCTCGTGCTCGTAGAGCGAGCTGCCGTCGAAGTGGGCGAGGGCGAAATCGTCCTCGGGAAAATGGCCCGGCGCCCAGTCGAGCAGGACGCCGATGCCGGCGCCATGGCAGGCGTCGATGAAGGCGCGCAACTCGTCGGGCTCGCCGAAGCGCCGCGTCGGCGCGAAGTAGCCGGTGGTCTGGTAGCCCCAGGACTCGTCGAGCGGGTGCTCGGACACCGGCAGCAGCTCGATGTGCGTGTAGCCCAGGTCGAGCACATAGGGCAGCAGGTGCTCGGCCAGCTCGCGGTAGGAATAGAAGCGCCCGTCCGGATGGCGCTTCCAGGAGCCGGCATGCAGCTCGTAGATCGAGACCGGCGCGTGCAGCCAGTCCCATTGCGCGCGGCGCGCCAGCCAGTCGGCGTCCTGCCAGTCGTGCGCCGGCGGCGCCGGCACGCTGGCGGCCGTGGCCGGGCGCAGCTCGAAGCGCTGGCCGTAGGGATCGCTTTTCGCCAGCACGGCGCCCGTATGGCGGTTGCGGATCTCGTACTTGTAGAGGGCGCCGGGGCCGAGGTCGGGAATGAACAGCTCCCAAATGCCGGAAGCGCCGAGCGAAGCCATGGCATGCACGCGGCCGTCCCAGCGGTTGAAATCCCCAATGACCGAAACGCGCTCGGCATTGGGCGCCCAGACGCGGAAGCAGACACCCGCCACGCCGCGGCGCGCTTCGCCGCGCGCGCCGAGCAGCCGGTAGGCTTGATAATTCCGCCCTTCGCTGAAAAGATACAGGTCATGGGCGCTTGCTTCGGGCGGAAAAGCGTAGGGATCGCGGCAGGCCAGAGTATCGTCGCCTTCCTCGATGCGCAGGAGATAGGGCGTGTCGGGCAGGCTGGCGCCCTGCCATTCGAAGACGCCGGCCGGATCGATGCGCACGAACGGGACCTGCCCCGACGGGAGCGCCAGCGCCACCGCGTCGGCATCCGGCCGGAAGACGCGGATGCGCCAGCCCTCCCCCGTCCGCACCGGCCCGAGATGCGCGAAGGGATCGTGCTCGCGCGCGGCGAGCAGGCGCGCCCAGGGCGGGGTGCCGGTTTCAGGCTCCGTGACGGCGGTTTTTGCATTCATAATTGACGCATTCCGAAAGGCAGGCGCATGCAAGACGAAAACGAGGCTCTCAAGCGGGTGTACTCCATCACGCGCGGCGGCGGCCCGCGCTTCGTCAGCCAGCTCACGCGCGACGCCTTCGCCATCGTGCTGGCCGGCGGGCGCGGCAGCCGGCTCAAGCAGCTCACCGACTGGCGCTCGAAGCCCGCGGTGCCTTTCGCCGGCAAATTCCGCATCATCGATTTTACGCTATCCAACTGCATCAATTCCGGCATACGCCGCATCGGCGTGGCGACGCAGTACAAGTCGCAGAGTCTGATCCACCACCTGCAGCGCGGCTGGGGCTTCCTCGACGGCCGCCTGAACGAGTTCATCGACCTGCTGCCGGCCCAGCAGCAGATGGGCGAGGAATGGTACAAGGGCACCGCCGACGCCGTGTTCCAGAACCTCGACATGCTGAGGCGCAACCATCCCAAATACGTCGTCGTGCTGGCCGGCGACCATGTCTACAAGATGGATTACGGCCGCATGCTTGCCTTTCACGTCGCCGAGCAGGCCGACCTGACGGTGGCCTGCATGGAAGTGCCGCGCAAGGAGGCCAGCGCCTTTGGCATCCTCAGCGTCCGCGAGGACTGGCGCGTGACGCGTTTTACCGAGAAGCCGAAGGATCCCGAGTCCGTTCCCGGCAAACCGGAGCGCGCCCTGGTCAGCATGGGCGTGTATGTCTTCAACGCCGGCTTCCTCTTCGAGCAGGTGATCCGCGACAGCGACGACCCGCGCTCCTCGCACGACTTCGGCAAGGATGTCATCCCGCACATCGTGGACCGCTACCGCGTCTTCGCCCACGATTTCGCCGAGAGTTGCGTCGGCGGCGAGGAGGGCAGGCCATACTGGAAGGACGTCGGGACGCTGGACGCGTACTGGGAAGCCAACATCGACATCACCCGCGTAACTCCCGAGCTGAACCTCTACGACGAAGCTTGGCCGATCTGGACCTACCAGGAACAACTGCCGCCGGCGAAGTTCGTCTTCGACGACGAGGACCGCCGCGGCAAGGCGGTCGACTCGATCGTCTCGGGCGGCTGCATCATCAGCGGCGCTGCGGTGCGCCGCTCGCTGCTCTTCTCCGACGTGCGCGTCGATGAACGCAGCGTGGTCGAGGACTCGGTGATCCTGCCCAAGGTGCGCATCGGCCGCAACGTCGTCATCCGCCGCGCCATCCTCGACAAACGCTGCCGCATTCCGGACGGCCTGCGGATCGGCGTCGATCGCGAGGAGGACGTGCGGCGCTTCCACGTCACCGAAAAGGGCATCACTCTCGTCACCCCGGAAATGCTTGGCCAGCAAGTGCATGGCGTAAGGTAGGGCCTCTGGCACTGACTTCATGGAAGCCGGAAAAAAAATCGAGCTGATCTTCCTCTGGCACATGCACCAGCCAGACTACCGCGACCATGTCACGGGCGAGTTCCGCCGGCCGTGGACCTACCTGCACGGCCTGAAGGACTACACCGACATGGCCGGCCACCTGGAGCGCCACCCTCAGGTGCGCGCCGTGGTGAACTTCGTGCCGGTGCTGCTCGACCAGATCGAGGACTACGTGGAGCAGTTCGACAGGGGCGAGTTTCGCGACCCGCTGCTGCGTCTGCTGGCGCGCGAATCCCTCGACCGCCTCGATGCCGGGGAGCGCCGCCTGCTGCTGGCGACCTGCTTCCCGGGCAACCACCTGCGCATGGTGGCGCCCTATCCGCGCTTCGAACGCCTGCGCGAGCTTTTCCGCCCTGTCGAAGGCCAGGGCCCGGCCGTCACCGACTACCTCTCCGGCGCCTTCTTCGCCGACCTGCTGGTTTGGTACCACTTGGTGTGGACGGGAGAGACCGAGCGGCGCAGCCGCGCCCTGCTGGCGGAACTGATGACCAAGGGCGAAGGCTTCACCCTGGCCGACCGCCGCCGCCTGCTCGACATGATGGGCGACGCCTTGCGCGGCCTCGTGCCGCGCTACCGCGCGCTGGCCGAGCGCGGCCAGGTCGAGCTCTCGGCCACGCCCGACACGCACCCGCTCGCGCCGCTGCTGCTCGACTTCGCCTCGGCGCGCGAGGCGCTGCCCGATCTGCCGCTGCCGCACGCGCATTTCTATCCCGGCGGCCGTTCGCGCGTTGACCGGCACATCGCGCTGGCGCGCGAGAGCCATGCGCGCCGCTTCGGCCGCCCGCCGGCGGGCATGTGGCCGGCCGAGGGGGCCGTCTCCGCCGCCCTGCTGCAGCAGCTTGCCACCCAGGGCTGCCGCTGGGCCGCATCGAGCCAGGCGGTGCTCGTCCACAGCCTCCACGCGTGCGGCGGCGGCGACGGCGATGCCGCGCTGCGGCGGCCCTGGCGCGTGGAGGCCGCTCCCGGCACTGCGGTCTTCTTTCGCGACGAGAAGCTCTCCGACCTGATCGGATTCGAGTACGCCAAGTGGCACGGCCGCGACGCCGCGCGGCATTTCGTCGACCAGCTGGCGCACATCCGCGATGCGGCGCCGGCGGGCGAGACGCCGCTGGTCTGCGTCTTCCTCGACGGCGAGAACGCCTGGGAGCACTATCCATACAACGCCTATTTCTTCTTCGAGGACCTCTACGGCCTCATCGCCGAGCAGCCCTGGCTGTCGACCACCACCTGCGCCGACTGGCTGGCGCGCCACCCCGAGGGCTGCAAGTCCCTGCCGCGCCTGGTGGCGGGCAGTTGGGTGTACGGCACCTTCTCCACCTGGATCGGCGAGCCGGACAAGAACCGCGCCTGGGACCTGCTCTGCGACGCCAAGCAGGCGTATGATCTGGTCATGGCGGGCGGCCGCCTCGACGCGCCGGCGCAGGCCGCGGCGGAAGCGCAGCTGGCGGTGTGCGAGGGCTCGGACTGGTTCTGGTGGTTCGGCGACTACAACCCGCGCGAGGCGGTGGAAAGCTTCGACGCGCTGTACCGCGCCAACCTCGCCCGCCTCTACGAGCTGCTGCGCCTGCCCCGGCCGCCGCAGCTCGACGTGCCGCTCTCCACCGGCGGCGGCATGGCCGAAGGCGGCGGCACCATGCGCCGCGCCAGTTGAGGGGAACATGAGCGCCATCCGCCGAGCCGTCTCAAGGATGGCGCAGTCAACAACATAGAGCCGCATAGCGGCGAACAACCGTCACCCCCTTCCTCGGGAAGGGGGTGGGGGGATGGTAGTCACATGACCGAACCGATTTCCCTGCTCCTCGGCGTTCATGCCCACCAGCCCGTCGGCAACTTCCCGGCCGTGCTGGAAGAGGCGCATGAACGCTGCTACCGGCCCTTCCTGCACACCCTGCACCGCTACCCCGCTTTCCGCTTCGCCGCGCATTTCTCCGGCTGGCTGATCGACTGGCTGCTGGAACACCATCCGCAGGACATGGCGCTGCTCAGGGAGATGGTGGCGCGCGGCCAGGTCGAGATGTTCGGCGCCGGCGAGTGCGAGCCGGTGCTGGCGGTCATCCCGCAACGCGACCGCGTCGGCCAGTTGAACGCGCTGACCGGAAAGCTGCGCCGGTATTTCGGCGCCGAGGTGTCCGGCGCCTGGCTCACCGAGCGCGTGTATATCCCCACCGTGGTGCCGGCGCTGGCCGACTGCGGCATGCGCTACGTCACGGTGGACGACTACCACTTCCTGTGCACCGGCAAGGAAGCCGCCGAACTCGACGGCTTCCACACCACCGAGGAGGACGGCCGCAGCATCGACCTGTTCGCCATCTCCGAGCAGCTGCGCTACCGCCTGCCCTTCTCCCCCCCCGCCGAGGCCGTCGCCTACCTCGAAGGCCTGGCGCGCGAAGGCCGCCGCGCCGCCGTGTATTTCGACGACATCGAGAAATTCGGCATCTGGCCGGAAACCCACGAATGGGTCTACGGCAAGCGCTGGCTCGAGCAGTTCATCGAGGGCGTGCTCGCATCGGGGCTCATCCGCACCGAAACCTATCGCGACTTCCACGCCGCGCACGCCACGCGCGGCATTGCCTACCTGCCGACGACGTCCTACATCGAGATGAACGAATGGACGCTGCCGGCGAAGGCGGCGGCGGTCTACGACGGGCTGGTCGGGCGCGAGAAGGCGGCCGGGTGCTACGAGGCGAGCAAGCCCTTCGTGCGCGGCGGCATCTGGAAGAACTTCTTCATGCGCTATCCCGAGTCGAACTGGATGCACAAGCGCATGCTCGGCCTCTCCGACCGCCTCGCCGCCCTGCCGCCGGGCCGCCACGAGGCGCTCACCGAGCGGCTCTATCGCGCCCAGGCCAACGACGCCTACTGGCACGGCCTCTTCGGCGGGCTCTACCTTCCCCATCTGCGGCGCGAGGTGTGGCGCAACCTGGTGGCGCTGGAGGCGGCGCTCGACGCGCTGGCGCCGCGCCCGCCGCTCGCCACGCGCGATGCCGACCTCGACGGCGTGCGCGAGCTGTTCCTGGCCAATGCCGACGTGCAGGCTGTGGTCAAGCTCGACGACCACGCCGCGCTGTGCGAGCTCGACGCCTACGGCCTCGCGCACAACTACGGCGACACCCTGGCGCAGCGCAGCGAGCACTACTACCACAAGTTCCACGACGCGCCGCAGGCCGCCGGCGCCGCGGGCGGCATCGCCTCGGCCCACGACCGCGTCGCCTTCAAGGACGCGGTGGGGCAGGCCGACATCGTGCCGGATGCGCGGCCGCGCCGCCTCTTCCTCGACGCCTGGCAGCGGCTCGACGGCGAAACGGCCTGGCCGCGCTACGCCGCGGGGGCCGTCAAGGCGCCGCTCATGAGCGCCACGTTCGCCGCGCCGCTCGACGGCGGCGAAGTGACGAAAACCTACACCCTGGCCGGCCGCACCCTGCAGGTGTGCTACCGACTGCGCGACGTGCCGGGCGGGCGCTTTGCCGTCACGTTCAACCTCGCCCTGCCCAGTTGCGACGGCTATTCGGGCCGCTACATCCTCGAGGGCGGCCGCATTCCCTGCGGCTTCGGCCAGGCGCTCGATCTCGCCGCCGCGCAGCGGCTGACTTTCGACGACCGCGTGCTGCAAGGCGCCCTGGTGTTGTCCGCCAGCCGGCCGGTGCACATCTCGGCGCGGCCGCACCATACCGTGTCGCAGTCCGAGGCCGGCTTCGAGAAGATCATGCAGGCGGCCTGCGTCACCCTGTCCTGGCCGATCGACGCCGTGTCGCAGGAACTGACTTTTTCCCTGGAAGTCGTTCCGGACAAGCCGGCCTGACATGAAGCTGCTCGGCCACATCCTGCTCGGCCTCGTGCTGGGCTACGCGGCACTCGCCGCGCTGCTCTTCTTCTTCCAGTCGCGCTTCGTCTACTACCCCGAGATGGGCCGCGGCGACAGCGCGACGCCGGCGCTGTTGCAGCTGCCCTTCGAGGAGCTGCGCATTGCCACGGCCGACGGCGAGACCCTGCACGGCTGGTTCGTGCCGGCACGCGAAGCGCGCGCCACCGCGCTGTTCCTGCACGGCAACGCCGGCAGCATCGTGCACCGGCTCGACTGGCTGCCGATGTTCCAGCGGATGCGGCTCTCGGTCCTTCTCGTCGACTACCGCGGCTTCGGCCGCTCGACCGGCAGTCCCTCCGAGGCCGGCACCCATGCCGACGCCGATGCCGCCTGGCGCCACCTGACTGAGACCCGCGGCCTCGCCGCCGCTTCCATCGTGATCTTCGGCGAATCGCTCGGCGGCGCCGTCGCCGCACGGCTGGCCGCCCGCGTCGCGCCCGCCGCCCTGGTGCTGCACTCGGCCTTCACCTCGGCGCCGGACCTCGCCGCCGACCTCTACCCGTTCCTGCCGGCGCGCCTGCTGACACGCTTCGACTACGACACCCTGGGTGCGGTGCGGCGCCTCCGCTGCCCGCTGCTGGTGGCGCACAGTCCGCGGGACGAGACCATCCCGGTCGCGCACGGCCGGCGGTTGTACGAAGCGGCCGCCGTGCCCAAGCAGTGGCTCGAACTGGCCGGCGGGCACAACGACGGCTTCATCTTCATGCGCCCGGAGTGGGTGCGGGCGTTCGCGGATTTCCTCGACGCCGCCCTCGGTCCCGGCCGGGTGTAACATTGACTCATCACATCAGGGAGGGTGCGCCATGACCGACATCGTCAAGCTTCTCGGCGAGGAAGCCGACAAGCTGCTCAAGCACGAATGCCGCGGCATCCCGCGGGCGCGGCTGCACCTGCCCGGGCCGGATTTCGTCGACCGCGTCGTCGCCGCCTCAGACCGCAAGCCGGCGGTACTGCGCAACCTGCAGGCGCTGTTCGGCCACGGGCGGCTCGGCGGCAGCGGCTATCTTTCCCTGCTGCCGGTGGACCAGGGCATCGAGCACTCGGCCGGCGCCTCCTTCGCGCCGAACCCGGATTTCTTCGATCCCGAACACATCGTGCGGCTCGCCATCGAGGGCGGCTGCAACGGCGTCGCCTCGACGCTGGGCGTGCTCGGCGCGGTGTCGCGCAAGTACGCGCACAAGATCCCCTTCATCGTGAAGTTCAACCACAACGAGTTCCTCTCCTACCCGAACACCTACGACCAGACCCTCTTCGCCGACGTCGAGCAGGCCTTCGAGATGGGCGCCTGCGCCGTGGGCGCGACGGTGTATTTCGGCTCGGCCGAATCGCGCCGCCAGATCTGGGAGGTATCGCAGATGTTCAAGCGCGCCCACGAGCTGGGCATGGCCACGATTCTCTGGTGCTACCTGCGCAACGGCGCCTTCAAGCAGGGCGACATGGACTATCACGTCTCGGCCGACATGTCGGGCCAGGCCAACCACCTCGGCGTCACCATCGAGGCGGACATCATCAAGCAGAAGATGGCGGAGAACAACGGCGGCTTCAACGCCATCAAGTTCAGCAAGACGAGCTCGAAGGTGTACTCCGAACTCACCACCGATCATCCCATCGACCTGACGCGCTACCAGGTGGCCTGCTGCTACATGGGCCGCGCCGGCATGATCAATTCCGGCGGCGAGTCGAAGGGGGCGGGCGATCTCGCCCAGGCGGTGCGCACGGCGGTGATCAACAAGCGCGCCGGCGGCATGGGCCTCATCTCCGGCCGCAAGGCTTTCCAGAAGCCGATGCAGGAGGGCGTTGCGCTGCTCAATGCCATCCAGGACGTGTATCTCTCCAAGGACGTAACGATCGCCTGACCATGCCCGGCACCCCATTCCATCTCGAAGTCAATCCGCAACTGCCGGCCCGCCTGGCGCGGCTGGAGGAACTCGCCAACAACCTCTGGTACAGCTGGGACCGGCCGACGCGGACGCTGTTCGCGCGGCTGCACCCGAGCCTGTGGGGCTCGGTCGGCCACAGCCCGAAGGCCTTCCTCAAGCGCGTGGACCAGCAGCGCCTGCTCGATGCGGCCGACGATCCGGTCTTTCTCGGCAACTACGCGCGGGTGCTCTCGGCCTACGACACCTACCACAACGAGCCGGGCCGCTCGAACGGCGCGCAGCACCTGCGCCACAACGATCTGGTCGCCTACTTCTGCTTCGAGTTCGGCTTCCACGAAAGCCTGCCGATCTACTCCGGCGGCCTGGGCATCCTCGCCGGCGACCATTGCAAGGCGGCGAGCGACCTGTGCATGCCTTTCGTCGCGGTGGGGCTCCTCTTCCGCCAGGGCTATTTCCACCAGACCATCGACGGCGAGGGCGCCCAGCACGCCCTCTACCGCGACGCCGACTTCGACGACCTGCCCATCGCGCCGGTGATGAAGGAGGACGGCGCCGAGCTGCGCGTCGGCGTCGAGATGCCGGATCGCAACGTCTGGATCAAGGTGTGGCAGGCGCGCGTCGGCCACGTCACGCTCTACCTGCTCGACACCGACCTGGAGGAGAACGGCGCGCACGACCGCGACATCGCCCACCGCCTCTACGGCGGCGATCGCAACACGCGCATCGAGCAGGAAATCGTGCTCGGCGTCGGCGGCGTGCGCGCCCTGGTGGCGCTGGGCCTCAAGCCCACCGTCTGGCACATCAACGAGGGCCACGCCGCCTTCATGATCCTCGAGCGCATCCGCCACCTCACCACGCAGGGCATCGAAGTCGCCGCGGCGGTGGAGGCGGTCGCCGCCCACACGGTATTCACGACGCACACCGCGGTGCCGGCCGGGCACGACCATTTCGGCGACGACACGATCCGGCGCTACTTCGAGCACGCCTGCAAGGAGATCGGCGTGTCGACCGAGCAGCTGCTCGCGCTGGGCCGTGTGCCGGGCGGCCACGAGTTCAACATGACGGCGCTGGCCGTGCGCGGCTCGCGCTTCCACAACGGCGTCTCGCGCATCCACGGCGGCGTCTCGGCGCGCATCCTCGCCAGCCTGTGGCCGCAGATCGAGGCCGAGGACAACCCGGTCACCTACGTCACCAACGGCGTGCACGTGCCGACCTTCCTCTCCAACGAATGGAACGAGCTGTTCGACCGCTTCCTCGGCCCCGGCTGGAGCCAGCGCGTCACCGACCGCAGCTGCTGGGAGGGCATCCACACCATTCCCGACCACCAGTTCTGGAGCGTGCACCAGTCGCTCAAGGCGCAGATGCTTCACCTGGTGCGCCACCGCATCTCGGAGCAGCACGCGCGCAACCACGGCTCGGAGGCGCACCTCGACCGCATCCTCAAGCTGGCCAACCCGGACAACCCGAACGTCCTCACCATCGGCTTCGCGCGGCGCTTCGCCACCTACAAGCGCGCCGCGCTGCTGTTCGAGAACCTCGAGTGGCTGCGCGAGATCCTGTGCGATCCGCAGCGCCCGGTGCTGTTCCTCTTCGCCGGCAAGGCGCACCCGGCCGATCAGCCCGGCCAGGCGCTGATCCGCCGCGTCATCGAAGTGGCGCGCATGCCGGAGTTCGAGGGCAAGATCCTGCTGGTGGAAGGCTACGACCTGCGCTTCGCGCGCCGACTCGTCTCCGGCGTCGACGTCTGGCTGAACAATCCGCAGTTCCCGCTGGAGGCCTGCGGCACCTCGGGCATGAAGGCCGCCATGAACGGCATCCCCAACCTGTCGGTGCTCGACGGCTGGTGGGGCGAGGGCTACGACGGCAAGAACGGCTGGGCCATCAAGCCGGCCTCGGACACGCTGGACGAGCCGCGGCGCAATCGCGAGGAGTCGCGCACCCTCTATGAAATCCTCCAGGACAGCGTGATCCCGCTCTACTACAACCGGGGGCCGATGGGCTATTCGCCCGGCTGGGTGGCGATGGCCAAGCACTCCATCGCCACGCTGCTGCCGCGCTTCAACTCGACGCGCATGCTCTCCGATTACCTCTCACGCTTCTACGTTCCCGCTGCCCAGCAATGGCGTCGCTACTCGCAGGACAACTACGCCGGCGCGCGCGCCGTGGCGCAATGGAAGTCTCGCGTGCGCGCCGCCTGGCCGCAGGTGCGCCTGCGCCGGCTCGATGCTCCAAGGCGGCGCATCGGCTTCGGCGACAGCCTGCGCTTCGAGGTGGCGGCCAACGTGGGCGGCCTGAAGCCCGACGACGTGGTGATCGAGCTGCTCTTCGGCCGGCCGGCCGGCGGACACCTGCCGAAGAAGGCGCGCGGCTACCGCTTCGCGCATGAGCGCGCGCTCGATACCGGCGAACAGCTCTATGCGCTGGAACTGACGCCGGAGTATTGCGGCAAGATCGAGTACCGCATCCGCATCTACCCCCATCACGAAATGCTCACGCACCCCTTCGAAATGGGCATGATGGTCTGGCTTTGAAAGTCCTCTTCGTCACGCCCGAGCTGGCGCCGTGGATGAAAAGCGGCGGGCTCGGGGAAATCTCCTGGTCGCTGCCCGAGGCGCTGCACAAGGCCGGCGTGGATGTGCGCATCCTGGTGCCCGCCTACGCCGCGCTGCGCGCCGCGTTTCCCACGGCGCGACAGGTGGCCGAATTCGCCCGGCCAGGCGGCGAGCTGCAGCCGGCACGCCTGCTCGAAGCCGTGGCCGCGAACGGCGTGCCGCTCTATCTGCTCGACTGCCCCGTCTATTACCTGCGCGACGGCTCGGCCTACCTGGATGCCGCCGGCTACGATTTCGCCGACAACCACCTGCGCTTCGGCCTGCTCTCCCGTGTCGCGGCGGAACTCGCCGCTCTAGGCAGCCCGCTGCGCTGGCGCCCCGATGTCCTGCATTGCAACGACTGGCCCTGCGGCCTGGCGCCCGCCTACCTGCATTTCCTGCCGGGCGCGCATGCGGCTACCGTGATGTCGATCCACAACCTCGCCTTCCAGGGCATTTACCCGGCGGATACCCTGGACGCTCTGGGGCTGCCGGCCGAGGCCTATGCCGTCGAAGGCGTCGAGTTCTGGGGAAAGCTCTCCTTCATGAAGGCGGGCCTGCACTTCGCGCGCCATGTCACCACGGTCAGCCCGCGCTATGCGCAGGAAATCCAGACCGAGGAATACGGCTACGGATTCGCCGGGCTGCTGCGCTGGCGGCAGGCGGATCTCACGGGCATCCTCAACGGCATCGATGTCGAGACCTGGGACCCGGCGACGG
>Ga0194120_10001553_pt1 | contig 41597 bp, 22 predicted proteins | sample TA2MahCa65mmetaG_FD_148642 | JGI IMG/M metagenome (GOLD analysis project Ga0194120, IMG submission 148642) | Freshwater microbial communities from Lake Tanganyika, Tanzania - TA2015019 Mahale Deep Cast 65m | ecosystem: Environmental > Aquatic > Freshwater > Lake | place: Tanzania: Lake...
GCGACTGCCGCTGCCGCTGCGTCTGTGGCTGAAGCCTGAAGCCTGTGGCTGTTTGCCTGTGGCTGAGAGGCCCACTCGGCGTGTCGAATTAACCGCCGGCGCAAACCTGTCACCCTGAAGGTGCAGGTTTGCGCCGGTTTCCCCGGGAAACCTGAGTTAATTCGATCGCCAAGGATTCAGGACCTTTTTTTGGCGGTGGATCATGGTTGCCCCCCTGCCCGCCGCAGGCAGACCTCGCCCGCGAGCGCCAGAGCACGCCCTTGCGCTGCCTGCCCCGGAGCACACCAACCGCCAAGTTCAAGCTGTGATCGCGCGCGCCTTCGTCGGCGCAATCCCGCCCGCCTTGCGATGCGGGAGGCAGCTCGGGGCGCTGGCGCGTGAGCGGCGGATAGCTCAAGACTGCCAGCACAGCGAGCGGACCCGGCGCGATGACGACGACATGCGCCCGCATCGGGCGATCGGGGCCCCGCGGGCTTGCCGCGCCCCCGTGCAGCGGCTACGCTGGCCCCGGAGGCGCCATGCACCCGGACCCGGCCATCACCGCCGAATTCCTCGCCACTCGCGACCGGGCCAACGCCGAGGCGGCGCAGCGGGAAGCGGCTCGACTGCGTGCGCTGGTCGCGGACCTCGTGGACCGCGCCCGCGGCGCGCACGGCGCCTTCGAGGCCCGCCTTATCGGCACGCTGGCGTTTGGCGACTTCGGGCCGACCTCGGACATCGACCTGGTGGTCCGCGGCTTGGGGCCTCGGGCGATGGTGGCGCTCTGGCGCGACCTCGAAGCCGCCACCGGCCGCTCGGTCGACCTGCTGGACTGGGCGCAGTTGGCTCCGGAATTCGCCGACCGCGTCGCAGCCGAGGGCGTGCCGCTGTGACGCCGGAGACGGACGGGCGCGGAACCGCGACCCGACTGGCGCGCCTGGTTCGCGAGGTCGAGCCGGACCGCCAAGCGCTGGACCGCCTGCATGCCGAGTTGCAGGCCTACGCACCGCGGCTGCGCAGCGACCCGGCGGACCGGCCGCTGCAGGCGCTGGTCGCGATCGATCTGCACGACTACTACACCGCGGCCGAGACCCTGTTTGAACGGGTCGCGCGGCTGCTCGACGGTGACGTGCCTGGCGGTGATCGCTGGCACCGCGACCTGCTGCAACAGATGGCCACGGATCTACTGCCTGTGCGCGGTGCGCTGCTGCGTGGAGAGGACCTGCCGTGGCTTGAGGATCTGCTGAAATTCAGGCACTTCCTTCGTCACGCCTACGCGGTGACCCTGGGCGCGGCGCCGTTGCTGGCCCGCGCGGACGACGTGCAGCGGCGGCATCCGCATCTGGTCGCGGCGGTGGACGCGCTGATGGCGCACGTGGCGGCCACGCGCGCGCGGCTGGGCTGACGCAGCGGACGCGGTGTGGTTGGCACCGCAGTTCGGCGGCAGCGCGCAGCGACCGCGGGTTCGGCGACTCGACACCTACCGCACCTGCCCCGTCTCCGTGCTGGCAATGCTGGGCGGGCTCCGCCTGTGTGCGGGGTGTTGTCGATCCGCGGGCTCGGCGACGGTGGGTCGGGCGTCGCCGGCTTCCGCCTGTACGTGCGCTGACCCCGCCCGCTACCCCAACCCCACCAGCTCCACCACCACGGCCTTGCCCTTGCCCGCGAACCCGACCGCCCACGCCCACACCGGCTGGCCGCGCACGCCCTGCACGTACCGCTTGTCGCGAATCTGCTGCACCGCCACCGCGCACGCCACCTGCGGCGAGTCGTCGCGCTTGAACTCCAGCAGCGCCGACGGCTGCCCCTCGCTCGGCGCTTCGATGACGATGTCGGGCCGGCCCTCGCCGAACTCGCGGTTCGACGACACCTTGTAGCCCGGCGGCAGCCGCGTCAGGATCCCCAGCACGAACATGTGGTAGATGCGCTCGGGCGTCGGGTCGGCCAGATCGTGGTAGCTGACCAGGTGCAGGACCAGGCGTTGCAGGGCGTCTTGGACGATGGCCTGGTCGCCTCGAAGGAGCGCGGCGATGAGCTTGTCCGAGCCGTCTGGGACATTGAGCGCGGCTGCCAGCAACCTGCGGTAGAGCCCTGCCGCCGAACGGTGGACTTCCAAGTTGGGCACGCGCAGCACTGCGGTCTCGCGGTCGTTGCCCGACTCGACGGCGACGGCGGTCACATAGCCCGTGTGCAACAGCAGATTCGCCAGCATCGACGGATCGTTTTGTATCTCCGGCAGGACCACGCCTTCGATGACCTCAACGCGCACCGACTCGCCGGACAACAACTGCTCCATGGCAATCGCCGCGTCGGTCGGAAAACGCGTCGCAATGCGTTCGATGACCTCGGTGCCGCCCGACGCCATCCAGTGCGCCTTGAACCCGTTGCCGCGCTCGCGCAGCGCGTTGGCAATCGACCACGGGTTGTACAGCGCCTGGCCGCCGATCGCGTAGCCGTTGTACCAGTGGCGCAGTCCGTCGAGAAACGGCGGATCGTCGCCGGCCAGCGCGCGCACCTCGTCCTCGGTGAAGCCAAAATCGGTTGCAAACGCGCGGTCGAGCACCGTGTCGATGACCACGTTGTTCAGGTCCGAGAACAGGCCCTCTTTGGCGACGCGCAAGATGCCGGTGAGCACCGCGCGATGCACCGCCCTGGAATCCTTGAGGGCCGAACCCAAGAACGTGCGGAAGAACGCGACCGCCTCGGGATAGTGGCCGTGCAGCCACGCGGTTTGGATCGGCGCGTCGTATTCGTCGATCAGCACCCACACTGGCCGGCCGGTCACTTCGGCCGCCGCGTTGGCCATGTAGCGCAGCGACAACGCCGCTTGGCCCGGCTCAACCTTGGCGACGCTCAGGTCGGCAATGCGTTGGCGCAAGTGCGCTGGCACCTTGCGGGTAGGGATGCCCAAGCGACTCCACGCTTCGGCGACCTCGGCGTTGAGCGCGACCAGGTTGTCGTGCCAACTGAGCGACTTGCAACCCTTGAGCGACAGGTACAGCACCGATTTCTGGCCGCGCTCGGCCGTCATGGCTGCGTCGCGCTGCACAGCCAGGCCGTAAAACGGCTCGCTGACATCGGTCTTGCTCGGGATCGGCCCCGCGAGCCAGTCGCGCAGCATGGTGATGTTGAGCGTCTTGCCGAAGCGGCGCGGCCGGCAGAAGACCAAGACCCGCGCCGTGCTGCGCAGCACGCGACCGATGAACGCGGACTTGTCGACGTAGGTCTCCACGTCGGGGTAGGCCCGGGCGTCGCGGAATTCCATCGCGCCGATTGGCAACTGCACGGGCATCGCGCGCACCCATGCCGGACCGGCTGGCCGGCCAGGCAAGGGTAGCGCAGGGGCAGGCATGCGGCAATCGCAACGGCGTTCCAATCCTTGGGCAAAGCCGTGGCTGCTCCCGAGCTTGGCCGCGCCAACCTCTTGAACTCCCAACCGCCCCCGCGCTAGCCTGCCGGCATGGACGACCACTGCCCGCCCGCGCCGCCCGACCCTGACACTGCGCCGGTGGCTGGGCCCGACATTGCCGCCCTGACCACCTTTTGGGCCGAGACGCTGGGCGACGCGCTGCAAGACGGCACCCTCGACGCCCGCGACCACCTGCCCAAGGCGCGGCCACGGGCAAGCTCGGGCGTGGTCACGGTGCGCGACCTGGACCTGCTGCCCGTCGCCACCGTCAAGCGCAGCCAGCCGGGCGAGGTGGTGGCGTCGGGGCACCGCCATGGCGCATCGGGGGTGACGGCCGCGGGCGGCAGCTTCGAGATCCGCGAGGTTCTCGGCCAAGGCGGCATGGGCGTGGTGTTCCGGGCGCACCAGGGCAGCCTGGACCGCGACATTGCCCTCAAGACCCTCAAGGCCGAGTCGGCGCAACAGGGGGGGCGCGAGCGCTTCGTGGCCGAAGCCCGCGTCACCGGGGCCCTGGACCACCCGAACATCGTGCCGGTCCACGAACTCGGGCGCAGCGAAGACGGCGAGGTGTTCCTGGCCATGAAGCTCGTGCGCGGCGTGCCGTGGAGCGCGCTGCTGCACCCCAAGAGCGCCGACGAGTGCGCCGCCGCCCAGACCTGGGACCGGGCGCGGCACCTCGACGTGCTGCTGCAGGTCTGCAACGCCGTGTCGTTCGCCCACAGCCGCGGCGTCGTGCACCGTGACCTCAAGCCCGACAACGTCATGGTCGGCGAGTACGGCGAAGTGCTGGTGATGGACTGGGGCATCGCCATCGACGTGCGGGTGCCGGCGCCGGACGACCTGCGCGCGCCCCATGTGTCGATGGTCCGCGGGCCGGCGGGCACGCCGTGCTACATGCCGCCCGAGTTGGCGACCGGCGACAGCGACGCCATGGGACCGCGCACCGACGTGTACCTGTTGGGCGCCGTCCTGCACGAGATCTTGACCGGCCGGCCGCCGCACCAGGGCAGCAGCGTCTTGCAGGTGCTGGTGGCCGCCGCGCGGGCGGAGCCGCCGGAGTTTGACGACGAGGTTCCGACGTGTCTGCAGGCCATTTGCGCCAGAGCCCTGGCGCGCGATCCCGCCGACCGCCACGGCAGCGTGGCCGAGCTGCGCGCGGCGCTCGTCGAATTCCAGCAGCACGCGCAGTCGATGCGGCTCGGCGACGAAGCGCTAGCCGTGGTCGCTCAATTGGACGTGGTCGGTCTGGTCGCGCCCGAGCTGCGCTATTCGGTGTACAGTGAGGCACTGGCCCGGTTCGACCAGGCGCTGGCGCTGTGGGCCGGCAACGACCCGGCGCGCCGGCAGCGCGCGACTGCGCGGCTCGGGCTCGCGCGCGAGGCGCTGGCCAAGAACGATGTCGGTCTGGCGCGAAGCCACCTGCGCATGCTCCAAGGCGACCCGGCCGCGGACCCGGCGACGGTGGCATTGCTGCAGTTGCAGTTCACGCGGTTCGAGGGGTCGCGGCGGGTGCGCTGGATCGCCGCGGCCTTGCTGCTGCTGCTGGTCGTGGGGGCGGCTGCCTTTGGCGCCCAGGTCCACCAGGAAGGCAAACAGCGCACGGCAGCCCGACAGCGCCGCGACCTGGTCGCCGTGCGGCTGAGCGCCGGCTGGACGGCCCTCGGCCAGGGCGACACGGCGGGGGCCCAGCGTGCGCTCGACCAAGTGCGCGATCTCCAGCCCGGCGACGTTGTGCACGCCCTGGAGCGCAGCCAGCACCTGGCGTATGGCATTGCCCTGGCGCTCTGGCGCGATGGCGCATTCGACGCGCTGTGGCAGTCCACGTGCGGCCAATGGGTCGCTGCGGTGGGCGGCGGCACCGCCGAGCGGGCGCTGGGCGCACCGCTGGGTGCGTGGACCGGGCAATCGCTGTGCCGGCGCCTGGCGGACCGGTTGACCCGGGGATCTGCGGCCGAACGGTCGGTGTGGGCGGATCGCGCGACTGCGGCGCTGCGCACGTGGAAACAGCCGACGGACGCCGCGGTGGCGGGCGACCTCGCCGCGGTGTACGCGCTGGCGCCGCAGTGGCTGGCGCATGGCGAACTAGCGGCTCCGTTTGCCCTGGCGCGCGCTCCTGTGCCCTTGCAGGCCGCGCCGCTGCCGGCGGGCGCAACGGTCCGCCGCGATGCGGACGGCACGTGGCTGGCGGTCGGCAGCGACGGCGCACTTCTGTGGCGGCGCGCCTGGCAGGGCGACATTGCCCAGGGCGGCCAATCGCGGGCCATTGCTGCCGGACAAGGCGGGGTGGTCTTGTGCGAGGCGTCGGCCGTGCTGGTCGTGGACGGCCGCACCGGCACCGTGCTGCACCGCAGCGTGCTCGACGGCCGCATTGCCGCATGCGCCCCCGACCCGCGCGGCCACGGCTTGCACGCGGTGGTGTCGTCGCACCAGGCGCTGGGCGCGGTGCACGTGGTGCGCTTCGACGGGGTGGCCCCGCCGCAGGTGGCCCAGGGCGAGAACCTGTCCGATACGCTGGCCATCAGCGGGCGTGCCATGGGCCTGGTCGATGGGGATCGCGCCGCGACGGCCCGCCGCCTCGACGCCGAACTCGCGCTCGACCCGCTGGACCCCTACCTGTGGGTGGCGCGCATCGAGGCGGCGGAACCAACCGACGACCGGCGGGTCCAGTGGGCGCGCGCTGCGGTGCACGCATCCCGGGCGCTGCCGCCGCGCAACCAGGTGATGATTGGCACGCGCCTGGAACGCGCTGGCCAGCGCAGCCACGCAGATGCGGCCTACACCCAGGCGACGGCGGCGTTCGTCGAACGCGGCGGCAACCCCGACCTGAACCTGAACGCCATCGCCAGCCCGGCCTCGCCGCTGCGCAAGTTGGCCGCCGAACACGTCAAGGCCGGCGACGTGGCACGGGCGCACCACCTCATCGAGGTCGGCCGGCGGTTTTCGACCTATGTCGAGGGCGACCATGCCTTCTACCGCCGCTATCAGAAGTGGCGGCTGGCCGCGACACAGGTGCATCCGGCCACCCCTTCGGCCGACGAGTTGCAGCGCCGGTTGGACGAGTCGCGGCACACGGCCGGAGTGTTCGTCCTGCCGATGTGGCTGCCAGCAGTCGTGGACCAATCGCTTTTTTGCGTGGTGTGGCTGACCGCGCTGTTGATGCTGGTGGTCGTGGGGCACTGGGTGTTTGCGCGCGACACGCAGCACGCCGAGTTGCGGGCCCTTGGCTTCGCGACCGCGGGCCAGCGCTGGCTGGCCTTCGTGACCCACCCGGTCGAGCGGATGCGCCTGGTGTTGGTCACCTATCTCGGGCGGCCGGCGAGGTTGGCGCTGGCGGGACTCGGCCTGTTGGTGCTGCTGGCCGTCGGCATCGCGGCGGCCTCGACCCAGGCGCTGCAGCAATTGATGACCCTGGGGCCACACCTGGGCGCCGGGTTTGCCAGCGAGGACGGGTTCTTGCGCGACCTGGACGCCCTTCCGGCGGACCGCCGCGACCGGCCGGCGACGTTGCGGCTGCGGGCGGAAGGCCATGCCGCGCGCGGCGAGGGCACCCTTGCGGGCGAACTTTTGCAGCGCGCGTTGCAGAGCGACCCCGACGAGCCCATCGCCCGCAACAACTTGGGCGTGTTGGCAGAACGCGCGGGACAGCGGGCCAAGGCGCGCACGCACTACGCCAGCGCGGCGGCCATCGACGGTGGCGCGACCGCCGCGTGGAACCTCGCCCGGCTGGACCGCGACGCAGCCGGCCTGGCGACGGCCGAGCAACGCCTGCCGCACCGCGACCGGGTGGCTGCCGAGGTCGCAAGAAGCGCAGCGCTGTGGGCGCGGGCGTCGACCCGCGACCTGGCCGAAACGCTGGTGGCCCCGGAGGGCTGGGGGACGACGGTGGCCGTGGCGGTCGGCGATTCCTTGCGCGGCGACAGCCTGGACGTCATCCGACAGGTGTTGCTGGTCGCCGACGCCCAGAGCGCCTTCGGCGCCGCCGCGCTGATCATGGGCACCATCGGCGTGGACCTGGCGGCGCTGGCGCTTTTGGGGGGCCTGCTCTCCTTGGGCGCCGCCGTCCGACCCGTGCGAGAACCGCCGGTGTGCGAGGTGCTGCCGCGCTGGGCGACGCGCGTGCGCAATCGCCTGTGGAGGCTCCTGCTGTGGTTGGTGCCGGGGCTCGACGCCGTGGGCAGCGACCGCCCGGCCCAGGGCATGCTGGTGGCCGCGTTGTACGTCGTGCTTTTCGGCCTGAGTGGCACGCTCTACGGCGAGGGCGCGGTGGCGGCGGCCACCTCAGCGCATAGCTTCGACTTGTTTCCGGGCGCACCGGTGGACCCGGCCGAGACGGGGCTGAACGCCTGGGGCATGGCGGCGCGTGTGGCGGTGACGGTGCTGTTGCTCGGGCACTGGTGGCGCATGGCCAAGCGCCGCGGGTAAGAGGGTGTAGCCAAATCTCGTCTGTTGCGAGGTCGAAGAGCATGCCGGCAGATCGCGAGCGCGCCCGCAGCGACCGACCGAGGCGCACTCGCAGTGCGCCGACCGAGGAAGCGAGGACGTAAGCCGCGAGATGCCCAGGATCTTCGGCCGTAGCGGGACGGGGTTTTGGCTACACCCTCTAAGGGCCAGGAAACGATTTACTCAATCATTTTTCGGGCCCGTTTGCTTGCTCGGTGGGTCGCCAGCTCGCGGACCAAAGGTCCGACTCGCGGCTCCGTCCTGATGTGAGCGTGATCGACTTGTCATTTTCCAAACCCGAACCCGCCCGCCCCCCGTTGCACCGCCCGCCGATTCAGGCGCTTGCCATCGCCAACCTTGCGCCCCCGCACCAAAACCCGCTACTGTTGGGGTCCACGCCCGCGCCGGAGCCTGCGCATGCCGTCCCTATCGCCCCGCATTGGTCCGCACCCCGCGCCGGCGCCCCGCTGGCGTCCCATGTGGCTTTTCGCCGTGGTCCTGGCGGCTGCCGCTGCACCCGGATGCACCGCCATCGGCGAACTCATCAACGGCAAGCCCAAGGTCGACGCCGGACCCGCCAAGGACCCCTGCGACGACGACCCCTATGGCACCGACTGTCCGTGCACCATCGACACCACGCTGCCGTTCTGCCCCGACCCGTGCGAACCGATGACGCCCTACTGCCCGGCCGATGCCGGCGACACCAGCGACGCGAGCGAGACTACCGACACCAACAAGGACGCCAACAAGGACGCCAACACGGACACCAAGGACGGCGGCGACATCCAGACAGACGCGGGCGATGTCGTGGACGTGGACGTCGAGGAAGGGTTGGACGACGACATTGACGCAATGCGCTATGTGCCCGAGGGCAGCGAGGTCCTGGCCGACGGAGCGATCCTATTGCCCGACGGACAGGTGGTGAGTCCGGCCGAGGTGCTCGCTGGCGCGGACTTGCCCCCAAAGGACAGCGAACCGGACACCGACCCAGTTGATGCCATCGACGCCGCGGACAGCGACGCCGTTGCCGACGGCGACAGTTCAGCGGACGCCGACGGCGCGGATGCAGAGGCGTCTGGTGCCAGCGACGTCGCCGACGCCGCCGACGGGCAGAGCGACAGCACCATCGACATCGACACCGGACCTCCGCCCAGTTGCCAGAGCGACAAGGACTGCGTCGGTCCCGCAAAGCTGTGCAAGGCATACAAGTGCCTGTACTCGCCGCAGGGCGTGCCGGGCTGCTACTACATCGACATGGACAATGGCGCCATCTGCGACGACGGCAAGCACTGCACGGTGCTCGACCACTGCGAAAAAGGCGCGTGTCTTGGAAAACCAAAGTACTGCCCAGAATTGGACAACAGCGTCTGCACCTTCCCGGTGTGCGAGGAGCTCTCGGGCGGCTGCACCGTCAAGTTCGTGGACGCCAATCAGCAAGTGCCGTGCACCGACTACAACGAGTGCACCGACGGCGATGTGTGCGTGGGTGGCAAGTGCAAGGGCGGCTCGCAGAACAAGTGCCAGTGCAACAAGAACAGCGACTGTGCCACCATGGACGACGGCAACCAGTGCAACGGCAACCTTGTGTGCAAGAACAGCGAGTGCATCGTCGATCCCACGACGGTCGTGCTTTTCAAGAACGGCGTGCCCTGCGACCCCGGCAAGGACAGCGCCTGCAAGGTCAACACCTGCATCCCCGCCACCGGCAAGTGCGAACTCCTGGCCGTGCCCAACGGGACCGCGTGCAGCGACGACAGCGCCTGCACAGCCGCTGACCTGTGCATCGACGGCGCGTGCAAGGGCACGGACAAGTCGGCCAACTGCAACGACAACAACCTGTGCACCGACGACAACTGCGACAAGACCCTGGGATGCGTGTTCGTGCCGAGCCAGGCGCTGTGCGACGACGGCAACCTGTGCACGGACAACGATGTCTGCAACCTCGGCAAGTGCGTGGGCGCCGCCAAGAAAGTGTGCGACTGCAAGACGGGCCTGGATTGCGGCAAGTTCGAGGATGGCAACGCCTGCAATGGCACCATGGTCTGCAAGGACTTCGCGTGCGTGCTCGACCCCAAGACCATCGTGACCTGTCCGCCCGGGTCGCCGTGCGCGGCGCAGCAGTGCGACCCCAAAAAGGGCAGTTGCGACGCGGCATTGCTCACCGCCGGAGCGCAGTGCAGCGACGGCGACCTGTGCACCGTCAACGACGCCTGCGACGGCAAGGGCTTCTGCAAACCCGGAACGCTCTTGAACTGCAACGACAAGAACCCGTGCACCAAGGACAGTTGCCAAAAGGAGCTGGGCTGCGTCTTCGAGTTCGCCGACAAGGCGCCGTGCAGCGACGGCGAATCGTGCACCTACCCCGACGAATGCCAAACGGGCGCCTGCAAGGCCGGACCCAACGAGTGCGAGTGCAACACCGACGACGACTGCGCCGCCAAGGTCGCCAAGTACGACAAGTGCAAGGGCACGTGGAAGTGTCTGACCGACGGCATCTACAAGTGCAAATACGACCAGCTCTTCGTCAACCCCTGCAAGTCGGACCCCGCCAATCCATGCAAGGCCGCCGAGTGCGCGCCGGACACCGGCAAGTGTGTCGTGTCGCTGCTGCCCGAGAACTCCACATGCAACGATGGCAAGTTCTGCACCGTGCTCGACCGCTGCGTCAACGGCGTGTGCTACGGCGACCCCAACCCGTGCGACGACGGCAAGTACTGCACCGCCGACAGTTGCGACAGCAAGGCCCCGGCCGCCACCGCGTGCATTTCGGACAAGGCCAAGCTCGACGCCGTGTCGTGCAGCGACGGATCCGCGTGCACCAAGCAGGACCTCTGCCAAGCCGGCACCTGCGTCGGCCTCGGCGTCGATTGCGACGACTTGAACGTGTGCACCGCCGACTCGTGCAACAAGCAGGTCGGCTGCGTGTACGTGCCCATGGTCAAGGGCGCTAATTGCGACGACGGCAACGCCTGTTCTGGCGACCCGGGCAACACCGCTGCCAATTTCGTACAGGACGGCTGCGACGGCGCAGGCAAATGCAAGGGCGGTGACCCCAAGGTGTGCACCGCGACGGAGGCCTGCGTCGACATTCCGTGCAATCCGACCGGCACCGCCCAGCCCGGCATCAAGCTCGGATGCGAGCAGAAGGTGTACACGACCGACGTGCCCTGCAACGATGGCGACAGTTGCACGACCGGCGAGGCCTGCCAGATCGGGCTGTGCACGGGCGGCACGCCGACCACCTGCGACGACCAGAACGACTGCACGACGGACGCCTGCGACAAGCTCGCCGGCTGCAAACACAGCCCGGCGGCCGCGCCCTGCGACGACGGCCAGGCCTGTACCTACGGCGACGCCTGCGATCAGGGCAAATGCGTGGGCAAACCCAAGACCTGCGACGACGAGAACATCTGCACAAAGGACAGTTGCGACGTCGCGACCGGCTGCGTGCACGTCAAGGGGGCGGGCGACTGCGGCGATTTCGCCAGTTGTTCCACCGACGCCATCCCCAAGTGCGTGTTCAAGGGCGGCGGACACCTGCTGATCACCGAGGTCTTCGTGGGCAACCCGGGCGACCCCAAGGACGACTGGGTCGAGATCCACAACCCGACCAACGGCACCGCCAAGCTCGACGAGTATGTGCTGGAAGTGCGCGCGGTCGACGCCGACCCCGAGGATCCGTGGAAGGTCATTGCCAGCGGCAAGGCGGGCCTGCTGCTGGCGCCCCACGGCTACGCGCTGCTCGGCAACGGCACGATCGCCCAGGGCGGCGTGACCCTCGATGTCTCGGACCCGGCCTTTGACCTGGAGTTGCCGTTGAGCAAGCCGGCGCTCAAGAAGGAGTGCTTCGTCGACAGCAAGCGCCACGCCGTGCTGCGGTTGCGGGACGTGCCGCACGTGCTCGAACACGACCGCGTGGCCTGGAACGACGGTCAGGCCGCCAAGCTGTCGACGGGCGTGACCCCGCTCGACGCCGACCCGGAACTGTGGCCGGCGTGGGCCTCGGTCGAGCGCCGCGCCACGGCCCAAAGCGACAACAGCAGCATGTACCCGCACAAGTCCGAGTGGCTGGCCGGCAACGAGTACGACACCGGCGACTGCGCCGACGATTTCTACACGCGCTACTGGCCAGAGCCCTACAACAAGGCGGGCGGCAAGTACGAACCGGCGTGCAACGGCACCTGCGGCCTGACCATGCGCTGCAACTTCGACCCCAAGGGCGAAAAATGCGTGCTCGACAGCGAGTGCAAGTCGTTCGGGGTCTCGGCCACCGTGGCGTGCGGCCCGGGCAAGATGTGCGAGCCCAACGCCGCGCAGTGCATCCCCGACATGGCCGGGTCACTGGTGGTGAGCGAAATCCACTTTGGCCCCGACGGCGAACAGTTCGTCGAGCTGTACAACAGCAGCGGCAAGCCGCTGGCCGTCGGCGGTTGGCGCATCCAGCGCAAGGATGCGGTCGATGCGCCCTTCAAGCCGTGGATCTTGCAGTTGGCGACGATTGCGGCGGGCACGGTCATTCCGGCCAAGCGCTACTACACCGTCGCCACGATGCAGTGGGGACGCCTGCACGGGCAACTGGACCAGGTGCTGCCGGGTGCGACCGGTCTCAAGCCCGAGGGCGGAGCGCTGCGCATCTGGGACCCGGGCACCGACACCGAAATGGACCTGGTCGGCTGGGGCAGCGCGGCCACCTACAATCTGGTGGGCGTCGACGGGCTGCACAAGGCCGCGCCCGCGGTCGAGATCGGCCAGAGCCTGCACCGCAAGGCCAATGGCAAGAGCACCGACAAGACCATGGCCGAGGGTGGCAGCGACAGTCTCGCGGGCAACGGCAGCGATACCGGCTTTGACAACCACGACTTCTTCGCCGCAGAACCGGGGCCGCAGACCCTGGGGTCGGGCGTGTACGAACCGGCGTGCGCCAGCACCTGCCAGACAGGCCTGGTCTGCAACTACGTCGCGCAGGCCGAAAAATGCGTGGATCCGCTGTGCGGCAAGCCCTGCCCCGTCGGCCGCGGCTGCAACCCCAAGACCCTGGAATGCGACCTGAACCTGCTCATCGCCGAATTCGCCACCGACGGACCGGTAGGCAAGACCGCCCAAGGAGCGCTGATCCTGCCCGCCAACAACGAGTACGTGGTGCTGTACAACCCGTCGCCGAGCACCATCCAGACCAAGGGCACGCTGGTCAAGGACGGCAAGACCGTGGTGGACGCCCTGGCCCTGCGCTACAAGGCCCCAGGGTCGACGTCCTTCACCAACCTGACCGAGACCAACCCGAACAAGCCGCAACTGCCGGGGCCGGTGCCGCCCTACAGCTTCTACCTGGTGGTGCCGGTGTACCACGACGCCGCGCTGCCCAAGGCCGACTATGTGTCCAACCTCGAATGGGGCATGCAGACCAGTGGCGACTTCGTGCAGATCGTGCGCACCGAGGGCAGCTACGAGAACGGCAAGAACGAGACGGACCGCGTCGCGTTTGGCGGCGGTGCCGTCAGCGGCGAGAACAAGACGGCAGTCGTGCCGCAGCTCGACACCCTGTGCAACACCGGCATCAACGGGGCGCTGCGGCGCAAGGCGTTGTCGGTGCTCGAGGGCACTGCCTCCGGCGACCCGCTCAAGGCGCACTTCTTTGTCGGGGCAGGATTGGACACCAACGACAACGCGGCGGACTGGACGCGCGTGCCCAAGCGGTTGCCGCGCACGACCAAATGCACCTGGCCCGGCAAGGACGGCGGCAACGTGCCGTTGTGCGTGGGCTACAATGTGCAGCAGCGGCCGTGATCCGCCGTCGCTACAACCCCGGAAACACCGTCCACCCCTGCTCCGCCACCTCGTGCTGGATGGCCTTGCCGTCGGGCAGGTTGCCGCCGTGGGTGCGCCCGGCGCCGTAGGCCCATGCGGGGTCGCCGGCCTTGAAGTGGGCGGTGAGGCTGCCCACCGTCCACTTCCAGAAGCCGTACCAGTCCAGGGCGTCGAGGTGGCTGTCGGGCAGCGCGAAGTCGGCAATGCCCCCGGGCCTGCCTTCGATGGTCAGCGGCGCCGCGTGGTCGTCGGCGAGTTCCGGTTTGGTCGGTGGATTGGGGTCGTCCTTGCCCGTGCCGTGCACGACGATGAGCTGCTTCTTGCGGGGATGCGACGTCTCCGATCGCAGCGGTTTCGCCGTGCAGCGTACCGTCGGCCCCCGCCTGGACGTCGGCCGACACGTACGCGCCGGAGCTGGGCTGGCTGACGCAGGCAGTTGCCGCCACCAGGGCCAAGAACGTCCATTTCTTGAGCATGGCCACCCCAAATCCCGGCGGCGGGCAAGCGCCCACGCAGTCGGTCGGCTGCAGCAACGTACGCCTTGGAGAATGTGCGCTGTGAAGACCGCCTCTGGGACACAGGAAGGCCAATTGCACGACCCCGGATTGCCGCGACCGACCTGTTCCCGGGTCCGCCAAGACTGCACAGACCCATGGTGGGCCGCACAATCGCTGCCGTCAACCTGCATTTCCGCTCAGTGTCTGCAGGGCGCGGTCCCATAGCAGGGGTCGGGCTTCAACTGAATCTGCCGGGTTGGCGCGTTTGCAGAGCGCTGTTGCCCTCTAACCTCACGAATGTATTTGGGCGCACCCCAACAGGACCGCGCCCAGTCCCATAAGCATGCGTCCAGATGCACGCCAGCGTTGTTTGGCTCCGTTCACGGCAGGTGGTTGCGCGACCTGCCACAAGCGTGATCCTCGGCCGGATCTTCGGGACCCCCAAATTCGGATCCTCGCCCTTGTCTGCAGTTGGAGATTGCACCGACGGTAGGCCTCTGGCAACCTGCTTGCATCGCGCCGCTCGCGCCGCCGTCAGCCATGTCCGACTCCTTACCACACAGCGATTTTGACGCCTTGGACCGCCGCGCCTGGTACCGGTCGGTGCTGCCGGACTACGGCCCGACCTGGCAAGCCGCCATCGACATGGGCATCGACGTCGGCGAACTCGACCGCCGCCTGCGCTGGACCGCCGACGAGCGGGTGCGCGCCCTGTGCGCGATGCAGCGCGACGCCACCCTTATGTGCACCGACGATGCCGACCCTGCAGAACACTGAAGGGCTGCTACGGGCGCTTGACGAAGCGGGTGTGCAGTTCGTGGTCGTCGGCGGCGTCGCGGCGCACGTGCACGGATCGCAAATCTACACCGCCGACCTCGACGTGCTCATCCCGTTCAGTCCGGACAATACTGCGCGGGTGATTGCGGCCTTGGCCCCGCTGGCCGCGCATTTCCAGCGCACCAATCCGCCGCGACCATTGCCGACCGACCCCATGGAGCTGGCACAGTTTCGCAATGCGTACCTCGATACGTCGCTTGGTCGCCTCGATCTGTTGGGTGCAATGCCGCCAGTCGGCGATTTTGCTGCCGTCGCTGCCCGCGCGCAGACGCACCGACTGTTTGGGCGGCCCGCGCTGGTCGTCGCGCTGCCGGACCTCATCGCCGTCAAGGAGGGGACCGGGCGCCCCAAAGACGCGCTGGTTGCGGCGGAGCTGCGCGCTGTCGCGGCGCGGTTGGCTGTGGTCGGCCCGGGTTGATGGCCCAGGGACCGCAGCTGGGCCACAACGGAGAGCGACGGGGTTCGCCATCGCGACCGCTGCTCGCCGCTTTCGCGATGCACGGTTCCACGCACCGACCCATTGCCCGCGGCCACCCAGCCGACCTATCCCCGCCGCCCCACGCGCCGCCCGCAGCGGCCGAAAGCCTTCCCGCCATCGCAACCGTCGACCTCGCCGCTTTCGCCACGCTGGTCCAGGCCGGCGCGGTGGTCCTCGACGTCCGCACCGGGCCAGAGTTTGGCGCCGGGCACGTGCCCAAAGCCCGGTCGCTGCCGCTCGGCCACCTGAAAGCCGGACACGCCGCGCTGGTTGGCGGCAAGGGCGGTCGCAAGCAAGATGGATTGGGCCCAATGCCTCCCAAGGGCTTTCGGTTTTTCCGTTGAAGAATGCCCATGCGCCGGCCAGCGCAAGCTGATCGCGGTCATCCGCACGTCTACACGCCGCGCAAATTCGAGCCGGCGCGCCCCCTGGACCGAGGACGAGGCCCGTGAGGTGCTGCGAGCGGCAGCCGACTTCGGCGGCTCGCTGGCGGCGTTTGCCCGTCGGCACGGGCTGTCAGCGACTCAGTTGTACTGACGGAGCTCGAAGCGCGCACCGCGCACGAACTCGGCAAGGTCGGCCAGCGCTTCTCCGTCGAGTCGTACAAGGCCGAGGTCAACGCCACGCGGCAGGCGCTCTACGGCGAACCCGTCACCATCGGTGCGAGCGCCGTGGGCAATGGCAAGCAGTTTGCTGAGGCGTTCTCTCCTGCGGCGACCGCGGATCGCGACGAGGCCGAGGACGAACCCGCGCCCGCGCCAGCGTGACCTGCCGCGCAGGGGCAAGAAAGCCTGTTCAAGGCAAGGTGAGCCTGCTCGCTGGGGGTGGCAATGCCTGTTCAAGGCAAGGTGAGTCCACTGCGCGCACCTGGATAGGCCTGTCCAAGGCAAGGTGCGCCTGCTCCCTGGGTGTGAGAAGTCGTGTCCAAGGCAAGGTGAGGGCGCTCCGCTGCCTTGGAAAGAGTTGTCCGGGGCCGGATGACGGAAGTGCGCTGCCTTGGAAACGGTGCGCTGGGACGCAGGGGGATCGCCTCCCACCGCTGGCGCGCGGCGACCCCTACAACCCCGGAAACACCGTCCACCCCTGCCCCGCCACCTCGTGCTGGATGGCCTTGCCGTCGGGCAGGTTGCCTCCGTGGGTGCGCCCGGCGCCGTAGGCCCATGCGGGGTCGCCGGCTTTGAAGTGGGCGTTGAGGCTGCCCACCGTCCACTTCCAGAAGCCGTACCAGTCCAGGGCGTCGAGGTGGCTGTCGGGCAACGCGAAGTCGGCGATGCCCCCGGGCTTGCCTTCGATGGTCAGCGGCGCCGCGTGGTCGTCGGCGAGTTCCGGTTTGGTCGGTGGATTGGGGTCGTCCTTGCCGGTGCGGTGCACCACGATGAACTGCTTCTTGGCGGTTGGCAGCGCGTCGAACAGCGCCTTGGCGTTGGGTTTGTTCGGATCGTTCCACTTGGCGGTGTCGTCGTCGGCGCCGGTGGCGAAGGTGAACCAAGTCGGCGCTTCCTTCCACATCACCTTGGCCTTGTCCAGTGCGTTCTGATAGGTGCCGACGGGCGGCGGTTCATTGGCGACGGAAAACAGCAGCACGGCGGCGGGGTCGGCGTGCTCGTTGGCCTTGTCGCTGTTGAGCGTCTTCCACGCGGCGAGCAGCGCGACCTTGGCGCCCATCGAGTGTCCGACGTAGGCGACCTTTGCGGGGTTGGCAACGCTGACCTTGTCCGGCAAGGCTTTGGCCGCCAGCAGCAGGTCGTCGGCCATGCGCAGGTGGTCCGCGTCGAGCAGCCCGGATTCGACGCGCACGAACGCGACCACGTAACCGTGCGAGGCGATGTGGTCCAAGAGCGCCCGGTACGGTTGGCCGAGCTTGGCCGAGAAGCCGCCGCCCTCGTACAGCCCCTTGCCGGGCAGGAAAACCACCGTGGGCCACACGCCGGGCGCGTCGGGCCGGACCACCAGCATCTTGTGGTAGTTGCCGGTCAAGCCTCCGGGGGCGTAGTCGAACTCGTCGGCTGGCGCGAGCGCGTAGGGGCCCTTGCCGCCCGGGTGCGGTGGCGGAGGCTGCTGGGTAAAAAGGCAGCCGTTGCAGGTTGGTGCCGCGTCCGGCGGGGCGTTCTGGTCGGCCGCTGCGTCGCCGGATTGGGCGTCGCCAACGGCATCAGCGGCCACTTCTGGCGCGGTGCTGTCTGCGACCGCCGCGTCCGTCGGCACCGCTGCATCTTCCCAGATCAGGGCTTCCGCCGGGCCCGGGTCGGGCGGCAGGTCGGGCGCTGGCGCTTCGCCGGTCGCGGCGTCGAGCGCTCCGGCGTCGAGCGTTGCGCTGGCGTCCCCTGCAAACAACGGCTTGGCCGCCGGGCCGAGGTCGCCCTGGTCGCCACAATGTGCAGCCAGCAGTCCGCCGGCCACCGTCAGCGCCGCGCGGCTCGCCTGTTGAAAACGCCACATGGCAACCCCGATCAGGTCAGCGCCTCTGCCAGCCGCTTGCTGATCGATGCCTGGAGCTTGTCGGGATCGACGCCCGCGACCTTGGCGGCAAAGCCCAGTTCGACGTTGACCTGGACATCGGCATCGTTGACTGCCACGTCGCCGCCCACGCCGATACCTTTGATCTTGGCGCGGTTTCCGGCCCATTCGAGCTTGACCCGGTATTTGGTCAGCACCTCTTCGAAGCGACCCATGCGCGCCATGGCGCCGTCCTTGCCGAGGGTGTGCGGTTGGTTGACCTTGACGGTGGGCATCGCGAACTCCGGGGCCGCGGGCGCGCGGCGGACCGAGGCTACGAGAGAACGGCCCCGGTGGCAATCGCTGGCCCAAGCCCTACCAAGGCAGCGGCAGTTGCCGGCCTTGCGCCTTTTCGCCGAATCCGTGCAGCGAGATGCCGACCAGGCGCACCGGCCGTCGGCCCGCCTCGGTGGCCGTCTGCAGCAGATCCACGGCAATCTCTGCAATCTCGCGGGCCTCGCGGACCGGGTGCGGCGGCGTGCGGCTGCGCGTGCACAGCTTGAAATCGCCGTACTTGACCTTGAGCGTCACGGTGCGCGCCGGCGCGTCGCTGCGGTCCAGGCCGTCGGCGACCTCCCAGGCCAGTTGCGCCACCAGCCGCGCCAGCAGCGGCACATCGAGGGTGTCCTCGGCCAGCGTAGTCTCGCTTCCCAGACTCTTGCGCTCGTGGTGCGGCTGCACGGCCCGGTCGTCGCGACCGTGGGCCAATTCGTAGAGCCACGGCGCAAATGAGCCCACCGCCGCCTCCAAGGGCGCAAGACCCGCCGCGCGGATGTCGGCGGTGGTCGCAAACCCGCGGTCGCGCAGGCGCTTGGCGGTTTTGGGTCCGACGCCCCACAGCTTCTCGACATCGAGCCGTTCGACGAAGGCGGCGACCTTGTCGGGCGGCACGACCACCAGGCCATCGGGCTTGCGCAGGTCACTCGCCACCTTGGCGATGAACTTGTTGGGCCCCACGCCCGCCGACGCCGTCAACCGCAGTTCGTCGCGAATGCGCGCCTTGCACAGTTGGGCGATGCGGGTGGCGCTCGGCTCGCCGAGCAGATTGTCGGTCACGTCGAGATAGGCCTCATCCAGCGACAGGGGTTCCACCAGCGGCGTGCAGGACAAGAAGATCGCGCGGATCTGGCGGCTCGCGGCCACGTAGGCACTGAACCGCGGCGGCAGGAACACGGCCGATGGGCACAGCCGGGCGGCGCGCGCACAACTCATGGCGCTGCGCACGCCAAAGCGGCGGGCCTCGTACGACGCCGAGCACACCACCGCCCGCGACTGCGGCGAGCCGCCCACCACCACGGGCCGGCCGGCGAGGCGCGGGTCGTCGCGGACCTCGACCGACGCGTAGAAGGCGTCCATGTCGATGTGGATGATTTTGCGCACGGCAAAGCGCCAGCGTTTGAGGTCCGCGTGCAACGCGATCGAGACACCCGAGGCGCCCGCGCGGCCCGGCGCGGCCAATTGTGCGCCGTGCCTTGCAGAGCGACAAGCCGATGGGTGCGTATCGACAACCGCCCGGCGCTCGGCCACAATCGGTGCCATCACGCGCCCCTGCCGGCGCCCGAGGCCGCCCATGTCTGCACGTACCGCCACGCCCAAGTTCGCGCCCGCTGAACCTGCCCGCGCCGACGCCGCGGAGCCTGTTGTCGATGCGGCCGCCGCGGCCGCGGCAGAAGGCGCCGCCCACGACGACCCGGCCGACGTTCCCAACGTCGCTGCCGCCCAAGCAGTCCCGCCGCTGACGCTGTGCATCGACATCGGCGGCAGCGGCCTCAAGGCCATGGTCCTCGACGCCGAGGGCCGGCAACTGACCGAGCGCGCGCGCATCGAGACCCCCAAGCCAGCGACCACCGAGGCGATCCTGCGCACCCTGGTGCACTTGGTCGAACCGCTTGGCGCCTTCGACCGCATCTCGGTCGGCTTTCCGGGCGTGGTCGTCGCCGGCGTCACCCAGACCGCGCCCAACCTCGACCCGAGTTGGGCGGGTTTTGCGCTGGCCGAGGAACTGGGCGACCTGCTCGACGGCAAGCCCATCAAGGTCTTGAACGACGCTGGCGTCCAGGGCCACGGCGTGGTGTCGGGCGAGGGCGTCGAGATGGTGCTGACGCTCGGCACCGGCATGGGCTGCGCGCTTTTCGTCGACGGCCGCTACGTGCCCAACCTCGAACTGGCCCACCACCCGTTTCGCAAGGGCAAGTCCTACGAGGAGTACGTGGGCGCCAAGGCCCTGGAAAAGGTCGGCAAGAAGCGCTGGAACAAGCGCGTCCAGAAGGTGCTCGACCAGATCAACCCGATCTTCAACCCGCGGGTCATCTACGTCGGCGGCGGCAACGCCAAGAAACTGTCGGTATCGCTGCCGGACAACGTGTGCACGACCGACAACGTCGCGGGATTGTTGGGCGGCGTCAAGCTCTGGGGATGAGTCCGCGCACCGGCGCGCGCCGTTGACCGCCAGCGGCACCCGGGCGTACCCTGCCGGCGCCACAACGGATCGCTCGCCGTGCCCGACGCCGAACCCACTGCCGCGGACCTCGACGACGCCCACCAGGGTCACCCGCGCTCTGGGCTGCGCCGCCTCAAGGTCTCGGCCAAGCTGGCGCTGGCTTTTGGCTCGCTGCTCGCGCTCGCGGCGACCACGGCGGTCGTGGCGTTCGTCGGCCTGCGCAAGGTCGAGGGCACATGGCAACAGGCCCTGCACCTGGGCGCCGATCTCGCGCAGCGCGCCGAGAAAGCCCGGGCAAGCTTGCAAGAAGCCCGGCGCCACGAAAAGGAATTCCTCTTGCGGTGGCCCGACGCCGGTGTGGCGCTGGCCTTCCGCACCTGGGTCAAGGCGAGCACCACGCCCGGACCTTCGGGCCACATGCCCGCCGATGTCCACGGCACGGTCGCCGCCGATATTGCCGAATTCCGCGCGGCGCTCGACTGGATCGGCAAGACGCTGGGCCAGTTGCAGCGCACGCACGGCTTTGACGCCGCTGGCGACGCCGACCTCGCACGGTTGGGCGCGTTGGCCGGTGAGCTGGGCGGACAGGCCCAAGCATACCACGACGAGCTGCTGGGCGTGACCCGCAGGCTGCGCGACCGCGGCGACATCCATGCGGCCAGCGCGGCCAGTGCCCTGCGCACCGCGCTCGGCGCGCCGACGTGCACCGGCAATCTGGGTCAGTTGCAGGCCGCCGAGTCCGGCCTCGACCACGCGCTTTCTGCCACGCCGAGCGATGCGGAGTCACCCGAGGTCGGGGCGCGGCTTGCCAGACTGCACCTGCTGGCTCGCCAGTGGTCGGCTGCGCGGACGGCCTATGCCCACCACCTCGACGCTGGCCTGCCGTTTCGCGAACCCGCCCATCCGACCGCAGCCCAGAGCCCGCTGCAAGCGCCGGCTGCGGACGACGAGGCGGCCACCGCGGCATGCGCACCCGATGTGGTCGTCCATCCCAGCGCCGATGCGATCGCGCTCGCCGACACGGCGACGGCGACGCTGCGCGAACTGCGCAGGACCGCACTGGAAATCCACGGCCCGTGGTCTCGGAATCTGCTTTCAGCCGTGGCCAAGGCCGAGGCTGGCTTTGCCGAACTGCGCACGGGCGACGACCAGTTGCGCGCGGCACTGCGGAGATTCCTGTGCCAGGCCGATGCCATCGAGCGCCGCCTCGACGAGTTCTCGGACACGGGGCCAAGGGCTGTCGCAGGCCTGGCAGAACGCGCCGAGCGCCAGGCGGCCAACTGGAGCGCGATGGTCTACCTCATCGCGGTCGTCAACCTGCTGCTGGGGGCTGGGCTCGCAGTGTGGTTGGCGCGCGAAATCCGCGTGCCGCTGCAAGACCTCGCCGAGACGGCGCGCGAGGTCTCGCGGGGCAACTTGCAAGCCAGGGCGTGGGTCTACTCGCAGGACGAGTTGGGCGAATTCGCCACGACCTTCAACGACATGACCGGGCGCATCCGCGAACAGAACGCGCGGATTGCTGCGCAACTCAAAGAAATCGCAGAGGAGCACCAACGCAGCGAGCGCCTGCTGCTCAACGTCTTGCCGCTGCCCATCGCTGAGCGCCTCAAGGGCAAGGAACATCCGATCGCCGACGCGTTCGACGACGCGAGCGTGCTTTTTGCGGACGTGGTGGGTTACACGGCGCTGTCGGCCCGGTTGCCGCCGACCCAAGTCGTCGATTGCCTGAGCCGCATCTTCACCGCCTTCGACCTCATCGCCCAGCGGCGCGGCGTCGAGAAGATCAAGACGATCGGCGATTGCTACATGGCGGCCTGTGGGTTGCCCGACGCGGTGCCCGACCACGCCCGGCGCATGGCGGACATGGCCCTGGACATGCTGGAGGCGCTGGCCGACATCAACAAGGACCTGCCCGCGCCGCTGCTGCTGCGCATCGGGCTGAACTGCGGCCCGGTGGTGGCCGGCGTCATCGGCGAGCGCAAGTTCATCTACGACCTGTGGGGCGACACCGTCAACGTCGCCAGCCGCATGGAGTCACACGGCCTGCCGGGCGAGGTGCAGCTGCCGGCGCACATGTACCACCAAATCGCGCACACTCACCTCGCGGTCTGCCGCGGCGAAATCGAGGTCAAGGGCCGCGGCAAGATGGAGACGTACTTGCTGCGCGGACGGCTGCACGGCTGGGACGGCCAAGAGGATGAAGGGCCCGGCTGACCGCCCTGCGCGGTTGTGGTCGCAGGGGACGGGAATCGCCTGCTGTGGGTTTGGTTTCAGCCTGTGGCGGCCGACCGCAGAGGGTGGATTCCATTGCGGTCCGTCGCGATCGGAGTCACGCGCCAGCGGACACTGCCGCCGACCGTGACCCTGTGCCCCGATTGCGGACTGCATTCGGCGGTGCATCGGCCGCAGCCGCTACCAGTCCACGTAGGCCACGATGGCGCCGTCGTGGTCACTCGGGGCCTGCTGCTTGGGCCCGTACAGCCACAGATCGATCCCCCACCACGCCACCTGGAACTTGGCCGTGTCCGAGGCCACGAAGATGTGGTCGATGCGGTCCTTGGTGGGGTAGCCCGGCGGTGCTGCCTGGTTGTGCACGGCAGTCCACGATTTTGTCAGGTTGAAGGTGTCCTGCCAGGGCGGCGACACGCCGGGCTTGCCCGCTGCGAGCAATCCGAACGCCTTGCTGTCGGGCTTGCTGTTGTAGTCGCCGGTCAGGATGAGCGGGGCGGACTGGGCCAGCGGCCCCAAGGCGTCGAGCACCAGGGTCGCCGATTTTTCCTGGCTCGGCGAGTTGTTGTCAAAGTGCGTGGTGGCAAACCACAGGTCGCGGTTGCGCAGCTTGTCGCGCAGCTTGACCCACACCATCACCCGCGGAAACTGCGAAAGCACAAAGCCAATCGAATAGGGCTTGTCGGGCGTGGGGCTCAGCCAAACGACGCCCTGATCGAGCTTGTCGAAGCGCGCCTTTTTCCACAGCACCGTGGCATCGGGGTAGTCGTTGGGCACCTCGTCCCCCGGCTTGAACCGATAGTGGTGATAGTCGTAGAGCTTTTCTGGTCCGACCAGTTGATCCACCTCGGGCACGTCGTTCTCGGTCGGCAAGTGCGCCTGCATCTCCTGCAACCCCATCAAGTCCGGGTCGAAGCGCTTGAACACATCGCGGAGCCACGGCAGGCGGGCACTCCATTTGTGCTCCCAGTCAGCGTGAGCCTTGTTGACGCAGAACGAGCACATCACGTTGTAGGTCATGACCGCGAGCGCGCCTTGGGGCTTTTGGGGCGGCAGCGACCACGAGGCTGGCGTGGCGTCGGCGCCGACATCGGTCGTTGGCGGGCCGTCTGCACCGGAATCCGCAGCGGTGGTGGCTTCTGCATCGACGGCGGCCGAGGTCATCGCATCCGCCGTGGGGGCCGGGTCGGCACCGCACGCCAGCGCGAGCAGAAGGCTTGGGCACAAGGGAAGGCAGTTGCGCATGGACACCTCGGGTGCCGCAAGGTACACCGGGCGCGCCGCGCATGCTAGGTTTGCAGGGCGCTGCCCGGCGGTACGGGCACCCGAGCGACTCCATGCCGATCCCTTTCGTCAAACTGCACGGCCTCGGCAACGATTTCGTCGTCGTGCGCGAAAGCGACCTGCCCGACCTCGACAGCGGCCGCGTGCGCGACCTCTGCGACCGCCACACCGGCATCGGCGCCGATGGCATCCTGGTGGCGAGCTGCGACCCCGACGGCCTGCCGCGCATGACCGTGCACAACGCGGACGGCAGCGTGCCCGAGATGTGCGGCAACGGCCTGCGTTGCTTCGCAAAGTGGCTGGGCGATACCGACCCGGCGCGCAGCGACCGTGTGCGGGTGTGGACGGGCGCGGGTCTGCTCGACTGCCAGTTGCACCGCGGCGCGGACGGTCGGGTCGCCGAGGTGACGGTTGCCATGGGCCGGGCGAGTTGGGCCCCCGCGCAGGTGCCGGTCCTGGCCGATGCGCCCATGGTGGCCGCGCCTTTCGAGGTGGGCGGCGTGGTGCTGCGGTTGACCGCGCTGGCCATCGGCAATCCCCATGCGGTCACCTTTGATGCGCTGCCGTATGCTGTGCAGCAGAGCCTGGGACCGCTGTTGTCGCGCGACCCGCGGTTTCCGGCCGGCGTCAATGCGGAGTTCGCGCAAGTGGTGGACACGGACGAAGGGCCCACCGTGCACGTCGCCGTCTTTGAGCGCGGCTGCGGCTGGACGCAGGCGTGCGGCACCGGGGCCACAGCGACCGTGTTGGCCGGCGTGCGCCTGGGCCTGCTTCCCCCTGGCCGGTCCATCCCGACGCGGCTGCCCGGCGGCTGGCTGCACATCGCCGTCGATGCCGACGGATCAGCGACCATGCGCGGACCGGCGGTGCGGGTGTTTGACGGCGCGCTCTAGGAGCCTTTCGGACAATCGTCCGACAGGCTCTGTGGTGGTTGCGATCGGGGCAGCGACCAAGAACTGCCTGAAGTAAATTCAGACAGTTTCGGTCGCTGGCAGGCCGCAGCCGCGGCCTGCCTAAGGGACTGGAAAATAATAAGTCGATCACTCTCACATCAGGACGGAGCCGCGAGTCGGACCTTTAGTCCGCGAGCTGGCGACCCACGGAGCAAGCAAACGGGCCCGAGAAATGATTGAGTAAATCATTTCCTGGCCCTAAGAGCCTGTCGGCCAGAATCCGCCGATTCTGGCGTTTCGCCGACAGGCTCCTAGCGGAGCGGCCCCACCAAACAATCAAGCAGTTCCAAGGTGTTGAATGATCCCCCCCTCCGTGCAGGCGCGAACTCTCGCCCTCGCCAGGCGGCGTGGTCAGGCGTCGCAGGCTGCAGGATGTGGCCGGGCCGCACGATCGGGGACGCCGGAATTTTCGACACATTGTCAGGTAGTTGAACAATGGGGGGGGCCGTTCTTGAACCATGGCGGGGGCGTTCTTGACCGCGGGCGCGTAGCACCGCACGATGCCCTCTGCGCGCCGGCCGTCCAGTGGCGCCACGGAGTCTGCCATGTCCGCGCTGCGCACCCTGGTCGTCGTCGTTGCCGTGGCTGCCGCCTGCAGCGATCCGCCCACGGCCCCAAGGCCCGCCGCCGGCTCGGACGCCACGTCGGCGACCGACAGCGGAGGTCTCGACGCCCAAACCGCCGAGGCCAAGGCCGTGGACGCGACCGCCGATTCGTCCGGCGAAACAGCGAGCGAAGTCGCCGCGAACCTAGACGCCACGTCAGAAGGTGGTCCCGCCAAGGACGCTGCGGTGGAGGCGGCGGGCGACGTCCCGGAGGATCTCGACGCGGCCGGTGCCGCGGATGCCGCCCTGGACGCGGAGGCGACCGCAGACGTGGCCCCGCCGCCCGATGCAGCGGTGGACGTCGCAGTCGATGGTCCCTCGGACGCTGCGGTGGACGCCGCAGGGGACGCCGCCCTGGACGCGGCTGTGGATGGCGTGGACAGCGCTGGCCTAGACGCTGCACAAGATGCGGGCAGCGACGCCAATGCTGACCTTGCTGCCGAGGCCGCCGGCGACGCGGCCGCCGCGTCAGACGCCGCAACGGAGGTTGCCGCTGAGGTCCCGCCAGGATGCGCCGACGGTACCCGCGAGGGTTTTCTCGACAAGAAGAAGTTTCCGCTCGTTGCCGCCTGTGCCGGCGCCTGGGACATCCCGGGCATCCACAAGGGCAACCCGGCGTGTGGGCGCAAGGCGGGCAACACCGGCGCAAATGCACCGGGCAAGGGCTGCAACGTCGAGGACCTGTGCGCCGAAGGCTGGCACGTGTGCTACGGTGCCAAGGACCTCAAGGAGCGCAACCCTGAAGGCTGCGGCGGCATCCTGGACGGCGGCGGCATGAGCCCGGCGTTCTTCCTGGCGCGAACCTCGTCTACTGGGGCCTTCAACTGCTCACAGGACAGCACCAAGTTCGGCGACCCGGGCACCAGCAACGACCTTTTCGGCTGCGGCGACTTGGGGTGCGGCATCGACTTCAAGACCTACCCAAGCTGCGATCCGCTGAACCGCGCCAGCCACGACCTGTGCAAGGGCCTGCGCAACGACCTCAACTGCGGCGACTGGTGCGCGCACCTCGGCAAGTTCCCGGGCCAGAAGAACACGTGGGATTGCGGCAAGAACGCACCCACCAACGAGGCCAACCTGGTGGTCAAGGGCGATCCGGCGGTGCAGGGCGGGGTTCTGTGCTGCGTGGACTTCATCACCAAGCCGTAGCCTGCGCCTACGGCGTGCGACGTAAGGGCCCGGAAATGATTTACTCAATCATTTCTTGGGCCCGTTTGCTTGCTCAGTGGGTCGCCAGCTCGCGGACCAAGGGTCCGACTCGCGGCTCCGTCCTGATGTGAGAGTGATCGACTTATTGTTTTCCAGTCCCTAACCCGACCATCGCACGTGCCACGAAAAGCACCGGGTAGACCACGGTCACGCTGACGAAAATCGCCAACGCGCGGTCGGGCTTGATGTCGCGGTGCAGTACGCCGCGGGGATAGTTGAACAATGGGGGGTGCCGTCTGGGCCCCTCGCTGAACGACGATCCGCTGAGTCTTTGTATTTTCAGGTACTTGAACAATGGGGGGATCGTTCAACTCCGCGATTTGACAGGGCCGCGCCGTCGTCCACAATCGCCGCCCGCCGCGCCGTCGCGCCTGGACCTGCCGTGCTCTCCCGCCTGCTGCTGCCGATGCTGTTCGCCACCGGCGCCGCCGGCCTGATCTACGAGGTGGTGGTGGCCCGCCTGCTGGCCCAGCATCTGGGCAGTTCGGGGTCGTCGCAGGCCATCACGCTTGCCACGTTCTTGGGTGGCCTGTGCATGGGAGCGCTGCTTGCCGGCCGGGCCCAGCGGACTGTGCTGCCCAAAGTGCGCGCGCCGCTGCTGGCCTACGCGGTCCTGGAGGCTGGCATCGGCTTGTGGGCGTTGCTGCTGCCGAGCGTGGCGGATCTCGCCTTCGGGATGTTCGCCGCGGCAGCCCAGGGCAGCGAGCCGGGGACGGTCGGGCACATGGCGGTCAAGCTTGCGCTGGCGGCGACGCTGCTCTTGCCCTTGGCGATCCTGATGGGCGCGACGTTGCCGGCGCTGTCGTTTGGCATCGCGCGGGCCGATGTCGCGGGCAGCGTGGCGCTGGTGTCGCGGTGCTACGCGGTCAACGCGGCCGGTGCGGCCAGTGGGGCGATGGCCGCCGGCTTCTGGCTGGTCGAGACCTTCGGCCTGGAACTGCCGCTGACGCTCGGCGCCGTCGTCAATCTCGGGGTGGCCGGGGTGGCGTCGCGGTTGTTGCGGTCGTCGGGCGCGATCGCGGTCGAGCCCACCGCGGACACGCGCGCTCCGGCCGGCGCACCGCGGTCGTTGCTTGCCGTGGCCTTCGCGACCGGGGCCGTGGCGCTGTGCTGCGAAATCGGCTGGACCCGGCTGGCCTCGCTGCTCCTGGGTGCCAGCACGTACAGTTTCGCCTACATGCTCGGCGTGACCATCGCCGGCATCGCCGTGGGCAGCGCAATCGCGACACGGCAACTGGCGCGGGGGCGAAGCGCGCAACAGGTGCTTGGCCTTTCGCAGGGCTTGGCTGGGTTGGGCACGGCGCTGCTGGTGTGGCGGGCCGACCCGATGGCGGTCGAACTGGCGGTGGCGCGCGCCCGCCTCGTGCCCGTGCCCGAAAACTACCCCTTGTGGCTCCTACTAGGCGGCGGTTGGCTCGCCCTGCACCTGCTTCCGGCAGCGCTCGGCCTGGGCGCGGCGTTCCCGGCGCTGCTGGCCGCGGCGAACGCGCGGGGCGCGCACACCGACAGGGCAACCGCGCAGTTGCTGACGTGGAACACGCTGGGCAACTTGCTTGGCGCGCTGGGCGGCGGATTCGCGTTGCTGCCCCTTTTGGGCCTGGAGCGCATGCTCGGACTGGGGGCGGCGGTGTCCCTTGGCCTCGCGGCCGTCGCCGCGGGCAGGACGCAGCGGTGGATGCCGCTGGTGTCGGCCGGTGCTGTGCTCGTGGCCCTGGCGGCGATGCCGCCCGAGGACGGCGCGCTGACCCGCGGGCTTTTCCGCATGCGGCCGCACAGCCCGGCGGCGGCGCGGCGCGAGGCGGAGGATGTCTACAAGATCACTCAACTGTATCGCAAGGACGGCAAGGACGCGACGATCGCCGTCGATCGCTACGCGGACGGTCTGGTCATCTTCCGGACCAACGGCAAGGCCGATGGCGGCACGGGCGACGTCACCACCCAGGTCATGCTCGGCCACCTCGGGGTGCTGGTGCGGCCCCGGGCGACCGAGGCGCTGGTCATCGGTCTGGGCACCGGCCAGACGGCGGCGGCGCTCGCAAGCCACGCGCAGATGCATGTCCATGCCGTCGAGATGTCGGCTGCGGTGGTGCAGGCCGCGCGCTTTTTTGACAAGAGCAACGACCGCGTGCTCGACAACCCGCGCGTGCGCGTGACGGTCGCCGACGCCCGCGAAGTCCTGGCCGCCGTGCCGCCGGCTTCGCTCGACCTGGTGGTGTCTGAGCCGAGCAACCCGTGGATCGCCGGCATCGCCGACCTGTACACCGCAGAGTCGTTTGGGCGGGTGCGCGATCGGTTGCGGCCGGGCGGCGTGCTGGTGCAGTGGATCCACACCTACGAGATGGCCGATGGCGCGTTGCGCGACATTCTGTGCACGCTGCAGGGTGTGCTGCCGCACGTCGCGGTGTTTCGCATGGACCCGGGCGACCTGGCGCTGGTGGCCAGCGCGACGCCCATGGCGTTCGACCCGACGGCCGCCGCCCTGGCCCTGGACGCCCCTGGAGTGCGCCGCCACCTGGACGGCCATCGTGCGGCCGAGGTGCCCAAGACGCTGGACGCGTTCTTGGCCACGCAACTGGCCGGCCCGGCCACGGTCGCCAAGGTGTGCCAAGGCTTCGCCGCCCCGCTCCAAGAGCGGTTTCCGCGCCTGGAGTATTCGGCTCCGCGCGACTTCTTCGCCGCAAGTGCGGCCACCGCGATGGTCGGGCGCTTGGACACCCGGGTGGGTCGAAGGCCCGACACTTGGCTGGCCGAGGTCGGCCCGCAGGTGTCCGAGTCGCCAGCGCGGCGGGCGCGCCTGCACGCATTCCTGGTCGCCGGCCGCCACGCCGACGAAGCCCCGCTGCACGCGGCCACCGCGCCGGCTGGTTCGTGGCCCATCGCCCTGGCCCAGGCCGTCCATGGCCTGCCAAGGGTGGACGCGGTCGCGGCCGCCGACGTCGGACGCTGGTGCGCATGGCTGACGGCGTTGGTGCCGTGGCTGCCGGCGCGGGGCGACACGGTGCTCGGTCCGGTCGGCGGTCGCGACGACTGGCAGGGTTGGGCTGGTCGCTGCAAGCAGCAGGGGCGTTGACCGCAAACGGATCACGCGCTACAAGCCCGGCCACCGGGGCACCCCGGCGAGTCGCCATGGCCCCCCCCCCCTTGCAGACCGCCATCGTCACCGGGGCCGGGGGCTTTGTCGGCAGCACCCTGGTTCGCAGCCTGCGCGAAGCACACGTGCGTGTGGTGGGCATCGACAGCCTCGAGCGCGGCTTTGCCGATTCACTGGACGGCGACGTGCCGCTGGTCCACGGCGACGTCACCCACCCGGACACCGTGGCCCGGGCGTTGGCACAGGTCGGCGGGCGTGCCGACGCGGTCTTCCACCTCGCCGCGCTCATCCAGGTCGGTGAATCGGTCCAGCAGCCTGCGCGGTACCTGCACGCCAACGTGGTCGGCACCGAAGCGGTGGCTGCTGCGTGCGCGCAGGCGCGCGTCCCGGCCCTGGTGTTGGCATCGTCGGCCGCTGTGCTGGCTTCCGACCAAGGCGATCGCGCGACCTTGGACGAAACGGCGCGCATCGGCCCCGAAAGTCCCTACGGCGAGAGCAAGCGGCGCGCCGAGCAAGTGCTTGCAGCCCACAGCGCGCAAACCGGCTTGGCGTCGGTGGCGCTGCGCTTCTTCAACGTTTCGGGCGCCCATTGCGGTTGCGCGGAGCGGCACAAGCCGGAAACACACCTGATTCCGCTGGCGATTCGCTCGGCGCTCGGCGAGGTGCCGCCGCTGCGGGTGTTTGGGACCGACTGGCCGACGCCCGACGGCACGTGCCTGCGCGACTACGTGCACATGCGCGATGTGGTCGCCTCGCTGCGCGCCGCGGCGTTTTGGGCGATCGCGGCGTCGGCGGGCAGCCATCGGGTCTTCCACGTGGGTTCCGGTGTGGGCACGAGCGTCCGCCAGGTCATCGGTGCCGTCGAACGGGTGCTGGGTCGGCCGGTGCCGTACATCGAGTCGCCGCGGCGACCCGGCGATATCGCCGCGCTGGTCGCCGACGTGGGTCGCCTCCGCGCCGAATTGGGCGTGCACCCGGCGTGCGACCTCGACCAGATGGTGCGCGATGCGTGGATGGCGTGGTTGGCGCAGGCGGGGGCCCACGCCACCGTACGTGGCAATCGTTCGTCGATTGACCCCTAGAGACTCGACCAGTTATGGGTCGAGTCTCTTTGCTGTTCAGTGGGTTGCCAAGCTCGCGTCGGAGCCGACTCGCGGCAACGTCATGACAAGACTCGGTTCACTGGGCGAAACTGATCGCGCCTCTGGGAGCCTGTCGGACTATCGTCCGACAGGCTCCGTGGCGGTTGCGATTGGGGGCAGCGACCAAGAACTGCCTGAAGTGTTTTCAGGCAGTTTCGGTCGCTGGCAGGCCGCAGCCGCGGCCTGCCTAGGAGCCTGTCGGCCAGAATCTGCCGATTCTGGCGTTTCGCTGACAGGCTCCTAGAACGAGTACATCAGCGCCGCGTTGAACTGGAACCGTTCTTCGTCCACGCAGCCCAAGACGCCCTTTTGGTCGCGGCCAATCTCGATGCACCGCAAAGCGCCAACGGGAAAGGCAAGGTCGGCGCGCAGCGGAATCTGGCCGGCGACCAACCACACCAGGCTGCCGCCCACGCCGTGGCGCACACCTTGCGCAAGCGCCATCGCGTCGTCGGCGAGCGCGCCAAAGTCCCAAAAGACCGTGCCGTTGACCTTGAGGTCGCGCAACACGGGAAAGCGCACCTCGACCGAACTGTTGGCTACGACCTTGCCGTAGCCCACGGTGTGGTCTGTCTCGGCGTACGTCGATCCCACGATCACTTTGTCCTTCTCGTCGCGCACCACAGTTTTTTCGTCGGCGTACTGCCGGATGCCGAAATCGGCATACCCGCGCAGCAGCGTTTGCGGATATTGGCCGCCCAAGCGGAACGTCACGTTTTGCGGCAACTGGGCCGTCTTGGCCTCGCCGAACCCATAGATCAGGCCGCCGTGGACCATCATGGCCAGCACCAGCGAGTCGCCGACCGGCAAGAAGATGCGCCCGGTCCCCTCCCACTTGACCATGTTGGCCAGCTTGTAGGGCTCGACGGTGTCGGTGCTGTCCTTGACGTAGCCGTTGATGTACGGCAGCGACAGTTGCAACGACAGGCCCTGGCGCGGGTTGAGCGGGCTGTCGGTGTTGTCGTAGCTCAAGCTCGGCGTGATCATGACCTGCTGCCGCAGGCCCATCCATTCGCTGGAGTTCTCGAAATCGCGGTCGCGGTCGCCGGCCGCGCGCAGGCGCACCAGGCCGTAGTCGAACGACACCGCCGTCAGCAGCCGACCGAACCGCCGCGACAATTCGACCAGCGAGCCCACCTTGTCGGTATCGACGACCGACAGCGCGTAGTCGTGCACCAACGACGGCACCACCCAGCGCAGCCCGAAATCGCTGCCGAAAAACCGCGGGTCCTGGTAGGTGATGGACGCGGCCGCGTAGCGCAGGGTATCCGACCACCACGGCGGATACTTGTGCGTGTCGCTGTACGGGGCCAGCACGATGGCGTCTTTCTTCTGCGCGCAAGGGTCGCCCTCGACACACACGCCGTCGTAGCTGGGGGGCACCGTCAGGCCGAGCTTTGCTGCGATGCGCAAGAGTTTTCCCGACCGCGCAAAATTCTTGTCCACATATGCACCTTCGGCGGTCGCGAGCAGGTTGGGCAGCGTCAGGTGTTGCGCCCGACCGTAGCCCATGGAACTGCGATCGGTGGCGGTCGTGGCATGGTCGAGGACCTCCTTGAAGCCGGCGATGCTCTCGCGCTCGTAGGCGTTGCGCGCGGTGTTGATGGTCTGAAAGCCGATCAGCGCCTCCCAGTACTTGACCTGTTCCTCGACCACCCGCACCACGGTCGCCAGGCGACGGCGCGGCGGCTTCTCGTCGTCGCCGACACGGGCAAACGTGACCTGGGAAAAAAGTCCGAGGTTGCGGAGCCGCCGTTGCGATTCGAACTCCAAGGCAGCCGAATAGGGCACGCCGGCGCGCGGCAGGTCGCGGGTGATGACCTCGGCGTCGGTGTTGAAGTTGCCGATGACGAACGACTCGCCAAAATCGACGCGCTCGCCTTCGCTGATGCGCAGTTCGACATCGACATGGCGGGCCAGCAGCGTCTCGCGCGCGCACTCGGCCATCGGCCGGTCCGGTCCGGCACTGGCGCACCACAGCTTGACCTGGCTGCGGAAGAACCCGTTGTTGCGGTAGCTGGACTCCAGCTCTGACAGGGCCCGCTCCAACTTTTCCCAGCTGACGATCTGGCCGGGGTCGATGGGCCACAGCGCCCTCACCTCACTTTCCGGCACCGCCTGGGCGCCGACCACCCGCAGGCTGCGCAGCCGCGAGGGTTCACCCTGCCGGTAGCTGATGTCCAGATAGATGAAGTTCTCGTCGCTCGGCTTGCGCAGCCAGAAGCCCTTGTCCGCGAACCGATAGCGGATCGTCATCATGCCGCCCTCGGTGGTCACGGCGCGGCGGTTGGCTGCCGTAGGGGTGACCCCCGCGGGCAGCGTCAGCGCATAGTTGAACTCCCAGAACCCTTGGGCCACGAAGTAGTTGCGCAAGAGGTCGAGGTCGGCGAGCACCTGATCGACCTGCAGGTAACCGCCCGCGTCGAAAAAGTCGTAGGCGCGCGTGCTGATGACCTTGCGCAATTCGCTGTCTGGCATCGCCGCCGTGTCGCCCTTCTTGTCCACGGCGTGAAAGAAGATGCCGCGCACCTGCGACACGTAGCCCGTGGCGGCCCAGTAGGTGATGGCCGACGTCACCTGGCCGCTGTCGCCCGCGGGCACGGGCCGGTAGTCGAGGCGGACATCGGCGAAAAGGTAGCCGCGATTCTCCAGGGCCAGCAGCAGGTCCTGGCGGCCGCGCTCGGCCTCGGCAAAGTCGTAGAGGCCCGAATCGCCGAACGGCAGGCTGTCGTAGAGCGCGCGATCATCTTGCAGTTGGTAGCCGGCGCGCGCACCGCCCTCGCTGTCGTCGCGCACCAGGATGCGCACGATCGCGCACTTGCCGGGCGAAACGTCGATGCGAATGGACTTGTCGCTGGTCTCGTGGTGCACCTCGACGCGCGGTGACCCGTAGCCTTGTCGCCGCAGGTAGGTGCGAATCCGCGCGCGGATGCGGTTGGCCTCGCGCTGGCTGAAGACGTCAAGGCCGGTCAGCGCGGCGGCGTTGCGCACCGCCCGTTCGGTCAACTCGGGGCACGTCAAGCCATGGTGCGCCTCGAATTCGCTCCTGCGCGGCGGCGGCTGCAGGTCGAACCGGGCCTCGGTGATGCGCTGGCGGTCGCCCTCTGCGATGTCGATCCACAGGATGAACTCGCCCTTGCCCGCGGGCTCGGCGCGCACGCGGATCTTGGCGGAATCGAAGCCATTGCGCTGGTAGAGTGCCTCGATGGCCTCCCTTTGAGCCTGCAGCCGCTCCTGGCCGCCGACGGTGTCCAGGTCGAGGGCGTCGCCGGGCTGGATGAGCAACTTGCTGCGCAGCTCGTCCAAGAAAAGCGCTGCATTGCCGGCAAAGCGGATGCGCCGGACCCGCCAATGGCCGAGCACGGAGAAGGCCACCTGGGCCTGCCCTTGGGCGTCTGCGCCGCAGCGTATCTGCACCGACTTGAAAAAACCGATGCGCGACAAACGCTCCCACGCCAGCCGCAATTCGCCGGTCCCCAGGCGCCGGCCGGGCCGCAAGTCGACGACCGACGCCAACTCGGTATAGACCTTGGGGTCTTCGCACGCCGTGCCCGGGCAGCCCTCAAAACGCACGAACGCGATGGGCTTGCCCAGGCAGGCGGCGTCGGCCCGCGCCACGTCACCGAAGCCCAGCAGCGTCCCCAAGGCGTCGAGCCCGCCCGCGCCGGCGGCACCGGCTTGCAGACGGGTGGGTGCGGAGGGCAACGTCGTGGGCGTGGGCGCGGGCGACAGGGCGAGTTCGGCCGGGGGCGCGGGGTCGGCGGGCAGAGCCCACGCGCAGCGGCCCGCGACCAGAACCGCGACGGCGAGCGCCACACACCCCACAAGGCGCCGGTGTTCAGTCATCCAGCGGCACCTTGTAGCGCAATTTGGATTCGTAGACAGTCACCGGTGCTTCCTGCGTGCCCGAGGCGTCGACGGGTCGCTCGCGGCGGAACAGGCCGTTGAGCGACAAGCGGTCGGTGATCTTGAACGCGAAGTTGGCTGTGTACCGCGTTTCCCGCCCCGTCTGCACGCGGGCGCCGAGCGCCATCGATTTGCCGAACTTCTTGCTCGCTTCAGCCGTGACCCCGACGTTGGCAGGGTCGAAGTCGATGGCAATCGTATCGACGAAGGTCTTGAGCAGGCTGGTCGCCAGCGAGTTGATCGCCTCGCCAAACAGCATGTCGGTCGTCAGCCGCGGAGCCGATCCGCCGGCATCGCCGCAGCGCCGCCGAAACAGGATGAGGCACTGCACATCTTTTTCGGTGTCGCCCTTGTTGCTCGACAGGCGAATCTTGAAGTCCTTGCTGTGCTCGGACCACACGCCAGCGATCTGCACGTACACTTGCACGACCTCGTCTGCGGAGGCGCTGTCTGTGCTGAGCTCGGCGCCAAACGCCCCGGTCAGGCCGCCGGATCGGTTGCTGACGCGCACGGCGATGTCGGTGCGCAACGACAGGTCGAGGTACGGCCGCATCCAGTCGCCGGTAAAATCCAGATCGCCGCGATCGACGTCGAACACCAGGTTGTTGAAGGCATAGCTCAATTGGCTTCCCGAGCCGGGCACGACCTTGGCGTGGTCATACACCCGCAGCGCCGGCAACGTGCCCTTGACCTGCACGCCAAACTCGGTGACCAGGTCGGCCTTGCCCAACGTGAAGCGACTCGACACCTCGAAGTTGCCGCCAAGGACGCCCAGGTCCAGTTGCAAATCGGCCAGTTCCGGCCAGGACTCCGTCAAGGGCTTGCTGTAGGTGTCGACGGTGCGGCCGCCGCCCGCATTGCCGACCACCCCCGACAGCGTGTCGAAATTGCGGTAGTAGATGCCTTCACTCACCACCACCCGGCCCCTGGCCCACCAGTCGCGGCGCTCAGGATCGCCGTAGTGGCGCGCGGTCAGGTGCACGGCCGGCGACACGCGCATGGCGTACTGCTTGGGCACATCCACCGGCAGTTCATCGCCCGCGAACATCAGGTCCATGGTGTCGATCTGGAGGTTCTTGAGACCAACGCGGCCGTCGATCTTGAGCGTGCCATTGTCGATGCGCATCGCCAGCTTGTGCGACTGCGGGATGTGCAGGTGCAGCGCCGACAGGCCGCCGCTGCCGACCGAAGCGATCTGCAGGCGGCCGCCTTCGTCGATGGCGATTTCGTGCGGATACTTGCGCAGCGCCACCTTGCCGGCGCGGGTCTGCAGGGTGCCCTGGATGCGCGGCGCGTCCACCGGTCCGGCCAGGCGCAACCGGCCGCGGCCGCCTTGCGCCGCAGCCAGGCAGTTCGACGCCGGATCGGCAGCCACGATGGGATCGGGCAGGATGTCCAGGCGCAAGTCGAGGTCCGAGAGCGACTCGGCCCAGGCCCCCGACCGCGGCACGTCGACGGACCCCGCCACGAAAAGCGCCATGGCCATCGACTCGCCCTCCCGGGGCAGGGTCAAATCGCCGCACACTTCGAACTCGCTGCGGTGCAGCGCGAAGTGGGTGTCGCCGATGGCGATGCGCTCCGGTGTCAGCCGCACCAGGGCCGTGCTGGTGTTGCGCAACCGATGGCCGCCGGCGAACTCGACCTGCAGGTGGCCGGCGCCGAGCGCAGTGTCCACCACGTAGCGCGTCGCCCCGGGCCGCAAGTCGACCAGGGTGCGGACCTCGCCCTCGACGCGCGCCGCGAGACCGTGAGGCTTGGGCAGTCCTGCGACGGCAAACGGATCGAGTTCGCCGTGGGTCCGCACGTTGAGCGCCAGCGTGGTCAACTGGCCCAGCCCGGCAAAGGTGAGCTCGCTGCCGGGCTGCACGTCGAAGTAGTCCAGGTCGTCGACGGCGGTCCACACCGCAGGTCCGCCGCGGCGCTTGGTCAGCGCAAAATCGCCATCGCCCAACCGGATCTTGTCCCAACCCAAACCCCGCAGTTGCACCGCAACTTCGCCCTCGAAGTCGCGCAGCGAGCCGAACAGGCGACCCGAGACGCCGACGCGGCCATGCAACGGCATGCCGTCGAGCGACCGCAGCCGCGAAAACGGCAGCAGCGGGACCTTGAACTCGGTCGAGAAGGTCTGCGCGACCAGGTCGTAGTGGCCCGAGACCTCCAGGTCGTCCTGCGGGACCGCGCCGTGCAACTGAACCCGACCGTTGGCAAGGCTGCAGTCGCCGCCGCCAAACTGCACGTCGCCTTGCACGCGGTCGAGGACTTCGCCGGCCATCCTCACGTCGCGCAGGGTCAGCGCCGCCGACCCGGCCAACGTCCGCGCCCAGTCGCGGGCGTCGAGCGCGAATTGGCCGTTGCGCACCTCGCCGGTCCCGGTCACTCCGGGCACCAACCGAGCCAGATCGACGTGCTGCACGGAGGCGTTGCGCACCCGCGTCGGCCAACTGGACCGAAGCACGCCGATATCGCGACCAAAAAGCCCGATCTCCACGTCGGCCCGCCCAGTGCCGAAGTTGGCCTCGACGGCGAGGTCGTCGAAGTGCACCACCCCCTGCCGCATCCGGACCCGGCTGCGCAGATGCCGGGCGTTCAAACCGGGCAGCACCAGGTTGTCGAGGGCCAGGTGCCCGATCACGGCAGGGTCGCGCCAGTCGCCTTCAAGCTCGCCTGCGTCCAAGCGCAGGGCGCCACTGACCTGCGTGACGCCAAACGGCGCGAGCCACGCCTGCAGCCGCGGCACGTCGAGGTGCAGCGCCAACCGCGTCTGCTTGCCGGCCACGTCCAGCACGCCGTCGCCGCGCATGCGGATCAGGCGATTGCCGTCGTCGTCATCGGCCGAAAGCCGCAGATCGCGCATGCCCACCCGCAAACCGCGCTCGCCGTCGAAGTTGGTATGCAGGCCGCCGACCATGCGCACGCTCGGCAGGCGCTGACGCAGCATCGCCAGCAGGTCGTCGCGCCGCAACTCGAGTTCGGCGTCGATCGCCACGTCGTAGTCCACCGGCTGGTCGGGATGGAGGCGGGTGCGCGAGACGACGCCCAGTTCTCCGGCCAGCGCCCCGGCGGCCAAGATCGGCGTGAGGTCGCCCGGCGGCAAGCCCACCCCTTCGGCGAGCAGCGGCGCGTCGGCGCGCATGCCGTCCACGGACAGCGTCCCGCGAACCCAGTGTTCGTTCAGCCCGGCCGGCATCCAGTAGTCGATGCGCGGACTGCGCAGCGTGCCGCCATAGGCGTCGGCCTGCACGCCGGTGGAAATCACCCGCACCGGGGCGGCGCCGGGCGTGCCCGTTTCGACCCGCAGGTGGCCGGCAATACGCGGCGCCCAGAAACCGGCGACCAGGCCGCCAGCCTGCACGTCGCCTTCCAGGACGAACCCCGTGTCGGGATCCGCGCGGAAACTGGCGGACATCGCGGCGTGTGCTGCATAGCCGCGCCCCAACAATTCGCGCACATGCGGATCGTCGGAGCCGGTGCGCACCAGCAGTTGCTCGCCCGTGGTCGTCGTGCGCACGCCCCACGCGCTGGCGATGTCGGCGTGGCCGAGCACCGTTGCGGGCATGTGCTTGAGCCCGTCGCGCAACTGCAGGGGCGGCATCTGCGCCGAAACGGCGGTCAGCCGCACGCTTTGGGCGTCACCGACGATCCGTGCAATCTGCATGCTGGCGTCGGGGATCGGCGGCAGCAACTGCATCGATCCCACCCGCATCGCCACACGCGCCGCAACCGCGTCGCGCACCTGGTAGCGGACGTCGACCGGTTCGCCCGGCCGGGTCTGCACGACGATCCCCGGGCTTTGCAGCCAAAGGCCGCTGGCGAAAAGCGCGGTGCCGGGCAAGTCCATGTCGAACCGGCCCTCGCGGAGATCGGCCTTGCCGATGGTCAACGCAAAGGGCTTGGGCGGTCCGGGCGGCGGCGCGTCGGGGTCGGCAAACGCCAAGTTCAGGGTCAGCCGGCCGCGCGGATCGTTGCGCAAGCGCAGCAGCGGCCGGTCGAGCAGCAGTTCGGGAATCGACAGCCGCACGTTGTCGTTGCGCAGCCCGGCCACCAGCGGCCACAGCGACAGCCGGGCGCGCACGGTGCGGGCCGCCATCACCTCTTGCCCGTCGGGGTCGGTGACGCGCAGATCGCGCACGGCCGCGCGCAGGCCGAGTTGCGCGTCGTCCAAGCTCCAGCCCACCCGCAGGCCGCCGATCGACAGCGTCCCCGGTAGCGCTTCGCTGGCCAAAAGGCTCAACTGCCGGGCCGCGCTGGGCGAATTGACGAAAAGGTGCGCCGACACCGCGAGCCACACCAGTCCGACGGTGGCCTGGACCACCAACAGGTACGCCGTGCGGCCGGCGCTGCGAAGTCGACGCAGGGCTGCACGAGAACGGCTTGAACTGGTTGAAGAAACAGCCGGCAAGGCCGCCCTCGCGCGCAAGGAAACACGGCGCGTGGCCGCATTCTAGGGCCAAAACGCGCAGCGCTCCACGATTTCGACGCGGGGCCGGGGTCGGGCGTTCAGAAGCCGAACACGCCGTCGAGGCACAACTGGATCGGCAGGCCGGCGATGCTGCACGCGATACACACCGACTTGCAGGGCACGGTGCAGCTGACCTTGCCGGGCACGGCGTTCTTGTTGGCCGCGCATTTGCCGCTGGCCGAGCATGTGCCTGGGATGTCGAGGTCCTGGTTGCAGATGCCGCCGTCGTACTTGTAGGTGCACGGCTGGTTGGGCGACGAGAAGCACGCGCCGCCCGAACAGACGCCGAGCGGGCAGTCGCCGGACGGGGCCTTGCACGGCAAGCCATTGCCGCCGTTGGGGTCGTGCACGCAGCCGGCGTTGTTCAGGCAGGTGTCCTTTGTACAGGGGTTGCCGTCGTCGCACAGGTTGAGTTTCCCGGACTTGCACACGCCATTGAGGCACGAATCCTTGTCCGTGCACGAGTTGCCGTCTTCGCACAGCTTGCCGGTGTTGGCGGTGTGCGTGCAGATGCCGTTGGTGCACACGTCGTTGGTGCACGGCTTGCCGTCGTCGGTGCACTCGATGCCGTCTTGCTGCGGGTGCGTGCACTTGCCCGCCGTGCAGATGTCGGCGGTGCACGGTTTGCCGTCCTCGGCGCATTTGGTGCCGTCGCTGGCCTGCGGGTGGGTGCATTTGCCGTCCTTGCACAGGTCCTGCGTGCACGCCTCGCCGTCGTCGGGGCACACCGAGTCGCTGGCCTCCTTGTGCTGGCAGCCGTCGATGGGGTTGCAGCTGTCGGTTGTGCACGGATCCTTGTCGTCGCAGTTCATCTCCTTGCCGCCCATACACTTGCCGGCCACGCACTTGTCGGTCTGCGTGCAGATCGATCCGTCGTCGCAGGCCATGCCGCCCAACTGGATGTGCTTGCAACTGCCGTCGGTATTGCAGGTGTCATTGGTGCAAGGGTCGCCGTCTTCACACAGCCCTTCGTCGGTTTTGCCGTCGCAGTTGTCGTCGATGCCGTTGCAGGCCTCGGGTTTGGCGGCCTTGCCGTCGCAGATGGGCTTGCCCTCGACGCACTCCTTGACCTGGCCCTTGCAGGTGCCGAATTCGTTGACCAAATCGCACTTCGCGCCGGCCTGGAAATCGTCGGTCTTGCCGTTGCAGTCGTCGTCTTTGAGGTTGCACTCCTCGGCCATGGGCACGAGCGCCGAGCAGGCCGTCAGCCCAGCGTCCGTGCACTTGCGAACACCCGAGCAGTCGCCGTGGAAGTTGTGGTTGACGCACGGCGTCTTCAGGCCGAGCGAAATCGCATGGGCGCTACACGTGCATTGGCCGTTTTTTTCCGGCTGGCATTGGTAGCTCGACAGGCCGGTCTCGGGGTCCGTCGAGGCGTCGCAGGAATAGCCGTCGGCGCAGTCCGGCGCCTTGGGATTGCACTTGACGCCACAGAAACTGCCAAGCAGGCCGTTCTTGATGCACACGTTGCCCGACTGGCCGGGTTCGTTGCACGTCACGCTCTGCTCGCACGGGTCGCACAGGTACTTGTCGCGGGACGCGCAGATGAAGGCCTTGTCAGTCGTGCCCGGCAGCACTTGCTCGACGCACGCAAACCCTTTCGGGCAGTCGTCGGTGCAGTACTTGCTGCACACCTTGCCCTTGGAAGAGTCCACGCACAAGCCGCTGTTGCAGTCCGATGTCTTGTCGCAGGGCCAGCCAAACTCGCCCTGGACCGGCCCGGTGTCCTGCGGGGGCAGATCGAGCTTGAGCTGCAGGCCGTCGCCGCTGGCGAATGGATTGCCGTCGAGCGAACCTGCGGACGCGTCGGAGTTGGCGCCGCCGCTGCCCGGGACCACCGTGCCCGGCACGGTGTTGTCGCCGCACCCAGCCAGGGTCGCCAGCACCGCGGCACACATAGCCACACCGATTTTCAAGCGCGTCTGCGGGCGCCAACGCCGCGCCGTCGAGGCGGTCTGCCGGTGGGAAGTCGGCGCGTGGGTCATGGGGCCGGTCTCCGCGCGAAATCGCGCCTTTGCGCAGGGGCGCCCACGGGCACCCGAACCCGCAAGAATACGCACAGCCACCGCATCCGGCAACCGCGCCCCCGGCCAACCCGGGGCGCCCAGACCCACCGGGCGACAGCAGCGTTGGAGTCGCTGTCGCATGCGCACGATCGCGCCGCTGGCCGTTTTCGCCTTTCCCTCGTGCGCATACGCAGTTTTGGCGCAGGGGGCGCGGTTCCAAATCAGGGGTCAGGCTTGCTCAAAATCCGCCGGGTTGGTGATCGACGCCAGCGACCTCGCGGGTCTGCATAGCGTGGTCGCCAGCTAACCACATGAATGCATTTGGGCGCGTC
>Ga0194120_10001554_pt1 | contig 41571 bp, 33 predicted proteins | sample TA2MahCa65mmetaG_FD_148642 | JGI IMG/M metagenome (GOLD analysis project Ga0194120, IMG submission 148642) | Freshwater microbial communities from Lake Tanganyika, Tanzania - TA2015019 Mahale Deep Cast 65m | ecosystem: Environmental > Aquatic > Freshwater > Lake | place: Tanzania: Lake...
CGGCGCGATCTTTGAAAACTGCTCGTCTGTCAGCCAGAATCGATCGGGAATCATCGGCGCTTCCTTTCGGAAGCCGTGAATCACAACGCTTGGATCGTGCCAAGCAATTTATGGGTCTGGACCCTAGCATTACAGTTGCAACTTATAGAGAACTCTGACTCCTTGGCTCACCATGATTCGCTGAAGGGGTCATGGGATGTCGGGAGCCTCGATCGAGACGACGCTCGAGTTATGGGCGTCGTCGCTGCGTGAGGTGAAGCGTCGGATGCGGCCGCTGTTCACGCAGGCGCGCGTGGCGCGCTCGGCGGAGCATTTTCTCGACGGGCTGCTTGGCGAGGAGCGGCGCAAGACCGGATGGATGCGGGCGGAAGCCGCGGGCGATCCGGGGCCGTGGCGGCAACAAGCCATCCTTGGGCGCGGACAATGGGACGCTGACGCATTGCGCGACATCGTGCGCGACTATGCGCTTGAGACGCTCGCCGACAATGACGCGGTTCTCGTCGTCGACGAAACAGGTTTCTTGAAGCAGGGCAAGGCGTCCTGCGGCGTCTCGCGGCAATATACGGGCTCGGCGGGAAAGATCACGAACTGCCAGATCGGCGTCTTCGCCTGCTACGTGGCAAAGCGCGGCCACGCTTTCATTGACCGCGAGCTGTATCTCCCCAAAAGCTGGACCGACGACAAGGCGCGCCTGGCCAAGGCGCATGTGCCGCCAGAGATGATTGAAGACGCCCACGGCGGCTTTGCGACCAAGCCGGCGCTGGCGCTCGCGATGATCAAGCGCGCCATTGCGGCGAAGGTTCCCTTCGCCTTCGTCGCCGCCGATACGGTCTATGGCGTCGGCGACATCGAGATGGCGTTGCGCCGCGCAGGCAAGGGTTATGTGCTTGGCGTGAAGTCCACAGAGCCATTTCATTCCTGGGGCAAGCCACAGCTCATCTCTGGAACGGCGAAAGAGATCGCCGATCGTCTGCCCGCGTCCGCTTGGATGAGGCTGTCCGCGGGCGCGGGGACGAAGGGCGAGCGCCTGCATGATTGGGCTTACGTCGAACTCGCCGATCTCGACGGCGATCAATACGGCGAGGCGCTCAAAGGTCAGACATGGACGCGCGGTCTACTGATCCGGCGCAAGATCGCCGACGGCGACCTCGCTTTCTTCACGACCTGGGCGCCGCAAGGAACGAGCATCGGAATGCTTGCGGAAGTCGAAGGTCATCGTTGGGCGATCGAAGACAGCTTCGAAACCGCCAAGAACGAACTCGGCCTCGATCACAATGAAACGCGCTCCTGGCACGGCTGGCGCCGCCACGTGACGCTCGTCATGCTCGCCTTCGCGATGATGGCGTCGATCCGTGTTCACGCCAACGCCGCTGCGCCGCCCCCAAAAAGGATGCGGCGCCAAACAAAGACAACGCGCCGCCGCAATCGAGAGAGCCTATGATCCGCTGGTCGATGCAGGAAATTCGACGCATCGCCAACCGTCTTGCCCGCAAGCAAATCCATCCGGAATTCGTCATCACCTGGTCGTTATGGCGAAGAGCGCACCAAGCCCAGGCAAAGCGCGCTCATCAGAAACTGCAACTGTAATGCTAATCTTGGCGGCGACATTCCTGGGGGCGTGAGCGCTCTTCCGCGGAATCAGCGCGGGGTCGCAAATGTGATCAACGCTTGGTTCAACGCGGGCCTTCCCTTGGCGCCAAGTTTTATCAACCTCTACAGCCTTACTGGGACTGGTCTGACAAACGCTTTGGCGAGTTCGGCGGGCGAACCAGCGACGGGCGCGCAACAGATCGGATATCGCTCATTGGGCCACTTCCTGTATCAAATGCTTGATCTCCAGGGACCAAATCGCGGCCAGGGCCAAATAGGCGACGCAGGCGGCTTCATTGCGAGTTACACGACAGATGAGCCAGCCGCGTCGAAGACAATCTCGCTTTCGCACGCGAACCTATCGCGTTCGCCCCCACCAAATGCTTCCGCACTTTACGAACCTCGCTGGTCGATCTGGGCCAGCTCTTTCGGCGGCTACGGCCATTTGGGCGGCGATTCTCTTGGCTCGGGCGCGCACGGCCTCGCCTCCAGCATCGTGGGGATGGCGACAGGTCTCGACTATCGCCTGACGCCTCAGACGGTTCTGGGCGTCTCGATGGCGGGCGGCGGAACCAATTGGGGTTTGTCGGAGGGACTCGGCGGCGGGCGGAGCGACTTCCTCCAAACCGGCGTCTATGGATTAACTTACGTGGGCCCGGCTTATGTATCGGCGGCTTTCGCCTTCGCCAATCACTGGATGTCGACCCAGCGTAGCGCGGCCTTTGGCGATGTTCTGACGGCCAACTTCAGCGCCCAGAATTATGGCGGACGCGTCGAGGGCGGCTATCGCTTTGCGACGGCGCTCGGCGGGTTGACGCCATATGCGGCTATTCAGCCACAGAGCTTCAGCACGCCGAGCTATGGTGAAACCGACAGCATTCCAGCGGGCTTCGGACTGAATTATCGCGGTCGTTCCTCAACCGACACACGCGGCGAACTAGGCGGTCGCTTCGATCACATTATTGGGATTTATCGCGACGCGCTGATTATGCTGCGAGGACGCGTCGCCTATGCTCACGATTGGGTGAGCAACGCGACCCTGGCGACGGCCTTTGCGGCCCTGCCAGGCGCGGGCTTTACGGTCGAGGGCGCCAAGCCGGTGAAAAATACGGCGCTGCTAACGACAGCTGTCGAGCTTCGGTTGCCTGGGGGCGCGGCCTTGTTCGCCAAATTCGATGGTGAATTCTCTCACCGGTCGCAGATGTACTACGGCAGTGCAGGAATGCGCTATTCCTGGTGACGTCTAACCCTGCCGCCTATCCAGCGCTCGAAGATGCGGGCCAAAACTAAGCGGCTGCCGGTGACGAAAGCAGGATGCAAATTTTTTCGGCGGACGCTGCCCCTCGTTAAGCAGTGCGCGTCACGCGATGATGTTTCGTTTGCGCGCGCCTTAATCAGAGAACGCCCCGAAGACATTATCGTTTAAGCAACTCAACGATCCCTCGCCCACAGCTTCGCTGTAGGTGGCGCCCGGATTGCATCCATAACCGCGAAGGCGTCGTTCGCGACGTCACACGGTCCATAGAGGGGCCCCCAGCATCGCCGCTGTCCTGAACGTCTGCTACGCAGGCGCTCAGGCGGCGGTTTTTTTGTTTTCAGGGCGCATAGGCGAGGCGTAAATGAGATTCGCGATGAAGAGAGAACAGCCGCGGCGATCAACGCTCCGACAGTCGCAAGGCGCGCTGGCGATGGCGATGGCGGCCGCGATCGTCGCGGCCGACGCGAACGCCGCGCCCCGCAAGGCCGTATCTGCGGAAGCCCCTTCGATACAGACTCAGCCAGTGACGGCGCAGCCCGCGCCCCCGCCGCCGGCGCCCATGGGAGTCTTCGGCGCCGATATGCCCGCCGCCGGCAAGCTCGTTCTCTCCATTACCCCCATCTTCGCCAATCTGTCGGGCATCAAGATGGGGACGCGCACGGTCTCAAACGAATATATCGTCACGACCGTGCCGTTCTTTCTCAATCCCAGACAGACCGTGCGCATCATCCCGCAAAATATGGGAATTATATAGATGAGTCCCTTTAGCTATCTGCCTTCGCCTTCTCGATCTTGCGGCGCTTCCGCTGCCGCTCTTTCGCGGGCTGGCTTTTCGGCTTGGGGCGATACCGCAGAACCTTGTCGGTTACGGCGTCTAAAATCTTCGGCGTTTTCATGCGATCAAAGCCTTGTAGGTGAGGCGCTTGCCGACAACGCGGGACACAAAGCTGTCCAGCCGTTTCAACGTGTGCCGGGCCACGTTGCCGTCATTCAGTCGGAAGGCAAATTCATCGACGTAGCGACCAAGATGCTTGGCGCTGGCGTGATGGTAAACGCCAATCAGGCCGCGCTTGAGAACGGCGAAAACGGACTCGACGCTGTTCGTCGTCACGCCGTCGCGGACATACTCGCCTTCGCTGTGGTTGACGCTTTCGTGGTCGAAGAACAGACCGCCCATAGCCTGATAGACGGCGGCTTCGTCGGTGTGCAACATCGAACCGACCTCGACGCTCTGCACGATCACGTCTTGAATGGTTTGCGTGTCCGTGGCGTCGATCTTGACAGCCTTGGTGCGCCCGCCTTTGCCGCGCTCGCGCATGCCAAGCACGGCGGTCTTGCCGACCGTCCCGCGCCCCGCTTTCAGCTTTTTGTGTTCGTGCTTGTTGGCTTCGATCCCGCCGACATACGTCTCGTCAATCTCGACCAGACCTTGAAGTTTATCCAGGTCGCTGCCGCAGGCTTCGCGGAGCCGGTGCAGCATGAACCACGCGGACTTTTGCGTGACGCCGATTTCCTTGGCGAGTTGCATCGACGAAATGCCCTTGCGGGCCGTAACGAGCAGATACATCGCGTAAACCCACTTGTGCAGCGGGACGTGTGAGCGTTCGAAAATTGTGCCAGTGCGGACGGTGAAATCTTCCTTGCACTGGTTGCAGCGGTAAAATCCGCTCTTACGGGCCGTGATCCGCTCGCCAAGGCCGCAGACAGGACAACGCGGGCCGTGCGGCCAAAGCCGCCCCTCCAAGTAGGAGCGGGCGGCCTCTTGGTCGGGGAACATGGCGAAGAGTTCGAAAGTTGAAATGGTTGATTTAGACATGTGAGCTACCTTTCTTACGGCTGAAATGTTGGGCTTCTATTTCCTCGATTGCATTGCTGCCGCCGGGGCGTTGGCACCCCCAATATCCGTCGAGAAGCTGTATCCACTCTATTTCACCGTCTCGGGCGAACGCATCCCAAGCGGCCCGCGCCGCCACACAATTGGCCGGCGGGCGGCTGTTATAGCGCCGCCCGCTTCTATGCATCGAATATAGATTCCATCCGAGGGCTATCACTTGGTCGCCACTTTGACAGCTTTTTCGTCTATGGCGGTGTCAATCCACCGCACGGCCCGATCCAATGAAGTTGTAACGAATATGGCCGATCCACGTTTGTTGTTGGGATCAAAAACCTTCGCGGTGGGGTTTGCGTAGTCAGGCGCAGGACCGCATGTCGTCGTGATTTTATAGCCTTTGTAAGTGTGCATAGAAGCCGACATTCTTTTTCTCCATCATCTAAGCTCGCCTCATTGGCGATAACATCAAGGTAGATGACTCCCTCGTGATTGTCAAGGGACTAAAATATATAATTCCCCAAAATATCGCGGTTGCGACGTAAATTGTCGGGCTCAGCTACGGCGTCACGAAAGATTTCGCGGTGGTGCTCACGGCCGGCATGGTCGAGAAAAATCTCAACGCCCTAACCTGGAAGGGCACTTCAGGAATTCTGCCGCTTGGCAGGAGTTTGCCGGGAACGACGAGCCTTGCCGATGTCACTTTGTCGGGCGTCTATCGCATCTATCAGGACGACATCCACCGCATTCAGCTCTCGCTTGGCTTCTCTTTCCCCGCCGGCAGCTACACGGCGACGTTCAAGGACTTTCTGCTGCCCGACGGAATCCGCCGCAACGTCCGCGCATTTTATGGAATGCAGCCCGGCACGGGCACGTTCGATTTCCTCCCCGGAATCGTCTATGCGGGCTATCTGGGACCGTGGTCCTGGGGCCTGACCTATCGCGGGCGCTTTCCGCTGGCCCCAAATTCGCTGGGTTATTCCTGGGACTATTTGCTCAACTATCGCCTGACTTTCCCGCTCGGTCCCAATCCTTCGGGGGGCTACCGCTGGGGCGATCTGCATGAATTCAACGGCTGGGTCGGCTACACTTGGACCGCGGGGCTGACGACCACCTTTCGCGCGAGCGGTTCGACGCAGGGCCCGATTCGCGGCTTCGATCCGGAAATCCGCGGCCCGGCCGTGCCGGCAAATCCAGCCTTTTATGGCGGGCAGCGGGGCGAACTCTTCGGCGGCGCGACGATCAGTGGCAAGTTCATCGGTTACGAAAACACGATGCTCGCCATCGAGGCCGGTCTGCCCGTTTATCAGAATCTCAACGGTCCGCAGATTATGAAGAACTGGCAAGCAGGCATGTCGTTGCGGTTCAAGATATAAGCGTCGGTCGCTCTGGCGGCGGGTCGTGGAGATTTACCGCTCTCCGATACGCCGCTGCAGACGCGACCGTATATGCGCGCATCGGACATCCGTGAATTGAAAATCGTCATCGTCGACGAAAGCCCCATCCGCTCGCTGATCCTTCAGGAAGGACTGCGTGAAGCCGGCTTCACGCAAGTCGAGCGCATCGGCGAAATGCACAATCTGCTGAAGCAGATTTACGCGATCGACCCCGACGTCATTCTGATCGATCTCGAAAATCCGTCACGCGACACGCTCGAACAGATGTTTCAGGTCAGCCGCGCCGTGCGCCGGCCGATCGCGATGTTCGTCGATCAGAGCGATGCGGACTCAATCCAAGCCTCGGTAGACGCCGGCGTCTCCGCCTATATCGTCGACGGGCTGAAAAAGGAGCGCATCAAATCAATTCTCGACCTGTGCGTGTCGCGCTTCAAGGCGTTTTCGAAACTTCAGGATGATCTCGAGCGGGCGAAATCCGATCTCGAGGAGCGAAAGACAATCGAGCGCGCCAAGGGCATATTGATGAAGGCGAAGAAGCTTTCCGAAGAAGACGCCTACAAGTTGATGCGCGGCGCGGCCATGCGCGAAAACAAGAAAATCATTGAGATAGCGCGCTCGGTCATCACTGCGGCGGAGATGTTTAAATGACCGGCGAAGCGCATGTGAAAATCGGCTTCATTCCGCTTGTCGACGCAGCGGCGCTGCTGATTGCGACGCATAAGGGCTTCGCCAAGGCGGAAGGTCTCGATGTCGAACTGATCCGCGAAGTTTCTTGGGCGAATGTTCGGGACAAGCTCGCCATCGGCCGCTTCGATGCGGCCCATCTTCTGGCGCCGATGGCGGTCGCATCTACGCTCGGACTGGGCCACGTGCGCGTGCCTCTTATCGCCCCGATCAATCTCGCGATGAACGGCAACGCCATTGCAGTGTCGACGGCGCTTCACGCGGAATTGGCTGCCGAAAGCGAAGTCGCGCATCCGGCGCAAACCGCGCGTGCGCTGGCGAAGCTCGTCGCTCGCCGCCGCGCCGAAGGACGAGAGCCCTTGACCTTCGGCATGACCTTCCCGTTTTCCATGCATAATTATCAGTTGCGCTTCTGGATGGCGGAAGGCGGAATCGATCCAGATGAAGATTTGCGGCTGATCGTTTTGCCGCCGCCTTACATGGTGGAAAATCTCGCGCGCGGTCAGCTCGACGGCTTTTGCGTCGGCGCGCCATGGAGTTCTGTCGCCGTCGACGCCGGCGTCGGCGTCATTCTGCATTTTGGCTGCGAGATTTTCGCGCGCGCGCCAGAGAAGGTCCTCGCGCTACGCGAAAGCGTCGCCGACGACGACCCCAATCTCGTGGCCGCGCTGCTCCGCGCCCTGCATAAGGGCGCCGCTTTCGTCGACGACCCACAAAACCTGGACGAAGTTTCACAGATGTTGTCGCGTCCGGAATATGTCGGCGTCGACGCCGAGATCATCCGCCGCGTTCTGACGGGACATTTGCGCATCAAGGCGCGTGAGGAGCGCGCCGACGCCGATTACCTCATCATCTCAAAAGACGGCGCAATGCGGCCCGATCCTTGGCAAGCCGAATGGATCTATGCGCAGATGCTCCGCTGGGGGCAGACACGCTATTCATCGGAGATGGCCGATCGCGCGAAGGGCGTCCTACGCCCGGATCTTTTCGACGCCGCTATCGATCGCGCGCATAGTCAACGGGAAATTGGGGCCTTTGCGGGACCGTCTCTCGACGGGCGAAACTATGCGGATTATCTCGAAGGCTTCGCCATCGGACAGCGCGTCTAGGCGCTGAACCGCTGCTCAAAAGCGCTACGTGTTAGGCGCCTTTCGCCTAAGCATTTGGCGCCGCAAGGAAGATGGCGACGCCCTCGACAAGCGCGGAACGCTCGATTTTCTCAAAAAAATCGCCTTCGGCGCGCCTGGCCCGAAATCTGCATTTCCTTAATCGGTCAACGACGACCGCCGGTCCGCCGGAAAGAGCCCGAAGTAGGGCTCCGTCACAGAAGCAGTTCGCATTAGTGCGCCCCGCTTCGGTCGTCTTGCCCTTTCCATCTTGTCTAAGGCGAAGCGACCTGTGACCGGACCGTTCGGCCGTTCAACAGAGTCGACGCATGACTGGATTGCAGGAGTGTAAAGGCCGCGAAAAGCTCGTCGTCGTCGGCGCAGGCATGGCCGCCACGCGTTTCGTCGAGGAACTGACAAACCTTGCGCCGGATCGTTACGACATCCTGGTGATCGGAGACGAACCGCGGCTTGCCTATAACCGCGTGCTGCTGTCCTCGGTGCTTGCCGGAGATTTGTCGCTCGACGATATTGAACTCCAGCCCTCACATTGGTGGCGAGCCGCTAGCGTTCAGGTAATGAGCGGCTGCAAGGTTGTTGAGATTAACGCCGCGACGCGACGCCTTGTTCTCGATAGCGGCGAAACGATCGACTATTCGAAGCTCCTGCTCGCCACGGGTTCGCGCGCAATAAGACTGCCGATCGAAGGCGCCGATTTATGCGGCGTTCATGCGTTTCGTGACGTGCAGGACGTCGAGGCGCTGTCGCAGCTCGGGGGTAGGGCGAAGCGCGCGGTCGTTATCGGCGGCGGTCTTCTTGGACTTGAAGCGGCCTATGGCCTGGCGCGCCGCGGCGTCGACGTGACGCTGGCGCATGTCATGGACCGGCTGATGGAGCGCCAACTCGATGCGGCCGGCGCCGACATCCTGCGCCGCCTCGCCGAAGAGAAGGGCGTGCGGATTCTGCTCAACGCCAATACGACACGTATCGGCGGATCGGACCGAGTCGAAGAAGTTGAGTTCGCCGACGGCCGAACGATTCCAGCCGACGCCGTAATATTCGCTGTCGGCATTCGACCCAACGCCGACCTCGCTAAAAACGCCGACATTTGCGTCGGACGCGGCGTGATTGTCGATGATGGCCTCGAGACGAGCGCGCCCGGCGTCTTCGCCATTGGCGAATGCGCTGAACATGACGGCGTTTGTTATGGGCTCGTCGAGCCTGCCTATGAGCAGGCCCGCGTCCTCGCCGCAAGGCTTGCCGGACAGGACGCCTCCTATTGCGGCAGCGTTGTCTCCACCAATCTCAAGGTCTCTGGCGTGCGCGTTTTCTCGGCCGGCGATTATCTCGGCGAAGGCGATGCGCGTCGCATCGTCTGCCAGGACCCGCGCATGGGAATTTACCGCAAGCTCGTCATTCGTGACGACAGGCTCGTGGGCGCGATCCTTATCGGAGATACGAACGGCGCGGCCGATCTCCTCGATCTCATCCGTTCAGGCGCGGACGTTTCGTCCATGTGCGACGAACTGATGTTCGGACCGCCGATGCAAGAGGCCGCCTGAAATGTCCGTCGATTTCACGCTCGATCAGAAGCGCTATCTCGAAGGATTTGCCGCCGGCTTCTCCGCGCGCGGCGGACAAAACGCGCCGCCCGCGCAAGCGCAGCCGATGGGGCCCGACGCCGCGCATATTTCAGCGCAGGATCGCGTTACAGCCGCAGGCGGCAAGCTGGCCGATCAGGAAAAATGGAAGCGCGAGGAGCATCCCTTCGACGCCTGGCCGCGCCTTGTCGCTCAAGCCAAGGAGAATGCGCCGCCAAAGCCCGCCGACAATTTCCGCTGGCGATACTACGGCCTCTTCTACGTTGCGCCTGCGCAGGATGCCTATATGTGCCGCCTGCGCATTCCCAATGGCGCGCTCAATCATTGGCAGTTCGCCGGCCTTGCTGATCTCGCGCAAATTTACGGCGGCGGCTATCTCCATGTGACGACGCGCGCCAATATCCAGATCCGCGAGGTCGAGCCGAAAAACGCCACGAATATTATCGAGGCGATTCAGGACCTCGGTCTGTGGAGCAAGGGCTCTGGCGCCGACAATATCCGCAACATCACCGGCACGCCGACCGCAGGCGTCGATCCGCAGGAACTCATCGACACGCGCCCCTATGCGCGCGCCATGCATCATCACATCCTGAACGATCGCTCGCTTTATGGCCTGCCGCGCAAATTCAATATCGCCTTCGACGGCGCGGGATTGATCGGCGCGCTGGAAGACACGAATGACATCGGCTTTCAGGCGGTCGCGATAGAGGACGGCCGCGGCGTCGCGCCGGGCGTTTATTTCCGCCTCGCGCTCGGCGGCATCACCGGTCATAAGGATTTCGCGCGCGATACGGGCGTGGTTGTGCCGCCGGACGAAGCGGTCGAGGTCGCCGACAAAGTTCTGCGCGTCTTCATCGAACATGGCGACCGCGCCAACCGCGCCAAGGCGCGGCTCAAATATGTGCTCGACGCCTGGGGTTTCGACAAATTCATCGCCGCCGTCGAAGAAAGGCTGGGACGCAAACTGCTTCGCGTCGCGGCCGACGCGATCGCTGTGCGCCCGCGTCAGGATCGCGCCGCCCATATCGGCGTCCATCCGCAGAAGCAGGCGGGCTTCAATTGGATCGGCGTTGCGCTGCCGGTCGGCCGTTTCACCCCCGAGCAGGCGCGCGGTCTCTCCGAGATCGCGCGCCAATTCGGCGACGGCGGCCTGCGTCTCACCGTTTGGCAGAATGTGCTGATCACCGGCGTCGCCAATGAGCATGTCGGCGAAGCCGTGGCGATGATCTCGGCGCTCGGCCTTTCGACGCAGGCGTCGCCTATTCGCGCCGGTCTCGTCGCCTGCACGGGGAATTTCGGCTGCCGTTTCGCCGCCGCCGACACCAAAAGGCATGCCGAAGAAATCGCCGCCTATTGCGAGACTGAAACGCCGATCGATACGCCAATCAATATTCATCTTACCGGCTGCCATCACTCATGTGCGCAGCATTACATCGGCGATATCGGGCTGATCGGCGCGCGCGTGCCGATCAATGATGATGGCGATACGGTCGAGGGCTATCACATTCTCGTCGGCGGCGGTTTTGCGGGAGACGCCCGCATCGGCTCCGAGTTTTATCAAAATGTGAAGGCGGAGGAGGCGCCGGAAATGGTGGCGCGAATTCTTCGCGCCTATCGAACGAACCGCGCGAGCGCAGACGAAACCTTCGTCGACTTCGCACGCCGTCATGACATTGAGACGCTGCATCGTCTCGCCAATGAGGAGAGCACGGCGTGACTCATTTGCCCTCTCCGCCTTTTCTCATCCCGCCGAGCGCGCCTTTCACACCCGAGCAGCGCGCCTGGCTCAGCGGCTTCTTTGCCGGATTCGCCGCCCCTGATGACGGCTCCGTCACGCCGCTTTCGCCTGAAGACAACGCCGCCGTCTTGGCCGGCACTCCAGTCGAAGGCGACGATGGCGAAGCGCCCTGGCATGACCAGACGCTGGCGCTCGACGCGCGCATGCAGCTTGCGCAAGGACGGCCGCTGCGCCGTCGCATGATGGCGGCCATGGCGCAGCAGGACTGCGGCCAGTGCGGCTATAATTGCGAGACCTATGCGGACGCGGTCGCTGCGAAGAAGGAGACACGCCTCAATCTTTGCGCGCCCGGCGGGAAGGACACGGCCCGCATGCTGAAAGCGCTTGCGACGGAGCTGGATGAGGCCCCGCCAGCGCCAGCTCTCATCACACAAGCTAAGCCTAGCGTTCCGACGTCTGGCGCCTCGCGCGACAACCCGGCCTGCGCGACTTTCGTTTCGCGCCGGCGGCTCAACAAGGAAGGCTCGGAGAAAGACACCTGGCACATAGAATTCGACATCGCCGCAAGCGAGCTGAGCTATCAGGTTGGCGACAGCTTCGGCGTATTTCCTAAAAATGATCTCGGCCTCGTCGACCAGATCATCGCCATGCTCGGCGCCTCGCATGTGACGCCCGTACGCGACAAGACTCTGCGCGACGTCTTGCTGAGCGACGTTTCGCTATCTCTGGCGCCCGATGCGCTTTTCGAGCTGATCTCCTTCATCACGGGCGGCGCGCATCGCGAGAAGGCGCGTTTGCTCGCGCAGGGCGAGGACCCGGATGGCGACGCGGCGACGCTCGACGTCCTTGCCGTATTGCAGAAATTTCCTAGCGCCCGGCCCCACCCGGAAGCTTTTGTCGAAGCGCTGGACCCTCTTCAGCCACGTCTTTATTCCATCTCCTCGTCCCCAAAGGCGACGCCGGGACGCTTGTCGCTGACCGTCGACGCAGTTCGCTATGTCGTCGGCAAACGCAAACGTCTCGGCGTCGCCTCAACCTTTCTCGCCGAGCGCATTGCGCCGGGCGACAGTCTTCCGGTTTATGTGCAGTCGGCGCACGGTTTCGCCCTGCCGGACAATTCTGCAACGCCGATCATCATGGTCGGACCCGGAACCGGCGTCGCGCCGTTTCGCGCCTTTCTGCAGGAGCGCGCGGCGACGCACGCAACAGGCAAGACCTGGCTCTTCTTTGGTCATCAACGCTCCGCCTGTGATTTCTTCTACGCCGACGAATTCGAAACGATGAAGGCGACAGGTCTGCTCACCCGCCTTTCGCTCGCCTGGTCGCGCGACGGCGCGGAGAAATTCTATGTGCAGGACCGGATGCGCCAAACCGGCCGCGAACTCTGGGCATGGCTGGCGGAGGGCGCGCATTTCTATGTCTGCGGCGATGCGCAGCGCATGGCCAAGGATGTCGAGCGCGCGCTTGTCGATGTGGTCGCCGAATTTGGCGCGCGCAGCGCCGATGAAGCGGTCGCCTTTGTCGCCCAGCTCAAAAAGAGCGGGCGCTATCAACAGGACGTCTATTGAGGCCGCTCATGCTCGACGGAGTCGTGGCGCCCGCGCCGCATGAAAATCTGCAAGCGCCAGCCGCGTCCAGTCAGACGACTGCGACACGCTCCACCTGCCCTTATTGTGGCGTGGGTTGCGGCGTGCTCGCCTCGCCTAGCGGCAAGCATATCAGCGGCGATCCAGCCCATCCGGCAAATTTTGGCAGGCTCTGCTCTAAAGGCTCGGCGCTTGAGGAAACGCTCGGACTTGAGGGTCGCCTTCTTCATCCGATGCGTCGTCAGGCAGACGGCGCATTGGCGCGGTTGAGCTGGGATGCGGCGCTCGATGAAGTCGCAGCGGGCTTTCGCCGTATCGTCGACCAGCATGGTCCCGACGCCGTCGCGGTCTACCTCTCGGGGCAGTTGCTGACCGAGGATTATTACGTCGCCAACAAGCTGCTGAAAGGCTTTATCGGCTCAGCGAACGTCGACACCAATTCGCGCCTGTGCATGGCCTCGACGGTCGCCGGCCACAAGCGCGCATTCGGGGCCGACGTCGTGCCCGGTTGTTACGAAGACCTGGACGAAGCTGACCTCATCGTGCTGGTCGGCTCAAACGCGGCCTGGTGTCATCCGGTTCTGTTTCAACGCATCATGCGCAACAAGGAGGAGCGCGGCGCCAAGCTCGTCGTCATCGACACGCGGCGCACAGCGACGGCGGAGAGCGCCGATCTCTTCTTGCAGATCGCCCCTGGCGCCGACCAGGCGCTGTTTTGTGGTCTGCTGGCTTATCTCGCCAAATTCGCCGCACTCGACGCTGCCTACATTAAGCAATACACGTCCGGATTCGAGAACGCTTTGGCGGAAGCGCGGCGCATCGCGCCGACGATCGAAGCCATCGCGATGGCGACCGGACTGCGCGAGATCGATATTGCTTCCTTCTTCGAATTGTTCGTGCGGACGCCGCGGACGGTCACGGCATTCTCGCAGGGCGTCAATCAGTCGGCGCAGGGGACCGATAAGGTCAACGCCATCATCAATTGCCATCTCGCGACAGGCCGTATCGGCAAACCAGGCGCATCGCCTTTTTCGCTGACCGGCCAGCCCAACGCGATGGGCGGCCGCGAAGTCGGCGGACTTGCAAACAGCCTTGCCGCTCATATGGGTTTTGATCCCAGTAGCGTCGATCGCGTTCGCCGCTTCTGGAATGCGCCGCGCATCGCGACGCGTGACGGATTGAAGGCGGTGCAGATGTTCGACGCCATTGCGCGTGGCGACATCAAGGCGCTGTGGGTCGTCGGAACAAATCCGGCGGCGTCTCTTCCGAATGCCGGCATGGCGCGCGCTGCGCTCAGCAAGCTCGAACTCTTCATTGTATCCGACAATGTGACGTCGAACGACACCATCAACAGCGGCGCGCATCTGCTTCTGCCGGCGCAGGCATGGGGCGAAAAGACCGGCACGGTGACGAATTCGGAGCGCCGCATTTCTCGTCAGCGCGCTTTTTTGCCTGCGCCGGGAGAGACTCGCGCCGACTGGGCGATCTTCGCCGATGTGGCTCAACGAATGGGTTTTGCGGGTTTCGACTACCGCTCGGCTGCCCAAGTCTTTCGCGAACACGCCGCACTTTCGGCTTTCGAGAATGATGGAACGCGCGCTTTCGACATTGGCGGACTGGCGCGGCTGAGCGACGCTGAATATGACGGGCTTGAGCCGACGCAGTGGCCGCGCCGCACGTGCGACGTTAAAGGCCGCGCGCGTCTCTTCGCCCAAGGCGGCTTTTTCTCTCAAGATGGACGAGCGACATTCGTCGCGCCAGCGACGCCTGCCTTGGCCACAAGGTTGACCGAAGACTTCTCGCTTCGGCTCAACACCGGCCGCATACGCGATCAATGGCACACGATGACGCGCACCGGCGCGAGCCCCCGCCTCGCGCGACATCTTCCCGAACCCTTCGTAGAGATCAATCCGTCAGACGCAGCGCGTTTTTGCGTAGAAGATGGCGGATTCGCCCGTGTCGCGACGCCCTATGGCAATTGCGTCTTGCGCGCGGTCGTAACCGATCGTCAGCCTGCTGGACATATCTTCGCGCCGATCCACTGGACCAATGAAACCGCGGCCGACGCGCGCGTTGGCGCACTTGCCGCCTCATGTGTCGACCCGGTCTCCGGACAGCCGGAATTAAAGGCGACGCCAGCCGCCGTCTCGCCCTTTCGCTTTGCGCGTCAGGGCTTCATCCTCTCCCGTAAGCCGACGGCTCTGCCCAAAAGCGTGTGGTGGACGCGGGTCGCAATCGCCAAGGGGTACGGCTATCGGGTCGCCGCCAATCTGCAAGATGACGATTGGGCCGATATCATCAGCGCCGCTACGGTCAGCGAAGACATTGTCCAGTTGATCGACGAAACGAAGAGCGTTTTCTCCGGCGCCGCCTTCGTCGAGGATCACGCGACGCTCATCTGGTCTCTGTCTCCCCTTTCGCCGCCCTGGGAGCTGGCCATCGAACTCTTTGCCCGCGAACGTCTGGATGATTCAGAGCGACTGTCGTTCTTATCCGGGCGCTCGGGCGGACAATCAACCAACGCGGGTCCGCTCGTCTGTTCCTGCTTCAGCGTCGGGCAAAAGCAAATCGAAACTGCGATTCAGCAGGGATGTCGCTCCGCATCGGACGTCGGCAAGGCCACGCGCGCAGGCTCCAATTGTGGTTCATGCCGGCCAGAAATCGAACGCCTCATCAAGACCGCTCTCACCGCCGCGTCTGCGACAGGATCTGCAGCGCCTCTACAACACCCAGCATGAAAAAAGGAGCATCGGATGAATCTCTCTGATTTTAGGAAGGCGGGTCATTGGCCGACGCTGCTTTCGGCCTTCCTCTATTTTGACATCAGCTTCATGGCTTGGGTCTCACTCGGCCCGTTGATGATTTACATCACCAAGGGCATGCCGATTTCCATCGAGGACAAACTTTCGCTTGTGGCCATTCCGGTTCTCGGCGGCGCATTCTTTCGCGTTCCGCTTGGCCTTCTCTCTGACGCTATCGGCCCAAAGATGACGGGCGTCGCCGCGCAGGTGATCGTAATGTTCGCCGTGTCTTTGGTGTGTGTCTTTGGCCTCAGTAGCCCGATCGCCATCGCGCTGTTCGGCTTATCGCTCGGACTTGCGGGAGCTTCCTTCGCCGTCGCCTTGCCGCAGGCGGGCCGCTGGTATCCGCCGCAATATCAGGGTCTGGTGATGGGCATTGCGGGCGCCGGCAATATGGGCGTCGTGCTCGACACGCTGTTTGCGCCGTCGATCGCCGAGGCTTACGGCTGGCGAACGGTCTATGGCGTGCTGCTCGCACTGATGGTCTTGGTGCTTCTCGTCTATGCATTGGCCGCCAAGGACGCGCCCGGCGCCAAAACGAAGATCGACCTTACAGGCTACGGAAGAATGCTCGCCGACTCGGACAGCCGTTGGTTCATGTTCTTCTACTTCATCACCTTCGGCGGCTTTGTCGGCCTCGCCTCCGCGCTGCCCCTCTATTTCACGACACAATATCACGCGACGGGAGTCGCCGCGGGCCTTATGGTTGCGCTGATCGTCGCCTTCGGCTCCGGTTTCAGACCGGTCGGCGGCTTTATCGCGGACCGTATCGGCGGCGTAAAAACGTTATCGTTCCTCTTCCTCATCGTCTCGGCCTGCTATTTCGCCGTCGCCTTTCTGCCGGCCGGACCCGCGCCAGCGAAGGGCGTCGCGGGATGGGGCCTGATGCAATTGCCGCCCGTCGCATTTGCAGCAGTCGCGTTATTCTCCGTTGGCGTGCTATCGCTCGGCATGGGCAATGGCGCGGTGTTTCAGCTGCTGCCGCAGCGCTTCCGCCGGGAGATCGGGGCGATGACAGGGTTGGTCGGCGCCGCGGGTGGTCTAGGCGGATTTTTCCTGGCCAAGGCTCTCGCGTTTTCGAAAGGAGCGACGGGCGGCTTCACGGCGGGCTTCACCTTCTTCGGTTTCCTGGCGCTGCTCGGTCTCGTAGGTCTGATCTTCGTTAAGACGCGCTGGCGCACGACCTGGGGCGCGGTTTCCGGCGCGCGGATCTGAGTTGAGAAGCGGTGTCGGTTCGCGGCGTTCATGATCTTCGAATCGAAGCGGGCTTCGCGACCGAGAAGGGCCGACGGCCGGACAATCAGGACTATGTCGCATATTGCTTCGGTCCGGGCGGCGCCGGCGCCTTACAGGGCGTCGTCGCCGCCGTTGCTGACGGCGTCGGCGGCCACAAGGGCGGGCGCGCGGCGGCTGAGACAGCCGTCCGCGCGTTTATCGACGGCTACTATGCGCAGCCGGAGACCTTGGGCGTCGCTCGGGCCGCCGCCCGTTCGCTCGAAGCGGCCAACAGCTGGATCGCGGCGCAGGCAAGAGTCGATCCTGCTTTGGAAGGAATGGCGACAACGTTCAGCGCGCTGATTCTGTCCCGTCGTAACGCCTTCATTCTCCATATTGGCGATAGCCGCGCGTACCGGCTCGCTGGCGATAGCCTCGAAAGACTGACGAAAGACCATGTCTTGGGCCGCGGCGATTTCGCCCATGTGCTCCTTCGCGCGGTGGGTCTCGAGGATGCGCTTTTGTTCGATCAGGGGATGCATAGTCTCAATCTGCATGATCGATTTCTACTGTGTTCGGATGGCGTTCATGGCGTCACGACGGACGCTAAGCTTCACGCGCTTCTTGCCGAAAGGCGCGCGCCCCAGGAAACATCGGAAAGGATCGTTCAGGCCGCGCTCGAGATGGGCAGCAACGACAATGTCACGGCGCTCGTCGTCGACGTCATTGATGTGCCGCCAGCTGATGAGCACGCTTTGTCGCGCGCTTTTGCCGCCCTGCCAATCCGCGAGCTGCCAGCCGTCGGGACTCTTGTCGACGACTTTCAGATCGAAGCCGTTCTCTCCGAAGGGCGGTACAGCCGGCTGATGCAGGCGACGGACACACAGAACGGCAGAGCCGTCGTATTGAAATTTCCGCATCCGCGTGTCGCAGATGACGCAGCCTACCGACTGGCGTTCGTCAACGAGGCATGGGTTGCAGCGCGGGTGAGAAGTCCATTTGTGGGCGAAGTCATAGAACTGCTTCCGGGCCGGCAGACGCGGCTCTATTCCGTGATGCCATATTATGAAGGCGAGACGCTGGAGCATCGGCTGCGGCGCGAACCGCGCATCGATCTTGCCGAGGGCGTTTCAATCGCCACACGCTTGTCGCGCGCGCTCGTGACGTTGCATCGCTGTGGCGTCATCCACCGCGACATTAAACCGGAGAATGTGATTCTATCGAAGGATGGCGGACTGCGGCTCGTCGATCTCGGCGTCTGCCGTGCGCCGAACCTTGAAAATCTGCCGCAAGCGAATGCGCCTGGCACGCCGAGCTATATGGCCCCCGAGCTTTTTGATGGCGGTATCGGCGACGAAGCGTCCGATCTTTATGCATTCGGAGTCACCATCTATCGAATGTTCAGCCGCTGCTATCCATACGGCGAAATCGAGCCATTCAGCAGACCGCGCTTCGGAAAGCCCGCGCCGCTTTCCCTCAAGCGGCCCGACCTCCCCGCATGGCTCGACGCGGCCATTCTCAAAGCGATCGCCGTTAAGCGCGACGAGCGCTATAACGACGTGTTGGAATTCGCCTTCGAGCTCGAAAACGGCTCGGCGCGGGCGCAGCCGCTAACGCTGCGCAAAAAGTCTCTTTACGAACGCAATCCCCTTATTTTTTGGCAGGTGCTCTGTTTGCTGCTCGCGCTCCTACTGACAGTTTCCGTTTTTCATAGGTAGAGCGGCGAGAGCCAATAAGCCCTTCTACTATTTCGCGCAGGAGCGCCGCCCTGAGCGCATTGCAGGCGGCGTGAACCCGCCGAAGTCGCGCTCGAGAAGCGTCGCAAATTCGATCGTGGTGCGATCGTCCAGGAATGGGCCGATGATCTGCGCGCCAATCGGCAGGCCGGAACCGTCATGATCGATCGGCGCGACGGTCGCTGGCAGTCCCGCGATCGTCGCCGGCGCCGCCCAGATCGTGTGCGCGTCCAGATAGGAGTAGAGCTTGCCATCTATCTTGACGCGACGCGCCTCGAGCGGCGTCGAATGATCGTGCAAAAAAGCTGTCGTCGGGGCGGCGGGGCAAAGCACGACGTCAAAGTCGTGAAAGAACTCGCGCCACTTCTGTCGCAGCTGCGCGCGTTCAGCGTCAGCGTCGCGCCATTCGCGAAAACTCAAAACCGCGCCTCTAGCGCGCTCGGCGGCGATGCTGCGGTCGCGCGGGGAAAATGCGGCCGCGTCTCGATAAAGCTTTTTATAGTTGGCGAACGGAAGTCCAGCGCCCCAATAGGCCGAGAGCAGGCGCGCATGAAGACGCATCGCTTGCGCGAGATCGGGCGCTAGGGCGCGTTTGTCAGAGACGCTGGCGCCGGTCTTCGCCAGCCTTTCGGCCAATCTCGCGAGCGCGTCGCTCACGACGCGCGACGTCGGCCCGAGCGGATGGGCATTGACGATAAGGACTCGAAAGTCGTTCAGCCTGTCGTGACGCGGCGGCGGCAAAGCGAGCCTGTAACCGACTCCTGCGCTCATTTCGTCCGGCCCCGCGATGACGTCGAGAGCCAATGCAAGATCGGCGGCGCCGCGCGCCATCGGGCCGACAACCGCAAGATCGTGCTCAACCGGCAAGGGCGCCGTTCCCGGGTGCGCATGGCCCCGACGCGGGACAAGACCCTCTGTCGGCTTATGGGCATAGATACCGCAATAATGCGCCGGCTCGCGCATGGACCCGCCCATGTCTGAGCCAAGCGAGAGCGCGCAAAAGCCCGCCGCCAACGCAGCCGCGGAACCGCCGGACGATCCGCCCGGCGTGCGGCAAGGATCGAAGGGATTATTCGTTGTTCCGTAGACGCTGTTATAGCTCTGCCAATCGCTTAGCCATTGCGACACATTCGTCTTGCCGAGAATGACGGCCCCGGCCTTTTTCAATCGAGAAACGGCGAGAGCGTCTTCCTTCGGCGTGAAATGCTTAAAGCGCGGATCGCCCCAACAGGTCGGCAGGCCGGCGATGTTGAAGGACTCTTTCACGGTGACGGGGACGCCAAGCAGCGCGCCCGTTTCGCCCCGCGCCAGCGCCGCATCGGCGGCGCGGGCAGCCGCGCGGGCGCGTTCGAAGTCGCGCACTGGCGCGGCGTTGATCCGTGAATCCAGCGCTTCTATCCGAGCGATAGCGTCGTCGGTAAGCTCCAACGCAGAAACGCGCCGCTTCCGCAGCGCTGCGATGAGGTCGCCGGCCGAACGGTAGTCCCACTCCGATGCCGCAATCTCCTCCTCGACCGCAACCTTCTGCGCCGCCATCGCGGGCGATATGCAGCCCGCCGCCGCCGAGGCCGCGCAGGCGCCCGCTTCTAGGAGAAGATCGCGTCTTGTGAGGGCGGCCGCCGCGCTGTTTGACGATCCAAAATTATCTCGGCGATCCATCGCGTCACGTCACGGCGCGCCTTGCGCGGCGGCACGGCCAATCGCCATCTGACCCACCGCGCCTTCGACGTGAAATGGGAGCCCGGTCATCCGCGAGAAAAGGTCGATGTCGCCAACGCCGATGGCGCAGGCGCCGAGCTGCATCTCCGTCGCCATCAGATAGAGGGTCTGCATGAGGACACCGACATCCTTCAGGACCAAAGAATAAGCGAAGCCGCTGTATTTCCATGACACGCGCCCAAACCGCGCCGCTATCGTGATCATGATTTGCGGCGGCCTGGGCGCGCCCATTGCACACTGTCCGTCATCGATGATCGCCTCGAGCTGGCGCTGCGTGACTGCGATCGCCACGAGCGCATGGCGATCCGCATCATAATGATAGAAACCGCGCTCGAGGCCGTCGCATTTGTCGACTGCAAGATAAAGCTCCAACTCATAGCTTGCGCCGCCTGAAGGGTAAGGCCGCGCGGCGATCTCCATTTCCTCCCCTTCATCTTCGCTGAGCTTCTGGCGCGAAATGATGCGCGCGGCGCCGTCGAGAAATTCCGCCACTTCGGCGAGGGTAATTGGATGTGCGTCGTCGAAGACGCGCTCGGAACGCCGACTGCGTAGCAGCGCAGCAATTGCGGATTCGCTTGTATCGGCGATCTTGGCAAGTTCGATCGTCGGGCCTGGCCACGCTGGCCGCACCGCAGGCGGCTGCGGGAGATGCGCGTTAGCGTACAATCCGCCCGTTGGGTTCGCGTGGCGGCCGTTCGTGCTGCGAACATGAAAGAGGAGATCGTGGAATTCCCAAAGCGCAAGATCTTCGTCGCCTTCGCCGGCGCGCAAGCCTTTGGCCGGATCGGACGCGAAGGCGAACTTGCAATCGATGAGCAACGCTAGGAACTCTTCTCCTGGAAAATCTGGCTCATTGCGCAACTCGGCAAGCGATCGCGGCGTCGCGAGCCGCGCGATGGCGGAAGCCACGTTCGCGTCGCAAAGACGAAGGGTCGCGCCTGCGAGCGGCGATTCGAGGACTAAGTCCTCGCCGCGCCGCCGCAGATAGGCGAAGCGCGAAAGGACGAAGCGATTCGCGCCGAGCTTCTGAAGGCTCGGCCGGTAATCTCTGATCTGCGGTTCAACCACCACGATATCTTGACCGCCCGCGCCGCGGGAAAGGCGGTATTCGACAAGGCCGTGCAGGGCGAGCCGCTGGACAAGTCCACGCAGCTCCTTTTCCTCGGGCGCGTCATTCTCCCCGACGCCCGAAAGGGGCCAGCCCGTCGCGAGTTCGCTCGCGCGGCGGAGCGCGGCGGCGCTGAACTTGCCAAGGAGCAGCGTTTCACCATCGAACTGCGCCCGGAGAACGCCCCCCGCCTCTTCTTTTAGAGAAACGCGAGGACCCAATTTGGCGAGAAGCAATGCGGGCGCGGGGCGCGATTCGTCATTCAATTTTATGTCCGTGGGTGAAGAGGATTAAGGTCCCGCTCCCGAGTCGGGCGCCGACGCCAACCCATCGCGACGGGCGTGTCGAAGAGCCGGCCAGGTCCGAAGCGGCGATAAAAGTGCCTCAGACCCGGGACGATCACCCGCACGACAGGGACCTCGATGTCGGGCCGCGTTTGATCGAGCACTAGAACCTCGAACCCCTTCTTGGCCATATGGGCCACGCAAGCGCGCACCTGTTCGCGCCGATCGCGGGTCGCAAAATCCTTGAACGGCGAACGGCCGAAACTCGCCTTGCCCTCCGGGCGCAAGTAAGCGTGCTTGCGCAACGGGAGCGGATCATTCCCGTAACCGTCGCCGTCCTCTTCCGGCCGGCCGCGCAGCCGCTCGATTGCTAAGAATTGGTTGAGTTCGGTCATCGCGCGCAGCGTCGCGATGCGCGGATCGAAATGCGCGCCCGCCGCGACCTCGATGAACTCACGTCCCTCGTCCTTCCAATGCGCCACAGCGATGACGACTGGAATGCCGATGTCTGTCGTGACATTCAGCGCCCAGACGTCGCGGCCCATTGCCGCGAAGGCGGCGCGCAGGTCGCAAACATAGCTGTCGCCCAACTTGTCGAGGTCGATCTCAGGAGCGCGCAACCGGTTGTACCACCAGATCGCATAGGCGTCCCGCTCCACCAGTTCGAGAAAGCCCTGAAGAATCGCTTCTTCGATCGTATTGCCGGCCGCGCAGCCGTTTGAGTCCGCGCTCAGTTCATTCCCGCAATCCGAATTGTGGAAGAAGTAGAGAAGGCCGGTCGGCGCATATTTGAAACGATCGTCGCGAAGAGACCAGACGGGCGACCATTCCATCTCGAGGGACGGATCGAAACGGCGCGGGACGCCCTCGCCGGAGCAGCGCTCCTGCGCGCGTTCCTCATATTGCGCGTCGCTAAAGTGGATGATCTCTTCAGGATGGATCGCCTCGCCGGGGGAAAAATCGACGAAGCGACGCGTCACCCTGATCTCATCACCCTGAAAGATGCCGCAATAACGTTCGATCGCTTCCATCAAGGCGCTGGCTTCGCCCTGTTCCGCAATGCTGCCCTTGCCATAACTGTCGCCGCTCAGCCCCGCCTGCAGCGCGTCGACCGTCTCCGGATAGGGCGAGAAATTGTGGCGAGCGACGAAGCTCGCGTCGAGCGGCTGGTCGCTCTTGATCCGCTCGAGATGCGAAACGACGCCAGTCAGCGGACTTACGTGTTTGCGATAACGGCCGACAGTTTCGGCGGGCGTCATGGAGCGATAGCCGCCGCTCGTCACCACAATCCTGCCGCCGGCGCGCAGCCGGATGGGGATCGGCGCGCGTTCGGGATCGCGCAGCGGCGCGTGGCCGCAGACCGGGCACTGAGGGCGCGCCGGCACGTAATGGCGCATTACTTCGGAGCCCAGCATGTCGAGGCTGACGATATGCTGGCCAAGGTCCGTGCGAAACCCGCTGGCGATGGCCTTTCCGATCTCGACGGCGGCGAGCGAGACGCCAGCGCGGCCCACCGGCTCTGCCGCAAGCGGCGAAAGAGAGACGCATCGCGCCGCCTTGCGATCAAGAAAGGCTTTGACCTGCCGGTTCCATTTCATCCGGTCGGAGAGGCATCTCCAGCACGCGCTCTTGCCGGGACTAAAAATGGGACCGACGAGTGGAAAAACTCCCGTCGGCTGGACCGGCAGCCACTCGGCCTTCTCTGCAAGCTGGCGTCGATTGAACTCCGAGAGCCGCTCGTCGAGATAATCGCCAACCAGAGCGATCCTCAGATCCCCGGCGCCATCGACCACCCTGACGCCGAAGCCGCGGAGCGCGTCAGCGAGTTCCTCTTTACCAGCGACGCCCAGCGATTCGATCGTCACGTCGACTTTTTGCAAATTCTCAGCCGCGGCGGCGGGATTGAGGCCGAGACTTCCCCAATAGGCGGCCGTCACGTCCTGCGCTGCGGCGGAAGAAACGACGAAGCGCCGATCGATCAACCGCCTGAAAGCTTCCTCGATCTTGGCGACGGGAAATTCGGCGGAGAGCGCATGAAGGATAGACGCCTGATCCTCGCCAGCGGCGATGCGTTCGGCGAGCTCACAATACAGCGCGCCGCGCAGAAAGAATTTCCTGTTCTCGGAATAGAGACAGACGACGTCAGGCGGAAAGATATAGACGGCGTAATTCGGCGCAAAGCGAAGCGCCCCCCCGACACGTTCCTGCAATTGTCGCGTGGGCGCTTCCATCGCCATCTATCGACCGCCAGCCTCACACTAGGTTTATTCGCCGGCGACGCGGCGGAAAGGCTTCTAGCCGAAGCAGCAATCCCAGCTTCGGAAGGACGTCAACAAGCCGCCGCCGCGGGCTTTAATCGATCCCCGCGGCATAAGCCTGTCTCACTGCAAAAGTGCTAGAACTGAAGGCCTCAGGCGCCGCAGCCCCTGCAACCTCTGCAGCCGCGGCAACCGCGGCAACCGCGACAACCCCTGCAGCCGCATCCCCGACAGCCTCGACAACCCCATCCCCATCCCCATCCCCACCAGGCGACGGTTTCAGGTTTGGCTGTCTCCACATCCTCACGGTCGAACAGACGGAAGGAGCTGAGGCCGACGTCGAAAACTTCCTGTTCATGGATATCGACGTCCATGAAGCGCATATTGCTGGTCGCCGGTTCGGTCGCGGCTTCTGCCGGGGTGCTCTCGATGTAGGCGCCGCCTGCGAGCGAGAGAGACACGCCGATGACGCCAAGCGCCTTCTTGCCTCGATGTGGGTCTTGAGAGTGGTCCGATGAACGCGCCATTATCTACCCTCCCAAAAAAATCAAAATCCGCAGTCCCAGCGGGGTTAGTGTAGCACTCGACTCTACGTCGTCAATGATGGGCCCCGGCTTGCCGCGCTCGCGGCTGCCTGACGGCGCCCTGCTTCACCTTTCCGACGTCACGCAAATATCGCCCAAGAAAACGGCGTCAAGACCGGCTCCGTGAAAGGTCGCCACGGCGTCAGCGGGGCTGCAGACGATCGGCTCGTTGTCGTTGAAGGAAGTGTTGAGCACGAGCGGCACGCCGGTGCGCTCGAAAAAACGCGAGATCAGGGCGTGATAACGTGGATTCGCGGCGCGCCGCACGATCTGGACGCGCGCGGTCCCGTCCTCATGGATGACGGCGGGAATGCGCGCCGCGCAACCAGGCTTTGTCGGGCAGGCGAAGAGCATGAATTCGTGACTTCGCGACCGCGGGCCAAGGTCGAACCAATCTTCTGCATGTTCTGCGAGGACGCTCGGCGCGAAAGGCCGAAAGTCCTCGCGGTGCTTTACCCTCTGATTGAGGATGGCGCGCGTATCCGGCCTGCGCGGATCGGCCAGCAGCGAACGATTGCCCAGAGCGCGCGGCCCGAACTCCATCCGCCCCTGAAACCAGCCGACAATATTGCCGTCGGCGATCATCTCCGCGGCCTCCCGGGGCGCATCCTTGCATTTGCGGGGTTTCAGCCCGGCGGCGCGGACGGCCGCTAGCGCCTCGCGCTCATCATATTCGGGGCCGAGATAGGGCGTTGCGCCCCCCGTCGGGCGCTTCGCGCCGCGTTCCGCGCAATGCGCGACAAGCGCCGCGCCAATCGCCGTTCCGGCGTCATGCGGCGCGGAAGGAATAAAGATGTCGCTGAAGGCGCTCGCCCGCGCGATCCGCGCATTGGTGACGCAGTTCAGAGCGACGCCGCCGGCAAGACATAAGGCGCCGCCGCCCGCTTCCCGTTCGAGACGGCGTAGGAGCGAAAGCGCCGCAAGGTCGGTCGCGTCCTGAAGCGCGGCCGCGACATTCATGTGATGCGGCAGAAAATCGCCGTCGGGCGCCCGCCTCGGTCCAAAGAGTTCGTCGAGGCCGCGCGGTTCGATTGATTTGAATCCGATCGTCTCAGGGTCTACCGCGTAGCCCTGCTCTGTAACTTCAATGATCGACGCGAACTCCCGCCGGAAGACGTTCGGGTCGCCGTAGGCGGCAAGCCCCATGACTTTTGCGGCGTCGTAAGCCGAGAAGCCGAGATAGACGCTCGTGTGCTCCCAAACGAAGCCGAGAGAATGCGGATAGGAGAGGCTTGCAAGGACGTTGATATGATTGCCTTCGGCGCGCGCCAGCATCGTGCAATCGGCCTCGCCGATTCCGTCGATCACCAATATGGCGGCTTTGTCGAAGCCTGAAGGATAATAGGCGGAGGCGGCGTGCGCGAGGTGATGGGGCACGAATTTGAGCGCCTTGCCGAAGCGGCGGCCCATTAGTTTAGATACGGCGTCGTCAACCTCGTCTAGACAACGCAGAAACACCTCTTCGAGACCGCTCTCAGGCCACCATTCGGGTCGAAATTTGGCGCGGCGCAGCCGCGGCTCGAAAGAATAGGCGACGATATCGATATCGTCAGGCCGCAGGCCCGCGTAATCGAGACAAAACCGCACCGCCTGTTCGGGCAACACATGCGGATTGTCGACTTGCGCCTCTTTGGCGTGTTTGATGCGCGAGAAGCGTTCTTCCTCGCATGCCGCGACGACCTTGCCGTCTACTACAAGCGCCGCTGACGATTCATGAAAGACAGAATTGATCCCGAGAATATTCATCTAGCGGACTGACTCCCCTTGTCCCGCGCCTGTCGAGCGCCGGCGTGATCATTATCGATCTCGCCAATCTGGCAAGATAATTTCCCGACGAGATTCGCTAACGCCGGCAGCATGCCACTGTGCGTTTGTCAAAGTCGCCGGGGTCGTCCACGAAGTGAAATAGCGCAAGGTTCACAAAAGCACCACGCTCTGGGTCAAGATCGAGCTTCGTTGCGCATCAAGGCCAACGCAGATCTCGAATTCACCTGCTTCAGCCACCCAAGTGAAATTCTCGGAAAGGTAGCAGAGTTCGCTCGTCGACAGGGTAAACGTGACCGTCTTGGTCTCTTTTGCGCCGAGCAAAACCTTGCTCCAGTTCTTCAGTTCGAGCGCAGGCCGCGCGACTGTGGCGACGCGGTCGCGCACGAAGAGAAAGATCGTGCTTTCAGCGGCGACGTCGCCCTCGTTGCGGGCGTCCACGCAAATCCGGACTATATCTTCCAGCCTGAAAGTTCTGGGCTCCACGCGCAGATTGGTCAAAACGACCTGCGCATAAGAAAGGCCGTGACCAAAGGGAAAGAGTGGTTCGCTTGAAAGATCGAGATATCTGCACGTGAAGGGATTGGAAGGATCAAAAGGCCGGCCCGACGAGCGTTCACTGTATGATATCGGGATTTGGCCAACGTCCCGAGGCCAAGTCACGGCGAGACGCCCGGCGGGATTGAACCGCCCGGTCAAGACGTCTGCGATGGCGGCGCCCGCCATGTGGCCGAGAAACCATGTCGCCAACACGGCTTGCGCATGCTCGACCAACCATGGCGCGGTCAATGGACGTCCAGAACAAAGAATGGCGACGACGGGCTTCCCAAGCGAGAGAACGCGTTCCGCGAGCTCTCGCTGTCGACCCGGTAGGTCGAGTGACGCGCGACTCGCTGCCTCGCCGCTCATCCAGGACGCTTCTCCAACACAAAGGACGATCAACTCAGCCTGCTCGCATAAGGCGCAAGCCGCATGGATTGCGCCAGAATCGGCACAGTCAATTCCGCCGCCCGATCCATGCATAATGTCGCAATCGCGAAGCAATGCGCGAAGGCCATCAAGAATTGTAATGCTCTTGTCAGGGTCGCCAGCGGCCGCCCATGGCCCCAGCATTTCGGAGCGCGTCTCTGCGAGTGGCCCGATGACTGCGATCCGTTTCGCTTTTGGCGAAAGAGGTAAAGTCCCGTCATTGGTAAGAAGCACGATTGCGCGCCGCGCCGCTTCCAGCGCCAAATTCTCTGTATCGAATTGTGGGACAGCCGATATAGACACACGTCGATAGGGATCATCCAATAGGCCAAGCTTCTGTTTGAGTGCGAGAACGCGACGCGCAGAGGCGTCGATATCGGCAATCGACACCAGTCCGCGCGCCAGCGCCTCCGGCAGATAAAGAAAGGCGCCGCTCACCATATCCATGTCGACGCCGGCTCTAAGAGCGAGCGCCGCCGCCTCGACGACATCGGCGGCGACGCCATGTTCGATCAACTCCGGGATGGCGGTGTAGTCGCTGACAACCACTCCTTGGAAACCGAGTTCACCCCTGACATAATCGCGCAGCAGCTTTGTCGCGGCCGTCATCGGAATTCCGGCGACGCTATTGAACGCCGGCATGATCGCGGCGCATCCTGCGGCCATGGCCGCCTTAAAGGGCGGCAGATAAACTTCACGCAAAGTCCGTTCGGAAATATCGACTGGCGCATAGTCGCGGCCGGCCGTGGCCGCCCCGCCGCCGCAGAAATGTTTGGCAGTGGCGGCTATCGCCATGGCGCTCCCGAGATCGGCGCCCTGAAAGCCCCGGACTTTCGCTTCCGCGAATTTCGTCGCGACGAAGGGATCTTCGCCAGGGCCTTCGGCAATCCGTCCCCAACGGGGGTCTCGCGTCACGTCGAGCATAGGCGCGAAGGTAAGATCAATCCCGTCGCCAGAGGCCTCCCGCGCCGCCGCGCGCGCCGTTCTCTCCCACAGAGACGGGTCGAAAGCGCAGGCCTCGGCGAGCGGAATAGGAAAAATCGTCTTGTGCCCGTGAAGCACGTCGAGGGCGAAAAAAAGCGGAACGCCAAGTCGCGTTTCCTCGACCGCGCATTTCTGCATTTCGGCGATCGCCGCGCGACCCCAGACATTGAACACTCCGCCGACGTTTCCCGCGCGGATGCTCGCCATCACGTCGCCGGAGCCTTGAGGTCCGGTCACAGTCTGCCCCGCCGTCACCAGATTGAGCTGGCCGACCTTTTCATCAAGGGTCATTCGCGCAAGAAGCGCTTCTATTCTATCCATCGCGACCCAGTCGCAGCGCTCTCTCATTCGGACCGAATGGCTCAACATCAAAAGCATACCCGATTCTTGGCGCTGCGAACCAAACTCGGCCAAGCGTCGCATTCCAGCGGCAACCGGCCCTTCTTTTCGGTGCAGTCGAGTTTATTGTTGTCGCCAACGCCGCCGCCGCGCATGTTTGGTCAAACACACTTCGTGACTCGGCGATTTATTGATTTCCACGAGGGCGCCGCCAATGAATGAACAAAAAGAGCGAGAGAAACAGAAAGTCGGCGACGCGACAATCATGGAGCCAGGACTCATTTCACAGTTCCGTGCGATGGCGCATGTGCTGCTTGTCTCGCCTCAGCGAAGCGCAATTGTCTGGCTGGCTCTCGGATTGGTCGTCGTCGTCGGCGCGACAGCCTATGCGCAGATCGAACTAAATGCCTGGAACCAGCCATTTTACGACGCAATCAACCGCAAGGACCTTTCTGGGGTCGGGCGGCAGCTGGGCGTCTACGGCATCATCGCTGGCGCTCTGCTGGTCCTGAACGTCGCCCAAGCCTGGCTGAACCAAATGATGAAGCTGAAGCTTCGCGAAGGACTAACGCGCGATCTTTTCGCCCACTGGCTCGCGCCCAAGCGCGCCTTCATGCTCTCCAGCGCGGGAGAAATAGGCGTCAATCCCGATCAGCGCATTCACGAAGACGCGCGACACTTAACAGAACTGTCGACCGATCTCGGCATCGGCCTGTTTCAGGCGCTGCTGCTTTTCGTCAGCTTCGCGGGCGTGCTCTGGACTCTGTCGGAGAATGTGATCCTTCCGTTCGACGGAAAGGACGTCGTCATTCCCGGTTACATGTTCTGGAGCGCGCTTCTGTACGCGGGAATCGCTTCGCTGATCAGTTGGCGCGTCGGCCGTCCCCTCGTCAGGATCAACGCGGAACGCTACGCACGCGAATCCGATCTTCGCTTCGCGCTTGTCGACGTTAATGAGCACAGCGAAGCCATTGCGGTTTATCGCGGCGAAGCCAGGGAAGAAGCCAAGTTGCAAAGCGAGTTCGAACGGCTCCTTGCTGTCGTGAGAAAGCTCGTCAGCGCGACGACTCGCCTCACTTGGGTCACGGCCGGCTATGGATGGTTCACGATCATTGCGCCGATTCTCGTCGCAACTCCCGCATATTTTGGAGGAAACCTCACTTTCGGCGGATTGCTGATGGCGGCGGGCGCCTTCACGCAGGTCCAACAATCGCTGCGGTGGTTCGTCGACAACGCCGGTCCGATCGCGGACTGGCAAGCGACGCTGACCCGCGTCGCCGCCTTTCGGGAGGCGCTGCTAGACATGGACAGGGTCCAAAGCGGGATCGGACGCATCGCGCTTGAAAGCGTCGCCGAGGAAACGCTGGTCCTCGACAACGTGAAAGTTCTTTCCCCAGCGGGCGCCAGCGTTCTGAGCGAAGCCCATGTCGACATTGCGCCGGGGCAACATGTGCTGATCGCCGGCGCGCCGGGATGTGGGAAGACCAGCCTGTTTCGTGCGCTTGCCGGCGTCTGGCCCTGGGGCGCCGGGCAAATCAGCCTCCCGCTGGGTTCGATCAGCTATGTGCCCAAGCGTCCCTACATTCCCGATGGTTCGCTGCGCGACGCGCTCGGCTACCCCGATCCATCGTCGAAATATTCGAATCAGGAGTTCATTTCGGCGCTTGAGCAGCTTGGTTTGACGCAGCTTGTTCCCTCTCTCGACGTGGTGGCGCGTTGGGATCACGAGCTGACAGCGCCCGAGCAGCAGGCGCTCGCCTTCGCAAGGCTCTTTCTTCATAAGCCGCGGTGGGTGATCGTCGACGCCGCTCTCGAAACGCTCGCGCCAGACGCGAGGCGGACATTTATGGCCAATTTCCAAAAGGAACTGCCGGATTCGGCATTGATCTCGATCAGTGACGTTTCTGCGATGGGCGACTTTTTCCGGCGTGTCGTGAACCTCAAGCTGGATGTATCTGGTCAGCGGCTTGCTCGACCTATCTGCTAACGGCGACGGGGTGAACCAATCAACGGTCGCAGTAGAGCGATCTCCTCTCGGAGTGGCGTGGCATGAGTTCGAACGCCGATAGTCTCCCTGACTGGATGACGCATCAATGCGCCTTCTCAGCGAAGGCGATGCTTCGTGCGATTTCCGCAACGCAACTCGTCAAGATTCGCGTGCATCTTGGCCAACAAATCCGTCCTGCGCGCGGCTCGGTTCTCGCATCTCCCGAAATCGCGGCCTACGATCCCGATCCAGATTATTTTTTCCACTGGCTGCGAGATTCGGCGATCGTCATCGACGCGTTACGCGTTCTCTATGAGGACAGAACGCTCGGCCCTGACGCGCTCGATCATATTTCCGACTTCATGCAATTCAGCCTCGACCTTTGTCGGCTGGATGGCCGCGTCGTCGCGGAGAGAGACGATTTTCGCCGAAATGTGAGCGCCGATTTCCTGCGTCATGTTCGTTCGAAAGAGGAACTTCGTCAGGTGACCGGCGACCGCGTGCTTGGCGACGTACGTTACAATCCCGACGGAACGCTCGACATATTAGGGTGGGCGCGTCCCCAGAATGACGGCCCGGCGCTGCGCGCGTTGACGGCGCTGCGGGCGTGGCGTCTGGAAGCGTTTCGTCAACGAGCGGATTTAGGCGTCGCCGAACAACTTCTCGAGGCGGACCTCGACTATACCTTCAATCATTGGCGCGACGCCTGTTTCGATCTCTGGGAAGAAATTCGCGGCCATCATTATTATACGCGTCTGGTTCAGCTTGCGGCGCTCGTTGAGGGCGCGGAATGGCTTGAACAGAGGGGAGACGCCGCCAGGTCGCGCGCCTTCAGAGCCGCCGCAGATGACATTTCGCGATGCCTTGACGCGCATTTGGATAGGGATGCGAGCTTTTATCGCGCTTTTCTTTCCGATCTCGTCCAGCCCTCGACAATTCCTGACACGCGCCGTCTCGACATCGCCGTCGTACTCGGCGTGATTCATGCCGCGCGTTCCGGCGACCGGCATGGCGTGCTCGACCCCAAGGTGCTCTCGACGCTTCTTCGGCTCGAGCGCCTCTTCACGTCGGAATACAAGATCAATCAGGATCGCGCCGCCGATTGGGGGCCGGCAATGGGCCGCTATTACGGCGACGTCTATTTCAGCGGCGGCGCCTATTACTTTTCGACGCTCGGCGTCGCGCAGTTCTACTACCTGCTCGCTGAAAGCCTGGCGCGGCTCCAGGCGATCGAGATTTCTCTGGAGCAGCGCGAGATGTTCGCCGGCATGTTTGACGCGACACCGGGGCAAGCGTTCAACACGCCGGGAGGTCGGCGAAAACTCGCGGAAGCGGCGTTGAAGCGCGGCGACATGTTTATGGCCACTGTCAGAACTTATACGCCGCCGACCGGCGAGTTGGCGGAACAGTTCAGTCGCGACGACGGCGTCCAGACATCAGCGAAAAACCTCGCCTGGAGCTACGCGGCGTTCATCACGGCTCATGCCGGTCGAAATGCCGCGTCGCGCGCCATCGGCAATTGCTGTTAGGCGCACTGACGCTCTTCATCTCTTGTTTCGCAGCCGCGCGAGGCCGCCCCACAGGCCCCCGAGATCGCCAAGCGACGCGTGAACAATATCGGGAATCGTCGGGTTTTTCCGCCGCAATAGAAGCAGCGCGCTTCGAGTTCGGTCAATCGAAACGCCAACTTCCTTCATCATTGAGCCGCCGATAACGAAGCGGTCAGGCGACCAATAGGCCACCGTATTGTGCAGTCCGATGGCGACGATCCGCGCCAGTTCGTCCCAAACGGGATGATCCTTCGCCAAACTCTCCGGCGGCGCGCCGAAGCGCTCGCCGATCGCATGTCCGGACACGAGGTCTTCGAGAGTTGGCGCATCGAGAACGGTTCCGAGAATCTGTTCGCCGATCTCGAAATTGAATATTGCGTGGTCAATGACGCCATCGACGATGCGCGCGCCATTGACGCCGGTCGACACCGTCACGTAAGCGAGGATCGTAGCGCCTCTGCCGGCGCCGAATGTCGCCTCGCCGAGCCCAACCATGGCGGTGTCGTTTTCGAGTATTACGGGCGCGCCAAGGACGTGTTGCAGATCGTCGACCAGCGCAGCGCCGTCCCAGCCGGAAAGATTCGGCGCATGCATGAGCATGCGTCTGTCGCGTGAAATGACCCCCGGCGCCCCGATCGCGAGCGCTTCCACGCGCTCGCCGCCGAGCTCCTGTGCAAGGGCGATGAGTCGGTCGCGTCCGGATCGATAATCCTTGGGCGTAGCGACGATAACGGTTTGGTCCAAGGTTTCAAGGTCGCGAGATCGCGCAACCCGCGTCTTGGTGCCGCCAATATCCACCACGATGAACATGTCACCGTCCAAGTCTATTAACCGCTACCGCCTAACCTCCACGCACCCACCTTCGAGGTCGCGTAAGGCGTTGCCGAGCCCGCCGCCGGTGAATATGGCGTGGCGTTTTTCGGAGAGTTAATCCATTGAAAATGCCGCTGGCGCGCCTCGCCATGTGGATTATCGCCACTTCAATTCGATTGGCAAGAACATGCGCCAATAAGCATTAAAGCGGCGACGAGCTTTTTGAGCTACTCGGACGCGCCCTGGCTTCATGGCGGATACTGTGCGCGACGGGACGCCGCTCTCCCATTGGTCAATTTCTTGGCGTGGGCGTAGTTTCGTTTCGTCCTGTCTCTGACCCCCCGAGCGTGGTTGTAAATCGGCAGTGTGTTGGCGGTCGGCCACAGTGCTGAGAAATGCTCTGATAATCAGGTAAGAAATGCAGGGCTGGCGCCCGCGCCAGCACAAATTAAAAATGCGGGAGCTTTCGCCCCGGGGGCGCAATCATCGCCAATCAACTCCTTGCGCCGCTTCGGTTGGAGACGAATATGAAGCATCCAGACGACGCAGACCGCTACGCGACGATCCTCAAGGATCCGCGATCCTTTGTGGTTTCTCCGAACCTCGCGGACTATGAAGCCGTTCGCTCAGCTTTCAGCTGGGAACAGGCGCGCGCGGGGCTAAGCGGGTTACCGGGAGGCGGCGGACTAAACATCGCTTACGAAGCGGTTGATCGTCATGCGCGAGGGCCACGCGCGAGCCGGGTCGCCTTGCGCTGGATCGGCAAGGCGGGAGAGCGTCGCGACTACACTTACCGCGAGCTGGCCATATCGACCAATCGTTTCGCAAACGCCCTACAGTCCGTGGGCGTCAAAGCTGGCGACAGCGTCTTCATTCTACTTGGTCGCGTCCCAGAGCTTTACGTCGGCATGCTCGGCGCGCTGAAACTAAAATGCGTTGTTTCGCCGCTGTTCTCCGCTTTTGGGCCAGAACCGATCGCGACCCGCATGGAAATCGGCGACGCGCGTGTATTGGTCACCACCGAAGCGCTCTATAGACGCAAGGTCGAAGCGCTACGCGAGCGGCTGCCCAAGCTTGAATGCGTCATCCTCATCGACGCGGAAGAAGATGGTAAGCGAACGCGCTCCTGGCGCAAGCTGATGCAAGCGGCAGAGGAAATCTTCAATATCGCCCCGACCGACCCGCGGGAGACGGCGCTCTTGCATTTCACCAGCGGAACCACCGGCCGTCCCAAGGGCGTTATTCATGTGCACGAGGCCGTGGTGACCCATTATGCCACCGGGCGCTATGCGCTCGATCTGCATGACGGCGATCGCTTCTGGTGCACGGCGGACCCGGGTTGGGTCACCGGCACGAGCTATGGCGTCATCGCGCCGCTCACGCACGGCGTCACCAATATCGTCGTCGAGGCGGAATTTGACGCGCCGAGTTGGTATGGCGTGCTGGCGCAGGAACGAGTCACTGTGTGGTACACCGCGCCCACCGCCATCCGTATGATGATGAAGCTCGGCGCCGACGCCGTTAAGGATTACGATCTTTCCGCCCTGCGGTTCGCCGCCAGCGTCGGCGAACCGTTGAACGCGGAAGCGGTCGTATGGGGCATGGAAGCCTTTGGCCTGCCCTTCCACGACAATTGGTGGCAGACTGAAACGGGCGGCATCATGATCGCGAATTTCGCCTCCATGGACATCAAGCCAGGTTCGATGGGCCGGCCATTGCCAGGCGTCGAAGCGGAGATCGTCAGACGCAAAGCCGATGGCGGCGTCGAAACGCTCGGCGCCGGCGAAGAGGGCGAACTCGCTCTAAAAAGCGGCTGGCCGTCCATGATGCGCGGCTATCTTCATGAAGAGGCGCGCTACCGGAAATGTTTTGTCGGCGAATGGTATCTCACCGGCGACCTCGCGTGGTGCGACAGCGACGGCTACTTTTGGTTCGTCGGCCGGGCCGACGACGTGATCAAGTCGTCGGGGCATCTTATCGGCCCGTTCGAAGTCGAAAGCGCGCTGATGGAGCATCCCGCGGTGGCGGAAGCCGCCGTCATTGGCAAGCCGGATCCGATCGCCGGGGAGATCGTCAAAGCTTTCGTGGCGCTAAAGCTCGGCTTTGAGGCGGACGAACTCATGCGCAAGGACTTGCTCGGCCATGCGCGCAAAAGACTAGGCGCCGCCGTAGCGCCCAAGGAAATCGAGTTTCGCGGCAATCTTCCGAAAACGCGCAGCGGCAAGATCATGCGCCGCTTGCTCAAGGCGCGCGAACTCGGCCTGCCGGAGGGCGATCTTTCCACGCTGGAGAGCGATGAGCGATGACCAAGAAAGTTCATCTCGACCACGCCCATTTGCTTCATCTCCTGAAGGCGATGATCCGCATCCGCCATTTCGAGGCCAAATGTGTCGAGCTCTATCAGGCGCAAAAGATTCTCGGCTTTCTCCACCTCTATGACGGCGAGGAGGCGGTCTCGGTCGGCGTGATGGAAGCGCTGACTCCAGAGGACGCCATCATCGCCACTTATCGCGAGCACGGGCAGGCGCTCGCGCGCGGCGTCGATCCAAAATGCCTCATGGCGGAGATGATGGGAAAGCTCAATGGATGCTGCCGTGGACGCGGCGGCTCCATGCATTTTTTCGATCGTAAACGTCGCTTCTATGGCGGCAACGCCATTGTTGGCGGTGGCCTGCCGCTGGCGCTCGGCGTGGCGCTCGCCGACAAGATGCAGCGACGATCCGCCGTGACGGCCTGCTTCTTTGGCGAAGGAGCAGTGGACGAAGGCGAGTTCCACGAGACGCTCAACTTGGCCAAGCTCTGGCGGCTTCCGATTTTGTTCGTCTGCGAGAATAATCTTTACTCCATGGGCATGGCGGTCGAGCGCGCGGAGGCCGACATCGACTTCGTGCACAAGGCATCGGGCTACCGAGTCGCTGGCGAGAAGGTGGACGGCATGGACGTGGTCGCCGTCGAAAGCGCCGCGAGAAACGCCATTGACAGAATTCGCCGCGAAAACGACCCCTATTTTCTCGAGTGCCGAACCTATCGCTTTCGGGCGCATTCGATGTTCGACGCACAGCTCTATCGTTCGAAAGAAGAAGTGGAGGCCTGGCGCAAGAAAGGACCAATCCTCCGCTTTCAGACGTGGCTCGAAGCCAATCGCCTGATCAAGCCAGAGGAAATCGCGGCGATGGAGAAAGAGATCGACGTCGAGATCGCCGAGGCGGTAGCTTACGCCGAAGCGGGCGGTCTTGAACCGATTTCGGAACTTGAGCGCTTCGTTACGATGGACGAGGTTCCAGCGTGAACGCGCCCGAACCGACCCTTACCCCCAACCGCATGACCTATCGCGAGGCCAGCAAGCAAGCGCTTCGCGAGGCGCTGCTCTCCGATCCGCGCGTCTTTTTGATGGGGGAGGACATCGGCCGCTACGGCGGCTGCTATGCGGTGACGAAGGGGCTGTTGGAGGAGTTTGGCGAAGAACGCATTCGCGACACGCCGCTCTCCGAGAGCGCTTTCGTCGGCGCCGGCGTCGGCACCGCCATGGCGGGGATGCGGCCGATCGTCGAAATCATGACTGTGAACTTCAGCTTGTTGGCGCTCGATCAGATTCTCAACAACGCGGTCACCATTCCGCATATGTCGGGCGGCCAGTTCGCGATCCCCCTCGTCATTCGCATGGCCACCGGCGGCGGGCGACGTGTCGCCGCGCAGCATTCGCGCAGCCTCGAGGGCTGGTATGCCCATATCCCTGGACTGCGCGTCCTGACGCCGGCCACAGTCGAGGATGCGCGCTTCATGTTGAAGGGCGCGCTCGCCGACCCCAATCCCGTGATTATTTTCGAACATGTCATGCTCTACAATATGGAGGGCGATTTTCCATCGGACATGAAGGAGGTCGATATTGCGCGTGCGAAAGTGCGTCGCGCCGGACGAGACGTAAGTCTCATCACTTATGGCGGCAGCCTGTTCAAGGCATTGCAGGCGGCCGACGCGCTTTCGTCCGAAGGAATTGACGCTGAAGTCATCGACCTGCGAACGCTGAGGCCGCTCGATACGAAGACGATCATCGACTCCGTCGCAAGAACCAGACGCTGCATCATCATTGATGAAGGCTGGCGCAGCGGTTCGATTTCCGCCGAAGTGGGCATGCGCATCGCCGAGGAAGCTTTCTTTGAACTCGACGCGCCGTTGCGGCGCGTCTGTTCGCGCGAGGCGCCGATACCCTATGCAGCGCATCTTGAAGACGCATGCCTGCCACAAGCGGCTACGATCGTTGCCGTGGCCCGCGAACTTATCCGCCCGTCATGAATGATTTCAAAATGCCCGCGCTCGGCGCCGACATGGAAGCGGGCACGCTTGTCGAGTGGCTCGTGAAGCCGGGCGATCGCGTCAAGTCCGGCGACGTTATCGCGGTGGTCGAGACGCAAAAGGGTGCGATAGAAGTTGAGGTCTTTGCTGAGGGCGTCGTCTCCGACATTCTCATTCCAGTTGGCGAGCGCGTCCCGGTGGGGACCGTTCTTGCGCAGATCGACGGCGCGGGGGTCGCGCCGCTCCCTGTTGAACCTGCCATCGTCGCGCCGAAGCCAGCGCCGCAGGCGTTGGCGGAGGCGCCGCCAAAACCCACAGTTGCGCCGCAAGTTTCGCGGCGAAAGATTACGCCCGCAGCCCGGCGTCGTGCGGTGGCGTTAAGCCTCGATCTCGAGACGATCGTGAAGGGGACAGGCGTCGAAGGATCGATCCGGCTCGCTGATGTCGAAGCCGCCGCAAGCGTTGCAAGGCCCGCGCCGCCCTTAACCAGGAGAGGCCTCGACCTTTCTCAGATGCGCCAGGCGATCGCCGCCGCGATGAGCCGCTCGAAGCGAGAAATCCCGCACTACTATCTTGCGGAAACGGTGGACCTTCACCTCTCCTTGACTTGGCTCGAGGCCTTCAACGCCGACAGACCGCCCATCGAACGCATTCTGCCGGCCGTACTATTTCTCAAAGCGGCGGCGCTCGCCTTGCGTGAGCAGTCCAAGCTCAACGGCGCATACGAAAACGGCGTTTTCCTTCCCGCCGCCGGCATCCACGTCGGCTGGGCGATTGCGCTGCGTGGCGGCGGCCTGATCGCCCCCGCCATCCGCGACACGGACAAAAAGACGCTCGTCGAATTGATGGCCGCCATGCGTGACCTCGTCGAACGCGCTCGTCGCGGAAATCTTCGCAGCTCCGAACTCACTTCTCCCACGATCACCGTCACAAGCGTCGGCGATCGTGGCGCCGAGTCGGTGACCGGCGTGATCTATCCGCCTCAGGTCGCCATCGTCGGTTTCGGGCGCGTGGCGACGCGGCCCTGGGCGGTCGAGGGCCGCGTCGAGAGCCGCCCGCTCGTCACCGTCAGCCTCGCGGCGGATCACAGGGTCACTGACGGCCATATCGGCGGCTTGTATCTCGCCGCAGTCGCGCGTCTCTTGCAGGAGCCGGAAAAATTATGACCGACGCCGAAATTCGAGCGCTCATATTGGAGCTGATTTGCGACATCGCGCCAGAGCTCGATCCTGCGTCAGCGCGCGATCAGGACGACCTGCGCGAAATCTTCGATCTCGATTCAATGGATTTCGCCAATCTCATCGTGGCGATCCACGACCGCACAAAGATCGCCATTCCCGAGGCTGACTATAACAAGCTCTTCACCTTGGCCGGAGCGACCGCCTATGTGCGCGAGGCGCTCGCAAGTTCGGCGGCGCGAACCCGATAGAAATTTCTCGTCTCGGCAGGGAGAAGGAGGATGTATCGCTTTGTGAGTTTGTCGTCGCTGGCGCGTCTTCTGCGCGTGCGGAGCCTTGTTCAGGTACAGCGGGAGTCGGCCCTTAAGCGCCCAAAGAGCGAGTGGCCAAGCGTATTATTGATGTCGCCGACGAGCCAGTAGTGGCCTGAGCGGGGACCGTTCGATAAATACCGGCGACAGACCGCCTCAGCCTCTTGCGCGAGGCGGCGCGCCAATTCGGAGGCGACTGAACTCGACACTCGCTCTTATGGGCGCCCCAAATCTCTACCCCCAACACGTGGATCGCCGCGTCGGGGTTTCAGTGGTGGCGGAGGAGCGCTACCGCCTTTCCCCACAACACCCGAACATACGCTATCGTCTCCGATTGTGCGCTTGAAGAAAAAGTTGCTTCGAATAACCCCTCGCCCGTCGGCGCTGGGGGCCAGGCCGCATCGCAAGCAGGATCAAGCACCGCACCAGTCCGAAATTCGACGTCTCGATAGCACTGACGTCGCGCCCTCCGAGGCGGATACCGTCACGGCTCGACACCTCGGATAGCGCGTTTCTATATGGCTTACATCATCGCCGGGAAGTCTCTCCAGAGAGGACGGTATTGAGGAGCGTGGCGTATTCATCCAGCGTCCGAGCAAAGTCAAAGTCTTCCGCGCGACGCGAAGCGCGCTCGGCATAATGCGCTCGGGAGGCGGAGTCCGCCAGTTTGCGCATCGCCTCGGCCATAGCCGCCGAGTCTCGCATGGGCACGAGAATGCCATGCTCCGCCTCAGTGGCGCGCGTAATTTTCGGCGCAAGGTCTCCACGTAGAATTTCGGAAGGCCCAGAATCGCAATCCGTAACAGCCACGGGAATGCCGACCACCAACGCCTCGACCAGCGCGTTTGGAAATCCTTCCGCGTTGGAAGCGGACACATAGGCATATGCTCTTTTAAGGCATGCGTAGGGATTGTCGACATACCCCGGCAAATGCACCCGATCGCCAATGCCGCGCACAGCCGCAAGCCGGAGAAGAGCCTGGCGTTCAGGACCCTCGCCCAGTATGACGAGATCGCCCTCTACGTCTGACTGCGCGAAGGCGTCGATAAGCATCGCAAAATTCTTGTTTGGCGTCAGCCGCCCAATTGCAAGCCACGTCGTGGGCGGTAACACGATTGGCGCAGGCTCCATTGCGCGCGTCATGATGGAATCGCGCTGAATGGGATTGTAGATCACGGAAATCTTGCTGGCGGATACGCCATAGTTTTCGCGCAGGTCCCGCGCAACGCCATGGGACGTCGCCACGATGTGTTTAGCGAGAGGGTACAGCAGCCGCACGATCAGCTTGTTAATCGCCGCGCCTTGGCCGAGATGGCTTGATGTATGGACTCGCTCGCTCAGCACCACTGGCGCGCCAGTGAGCAATCCGGCGACGACCGCGACGCAGTTCGAGCGGGTCAAGAAACTGAATAGAAGATCCGGTCGCTCGCGCTGAACAAGGGCGACCAACTGTGTGACGCTTGCGACATAGCCTTGCCGGCAATCGAGTTGATGACGCTGGATTTCGACAGGGATTTTGTAAATTTCTGGAAGCCGATCAAGGAGCACAAGTTCGATATCCGCCGAAAGCTGATCCGAGAGCCTTTCTATCAGGGTTGCAAACACCCGCTCGGCGCCACCGCCTTCCAAGGAATTAATAACGAAGAACGCCCGCTTTCGCCGTGATTGAGTCAAGCGCTTCTCCTTTGCAGAAGCCTGAATCTCATAAAGTCGAACAGTCGAATGATATGCAGGGCGAGATAAGACGCGAATCCTTCACGCCAATAATACTTATCAAGAAAACTGTCCGGGATGGGCCGGCGGAAAGCGGCCTGCCGGGCGTATTGCCATGTCACAAGATTGCTGACGCGTCGCAGTTTACGTAAAGTCGCTTGTGGATGTCGCGTCTCTTTGATCATGCGCTCCGCAACCAGCACGACAGGGTGGAGAAATGGTTCGAAGCGCGACGATTCTTGCCCAACGACAGCTTTATTATAATGGGCAGAAGGGACAGACGAATAGGCGCCGCGCCCTCTCTGCATGACGCGAAGCCACGTAGCCTTGTCCTCGCCCCGCCGATATTCGCTCGGAAATCCGCCGATTGCGATCAGCTCGGCGCGCCGGATCAATGTTGCAGATGTCCACATTGGACAAGAACGTCGTCGCAGCCATAACGCCAGAAACGCGTCGAAATCAAAAACCTGGTCGCCTTGAATTTGCTTGCCGCATGCGTCCTGGCTGCGACGGCCATCTGGATAAACGATGCGCCAACTGCAGAAGGCGCAGGTTGATAAGGGGTCTCTTTCTATCAGTCTTGTCAGTGAAGCAAGATGCGTAGTTTCCCAGGTATCATCTGCGTCGAGTAGCGCAATCCAATCACTTTTTGCCTGCCAGATACCAAGATTGCGTGCGGCGGATGGGCCGCTTCGCGCCATCGCCGTTCTGATAATTTTGATCCGTGGATCATTCATGCTCTCCACAAGCATGGCGCCACCATCTGTTGAACCGTCGTCGACGACGAGTATCTCAGTTGGTTGGTAAGTCTGCCGTTGGACCGATTTAACGGTTTCGACGATGTGACTCGCCTTATTGTAGAGTGGAATTACAACTGAAACATCTGCCATCGTTGTCAGCCCAGTCCTTCCGCGGGAATGGTCATGACGCTTTGCAAGAAGCGTCGCGTTCCCTCCCGACCACTGATAAAGAGGCGATTAGCGGTTCACGCCCTTCCGACGCTCACATAGGCAAAGCCGCGTTTGCGCACGTCGGCGGGTCGATAGACGTTGCGCAGATCGACGATGATCGGCTGTTTCAGGAGAGCCTTCACCCGGTCGAGATCGAGCGCGCGAAAGGCGTCCCATTCGGTGACGATGGCGAGCGCGTCGGCGCCTTCTAATGCCGAATAGGCGTC
>Ga0194120_10001556_pt1 | contig 41563 bp, 36 predicted proteins | sample TA2MahCa65mmetaG_FD_148642 | JGI IMG/M metagenome (GOLD analysis project Ga0194120, IMG submission 148642) | Freshwater microbial communities from Lake Tanganyika, Tanzania - TA2015019 Mahale Deep Cast 65m | ecosystem: Environmental > Aquatic > Freshwater > Lake | place: Tanzania: Lake...
GCGCGATCGGCGTGCCGGCGCGGATCGCGCCTCGGCGCGCGAGCGCCCGCAGCTCGGAATCGACGAGGACGTGGTCGTTCGCTTTCGACATCGGGCCGGGCATTGTCGCGTTCCCATCCGGCAGCCGGCAATCGCGTCGCGCGCTCGGCGCTGCTAGACTCTCCGCCCGCTGCGATGAAGATCCACGAATTCCAGGCCAAGGAGCTGTTGCGCGCGCGTGGTGTGGCCACGCCGCGCGGACGCGAGTGCACGACCCCCGAGCAGGCCGCCGCCGCCTATGCGGAGCTCGGCACGCCGCTCTGCGTGGTCAAGGCGCAGATCCACGCGGGCGGCCGCGGCAAGGCCGGCGGCGTCAAGCTCGTGCGCAGTGCCGACGAGGCCAAGAGCGCGGCGGCCGGCATCCTCGGGCGCACGCTGATCACGCACCAGACCGGCCCGCAGGGCCAGCTCGTGCGCCGGTTGTGGGTCGAGCAGGGCTCGGCGATCGCGAAGGAGTACTACCTCGGTCTGGTCGTCGATCGCGAGTCGAGGCGCCCGGTGCTGATGGCGAGCTCGGAAGGCGGCATGGAGATCGAGGAGGTCGCCGCCAAGCACCCGGAGAAGATCCTCAAGGCGAGCTTCGACCCGCAGGCCGGGCTGGCCGCGGCGGACGCGGCGCGCCTGGCCAAGGGCATCGGGATCCCCGTCGAGCTCGAGGCGCGTGCCGTCGAATTCATGCGCGCGCTGTGCGGCGCCTTCGTCGCGCTCGACTGCTCGCTGGCCGAGATCAATCCGTTGGTCACGACCAAGGACGGCCAGGTGCTGGCGCTCGACGCGAAGATCAACTTCGACGACAACGCCGGCTTCCGCCACCCCGAGTTCGAGGCGCTGCGCGACCTGCACGAAGAGGATCCCAAGGAGATCGAGGCCGGGAAGTTCGGGCTGAGCTACATCGCGCTCGACGGCGACATCGGCTGCATGGTGAACGGCGCCGGCCTGGCCATGGCGACGATGGACGTGATCCAGCTCTACGGCAGCGCGCCGGCCAACTTCCTCGATGTCGGCGGTGGTGCGACGAAGGAGAACGTGACCGCCGCCTTCAAGATCATCCTGTCCGACCCGAAGGTGAAGGGCGTGCTGGTCAACATCTTCGGCGGCATCATGAAGTGCGACACGATCGCCGAAGGCGTGATCGCCGCGGTGCGCGAGGTCGCGCTGCGCGTCCCGCTGGTCGTGCGCCTGGAAGGCACCAACGTCGAGAAAGGCCGGCAGCTGCTCATGGACTCGAAGCTGCCGATCATCACCGCCGGCGATCTGGACGACGCCGCCGCGAAGATTTGCAAGGCCGTCGCCGGCCGCTAGTCCGCCACGCTCACCTCTTCGAAATCCACTCCACATGGCGATCTGGGTCGACAAGCACACGCGCGTCCTCTGCCAGGGCTTCACCGGCAAGACCGGCACCTTCCACAGCGAGCAGGCGATCGCGTATGGCACGCGCATGATCGGCGGCGTGACGCCCGGCAAGGGCGGCACGCAGCACCTGGGGCTGCCCGTCTTCGAGAACTGCAAGGACGCGCGCGCGGCGACCGGTTGCAACGCGACCGTGATCTACGTGCCGCCGAAGTTCGCCGCCGCGGCCATCCTCGAGGCTGCCGACGCGGGCATCGAGCTGATCGTGACGATCACCGAGGGCATTCCGGTGCTCGACATGGTGCGGGTGGCCGAGCGCCTCAAGGGCTCGCCGAGCCGGCTGATCGGGCCCAATTGTCCGGGCATCATCACGCCCGGCGCATGCAAGATCGGGATCATGCCCGGCTACATCCACAAGGTCGGCCGAGTCGGCGTCGTGTCGCGCTCGGGCACGCTGACCTACGAAGCCGTGTGGCAGCTCACCAAGCGCGGCCTCGGGCAGTCGACCTGTGTCGGCATCGGCGGCGATCCGGTCAACGGCACGAACTTCATCGACGTGTTGAAGGCCTTCAACGCCGACGCGGACACCGACGCCGTGATCATGATCGGCGAGATCGGCGGCAATGCCGAGGAGCAGGCGGCCGACTACATCCGCCGCGAGATGAAGAAGCCGGTCGTCGCGTTCATCGCCGGCGTCACGGCGCCGCCGGGTCGCCGCATGGGCCACGCCGGCGCGATCATCTCGGGCGGCAAGGGCACGGCGGCCGACAAGATCGCCGCGCTCGAGGCGGCCGGCGTGTGGGTCACGCCCAGCCCGGCGCGCCTGGGCGAGACGATGGAGAAGCGGCTGGCCGAGTCGGGCCTGCTGGCCGGCGCGCGCGGATAGTGCGCCGATGACGGACTGGCTGCCGGTCCGCACCGCCGATGGCTCGTGGACGCTCGCGCATCCGCTCCACGGGGAAACCTGCCATTCGACGGCCGGCGCCTGGCAGCAGGCGCTCGAGCGCTATGCGCGGCCGTGTCGGCTGCGCGAGCGCGCGCTTTCCGGTGCTCGCGAACTGCGCCTGCTCGACATCGGCACCGGGCTGGGGCTCAACCTGGCCGCGGCACTGTCCGAGCTCGACGGCACCGGCTGCACGTTGATCGCCGAGAGCTTCGAGGCCGACGCGAGCGTGCTCGCTGCGATGCGCGAGTTGGTCGCGCGCGAGGGGAGCCTGGATCCGCGCGCGGAAGCCTGGCACGCGCGCGTTCGCGCCGCGCTGGACGGCGCTGACGATCCTGGGCTGCGCTTGCGGGTGAGGCTGGGTGATGCGCGCGCCTGCCTGCCGAACCTGGCACCCGACTGGCGCTGCGACGCCGTGTTCCTCGACCCGTTCTCACCGCGCCGGGACGCGGCGCTCTGGGAGCCGGGATTCCTCGCCTGCGTCGCCGCACGCATGGCCGCCGAAGCCTGGTTGTCGACCTACACGGTCTCGCGCCCGGTAAGGCGCGCGTTGCAGGCCGCGGGGCTCGCGGTGCACGAGGGTCCGGCCGTGGGTCGCAAGCGGGCGGGAACCCTGGCTCGTTTCGAGGGTTAGGGTAGGAAGGAGCCCTTTGCAGGCCCTATAGTGGAGTCCAGCACCCGCCCACCCCGCGGGGCAAAGGAAATCCCGATGCCATTCCTGGCCATGTTCAATACGTGGGAGGCGGTCGCGATCATCATCGTCGCGCTGCTCCTGTTCGGCGGAGCGAAACTGCCCGCGTTGGCGCGCTCGATGGGCGCCAGCGTCAACGAGTTCAAGAAGGGCCTGAAGGACGGCACCGAGGACGGCAAGAAGGCCGAGGCCCCGTCCAAGGACGCCACCTGAGCCCGGACGCCCCGGCGTCGGCGCGCGGCGCAACACGACTCCGATGGAAGGACTATTGTTGTGTGGAGGCCGGTCCGTCCGCATGGGGCGCGACAAGGCCGAACTCGAGCACGAGGGCAGCAGCCTGCTCGCGCGCGGCCTGTCTTGTCTGAGCGCGGTCGCCGCCCCGGTCCGCCTGGCCTGCGGCCCCCGCGAGCGCTACATCGATTCCGGGCATGAGCGAGTGCTCGATGCCTGGCCGGACGGTGGGCCGCTCGCGGGCCTGCTCGCGGGCCTCGAGCGGGCGCGCGGCGATCTGGTGGCCGTGCTGGCGGTGGACATGCCGGACGTGCGCGCGGAACACTTCCTGGCCCTGGCCGAACTCGCCCGAAACGCGGATCTCGACGTCGCGCTGCTGACCGGCGCCCGCGGCGACGAACCGCTGTGCAGCGTCGTGCACCGGCGCGTGGCGCCGCTCGTGCGCGCGGCGCTGGAGCGCGGGGAGCGGCGCATGGTTGCATTCCACGGCGCCGGCGTCCGGGTCGGGCGCCTGGCCGCGGCCGGGCTGATTCGCGAAGGCGCGGACGCCTGCCGCAATCTGAACACGCCGGCGGACTTCGCGGCCTGGTGCGGGAGCCGATCGTCCGCGGTGGAGGCCGGCGCGCGATGAGCCGCACGCCGCCCGAACTCGCACGCCTGGTCGAGTTGGTGCATCCGGGCCTCGCGCGCATGCGCGACGTGTTGCGCCGTCAGGTCGCCGAGTCCTCGCCCGCGGTCAGCGACATGACCGAGCACGTCGGGCGCTTCCAAGGCAAGCAGTTGCGCGGCGCGCTCGTGCTGCTGGTCGGCGAGGCCACCGGCAACACGACCGACGAGCACCCGTCCGTCGCCGCCATCGTCGAGCTGATCCACATGGCCACGCTCGTGCACGACGACATCCTCGACGGGGCCAAGGTGCGCCGGCGAGTCGCCTGCGTGAACGAGCGCTGGGACAATCAGGTCGCGGTGCTGCTCGGCGATTTCCTGTACGCCCGCGCGTTCTCGCTCTCCACCGACCTGTCGAGTCGGCTGTGCAGCAAGCTGCTGGCCGAAACCACGCGGCGCCTATGCGTCGGCGAGATCGACCAGAGCGCGCGGCGTTACGACTTCGAGTTGCCGCAGTCGACCTACGAGGCGATCTGCGCCGCCAAGACCGCCAGCCTGTACGCGGCCGCCTGCGAACTAGGGGCGCGCTACCCCGGCGGCAACGAGGAATTGGGCCGCGAGATGTCCGCCTTCGGGCACGAGATCGGGCTGGCCTTCCAGATCGTCGACGACTGCCTCGACGTGGCCGGTGACGAGGCCACGGTCGGCAAGAGCATCGGCACCGATGTCGAGGACGGCAAGGTCACGCTGCCGGTGCTGCGCACGTATGCGGTCGGCGACGAGCGGCTGCGCGCGGAAATCCGGCGCGTGTACACGCAGCCTGAACTGCAACAACGCGCACGCGTGTTGCGCGAAGTCTGCGACCTCGGCCCGGGTCTCGAGTACGCGCACGAGCGCGCGCGCGAGCTGGTCGAGTCGGCCCGCGGCCGGCTGCACCGCCTGCCGCCGAGTTCCGCGCGCGATGCGCTCGACGGCATCGCCGCCTTCACCCTGCAGAGGAATTGGTGAATTCGAATCCATCCGCTTCGTCGCCGCCGGCCGCGCGCCCGTGGGTGTGGGGCTTCCTGACTTCGTCGCTGGTGATCACGCTGCTGGCCGTCGTCGGCCAGGTCGTGGGCACGGCGGGCGAACCGTACTACAAGGCGCTGGAGGCGGGTTGGGTGCACAAGGGGTGGAGCGGGCTCCTGGCGGCGCCCGGGCGCTACCTCGAGGATCCGGGTCTGCACGCGAAGGACTACGGGTTCATGTTCGCGGGACTGGTGTGGTGCGCACTGGTCTGGTTGCAGCGGGCGGCGATCCGGCGCTTCTTCCTGGCCATGCAGACCGGCGTCGCGCTGGTCGTGTTGTGCACGATCGGCGTGTCGATCGGCGTGCTCGTGCCGCAGATCGGGAACTTCGAGGACTCCGACCAGCGCGTGACGCAGGTCAACCGCGCCGAGGAGCTCGACAGCTTCCTCAACGCGCAGGGCGTCTTCCTCTACCACCTCCAGCACCTGTACGGCATCGGCGCGCCCAAGCGCGAGTTGCCGCCCGAGATCGTCGCCGGGCTCGATCGATTCGGCCAGTTGTATGGGCGCGAGGAGCGCGACAATCGCGAGAAGGCGATGCGCGAGTCCTTCGCGATGGAGGCCAAGGGCGTCGAGATCAGCGAGTTCATCGCCGATCACGAGGGCTGGCTGACGAGCGCGTTCGACCTCAGTACCGCGCTCAGCTTCAATCGCGCCTACAAGTCGTACTGGTTCGCGACGCTGTGCCTGCTGCTCGCCCTCGGCGTCGGCCTGAACCTGACGCGCTACTCGCCCAAGCACTGGTTCACGATTCACAAGGCCGGCTTCGCGATCGTGCACATCGGTGTGCTCGTGATGCTCGGCGGCGGAATGCTGACGAAGATGATCGGCGATCGCGGCATCCTGCACATGGATCTGCGCGAGGGCCCGAAGGACACGTACGAGCGGCACTTCAATCGCACCAAGGAGGCGCGCATGCCGTTCTCGCTGCGCCTGGACCAGTTCGGGCGCAAGGACTGGCTGGCCCTGGAAGTGCACTTCAGCGAGGCGCGTTTCAAGTCGCGCCCGCCGCGCTACACCGTCTGGCCGGACCGGACGGTCGACCTCGATTTCACGGCTGCGGACGGGCAGTCCGAACCGCGTCCGCAGCTGCGGCTGCGCGTGAACGCGCTGCACGACCACGTCGACATCCGGCTGCCGAAGGTGATCGAGCAGTCGAAGGACGCCGAGTACGGGTTGCCGCTGGTCGATCTGGAGATCCCCGACTTCGGGGACGAGCACCTGCTCAGTTCCTCGGTCACGCAGGCTCCCGAGGGCGGCCGACGGCGGCTCTACCTGTCGCCGTTCCTGCCGAGTCAGGCCGTCTTCCACCCGCTCAACCTGTGGCGGCTGCGCGTCGCTCGCGAGCAGGATGCGATCAGCATGTTCCCGACCGAGGAGGGCATGCTCGGCGTGCTGGAGGTCGAGATCGCAACCGCGCAGGGCGCCGAACCCGAGGTCGTGCCGATCCAGGTCGGTTCGACCTTCAAGACGCTCGGCGGCTACTCGATTCGCGTCGACGAGGCGACGCGCAACGCGACCTTCGAACGCGACGAGCAGGATCGCCCGTACCCGCGCGCCGACACGGGGCCGCTCGATGAGCAGCCGGATCGGCTGCGCGCGGTGTGGATCGAGATCCAGGCTCCGGATGGCAGGAGCGAGCGGCGCGCCGTGATCGAGGGGCTGAATGCCGTGGCGCTGGGCCTGCAGGACTCCTATCCGGTCTCGGCGGTCGTGACGCGGCTGCGCTGGAACGGTTGGAGTGCGCCGGGCGGTCCGCGCTACGTGCTCGCCTTCGGCGAACCGGCCGAAGGGGGGGCCGTGCGAGCACGACTGATCGACGAGCTCGGACGCTCGTTCCCGCTCGAGTTGGGCAAGGCGCTCCCGATGCCCGGTGAGGAACCGCTGGTGCTGCGGGGCCTCTTTGCACGCGGCGCGCTGTCCCCAGACCTGCGCGTGCTGCCCGACGAACCGCGCGCGGACGGCTGGGACGACGATTTCTACTCGACGGCGCCGCGCGGCATCGAGCTCGAGGTGATCCGCGACCCGGACACGCCGCAAGAACGACGCGAAAGCGTGCGGATGGCCACGACCGAGGAGAACGGCAGCAACGTGTGGGCCTCGCCCGACGGGCACTTCGCGCTCTTGTTCGTCGAGAACAGCGAGATGATGCCGTTCGAGTGGCGCTCGGTGCTGTCGGTGCTCGAGCGCGACGGCGAGGGCCGCCCGTACGTGGTCGACCTCGGTCCGGAGCGCAAGCGCGAGATCCGCGTCAACGACTACTTCGAGTACCGCGGTTATCGCTTCTTCCAGACCAATGCCGACGCGCGCTTCCCGACCTATTCGGGAATCGGCGTCGTCTACGATCCGGGCATCCCCTGGGTACTAGGGGGCATGTACACGATCATCGCCGGCATGGTGATCGCCTACATCCTGCGTCCGATCGTGCTGTCCCGCCGCAGCCAGGAGCCGACCTGATGGACAAGTTCTACGAGTACACCTTCGGTTTCCACCAACACGGGTTGGTGGCCTCGGATCGCTGGCTGCGCATTTCCGGCTGGCTGGTGTTGCTGTGCGCATGCGCGGCGCTCTTGTCGGCCTGGTTGCGGCTGCGCTCGTTGTCGCGCACACCAGCCGGGCCGGCTCCGTCGAATCCCGCGGCACGCGTGGCGGTGTTGGCGCTCTTCGCGTCGGTCGGCACGACCCTCGTTTCGATCTGGAACCGCGGCGTCGAGGTCAACCACTTCCCGGCGCAGAACATGTCCGAAGTGCTGGTCGTGTTCGGCTTCGCGATGCTGGTCGCGATTGCCGTGCTGCACTTCGTGATGAAGCTGCGCGAGTCCGGCCAAGGCTGGGCCATTGCCGACGACGTGCTGCTCGCGCTCGTCGCGGGCTCGACGTTGCTCGTCAACTACGAGTCCGAGCACCTGCCCAACGCCCAGCGCGACCTTCCGCCGGCGCTGCAGTCGTACTGGTTCTCGCCGCACCTCGTCGCGCTGATCTTCTCGTATGCGTCGCTGGGCATCGCCGGGCTGATCTGCGCGGTGTACTTCTCGATGCGCTTCTGGCTCGGCGTGTTCCGCGGCGGCCGCAGCCTGTGGAGCCAGTTCCTCGTGTTCGGGCTGCTGTGGCTGGTGCCGTTCACGCAGCTGGTGACGATCCCCGTCTTCCTGGTGACCGGACTGTGCCTTTCGCTCGCGCGGCGCAAGCTGCCCGCCGCCGACGCATTCAAGTCGATCGAGCGCACGATGGAGCAGGTCTCCTACCGCGCCTTCGCGGTCGGCATCCCGTTCCTGACGGCCGGACTGTTCATGGGCGCGTTCTGGGCGCAGGAGGCCTGGGCCAACTACTGGGGCTGGGACAGCAAGGAGAACACCGCGCTGGTGACCTGGCTCGTGTACATCGCGTACCTGCACGTGCGGATGCTCGGCGGCTACCGCGGCGAAAAGGCGATGGCGGTCCTGTTGGGAGGCGCGCTGTCGGTGTTCACGACCTTCCAGCTCTTCGGCTACATGCCCGACACGCAGAAGAACTCGCTGCACAAGTACACCGACTTCAGCCTTCCGGCGCGCGAGGGTCAGCAGGGGCAGGCGCGCGTGGGCGGCGACGAGCAGGCGATGGTCACGCCGTCGCAGCGCTGAGCGCGCTGCGACCGCCAGCGCGCGATGAGTCCCGCCCGCCTGATCGACGGCAAGCTGGCCGCGGCCGAGTTCCGCGCGCGCGTGCGCCGCGGCGTCGACGAGCTCGTTGCGCGCGGTCAGGCGGCTCCCGGACTGGCCGTCGTGCTCGTCGGTGACGACGCCGCCAGCCAGGTCTACGTGCGGAACAAGGACAAGGCCGCCCACGAGGCCGGCTTCCGCGTGCGCACGATCCGGCTGCCGGCGACGACGACGCAACGCGATCTGCTCGCGGGCGTCGCCGAGCTCAACCGCGACGAGAGCGTGCACGGGATCCTGGTGCAGTTGCCGCTGCCGCGCGGGCTCGACGAGTCCGCGGTCGTCGCGGCGCTCGATCCGGGCAAGGACGTGGACGGCCTTTGCGCGCGCAGCGTCGGAGCCCTGTGGTCCGGCGGCGCCGGCCTCGTGCCGTGCACGCCGCTGGGCTGCATGCACCTGCTCGAGCGTGCCGGCGTGGCGCTCGAGGGCGCGCGCGCGGTGGTGATCGGCCGTTCGCAGTTGGTCGGCAAGCCGCTCGCCGCGCTGCTGCTCGCGCGCAATGCGACCGTGACGATCGCGCACAGCCGCACGCGCGACCTGCCCGCTGTTTGCCGCGAGGCGGACGTGCTGATCGCGGCCGTCGGTCGGCCCGAGCTCGTGCGCGGCGCGTGGATCCGTCCGGGCGCGGCCGTCATCGACGTCGGGATCAACCGGTTGCCTGATGGGCGCCTGGCGGGGGACGTGGCCTACGCCGAAGCGTTGGAGGTGGCCGGCTGGCTGACTCCAGTTCCCGGCGGCGTCGGGCCGATGACGATCGCCATGCTGCTCGGCAATACGCTGCTCGCGGCCGCTCGCCGCGCGCTCGTGCCCGAGCGCGAGCTGGCTCCGTGGCGCTCGGAGACGGCCTGACCATGGGCGAGCGTTCGTATCGCGACTGGGGCGATCCGCCGCCGCCCGAGCCGGGCCCCGGCCTGGGCTTCCCGGGCCCGCCGCCGGCGACCAGGCGACTGCTGTGGGCGAATGTGCTCGTCTTCGCGCCGGCGTTCCTGCTCTGGCTGTTCGCGACGCCGGTCTACCAGCGCGTGCAGGAACTGCTCGGCCTCTCTCCGGGAGTCTGGCGCGAGTGGATCCCGTGGTTGCCGCTGTGGCAGCTGGTGAGCTACTCATTCCTGCACGCGATCACCGATCCGTTCCACCTGCTGTTCAATCTGCTCGGGTTGTACTTCTTCGGGTCGATGCTGGAGCGTCGGCTCGGGGCGCGCGCCTTTCAGCTGGTGTACTTCGGCGCGGTCGTGTGCGGAGCGCTGTGCTTCCTCGCAGCCGGGCTGGCGAGCGGGGATACGTTGCCCGCAGTGGGGGCCTCGGGCGGCGTGCTGGGCGTGCTGATCGCGTGCGCGACGCTGGAACCGAACGCGCCGCTGCACCTGTTCCCGCTGCCCATGGCGATCCCGCTGCGCTGGGTCGCGATCTTCTATGCCGGCATCAACCTGTTCATGGCCGCGGTGGACGTGAAACTGGGCGGCGGCAGCGGAGTCGCCTACCTCGTGCACTTGGGCGGGATGGCCTTCGGTTGGGGGGCCGTCAAGTCGGGCCTGCTCGCATTCGACCCGCTGCAATGGTGGGGCGCGCGGCGACGCCGCGGCGAGCTCGAGTCGAGCCGGCGCGACGAGGAGCGTCTCGACCAGTTGCTCGAGCGGATCAACCGCGAGGGGATCGGCAAGCTTTCGGGGTCCGAACGCGAGTTCTTGAAGCGCATGTCCGGTCGCGCGCGGCGTCCGTAGCCCGTTCTTCGCGGCTTCGGCGCGCGGAGCTACACTCTCGGGCTCCGCTACGGTTCACCCACGCCCGCGACTCCGCCATGAACGCTTTCCTCGCGTCGTCCATCGCCCTGGCCCTGGGGCTGGCCCGCCCCGCCCCTGCTTCCGCGCAAGACCCCGCCGAAAGCGGACCGCCGCCCGAGGCCAAGACGATCAAGACCAGCTTCGAGCTGATTCCGGACATCGAGACCTACCAGCGGCCGAGCTGGTGCAACGACGCCGACTACACCTCCTGGCCGGAATGGGGCGTCGGCGCCGTGGGCGAGGCCAAGGACTTCATCAATCCGCGCATCGGCATCAAGAACCTGCGCTCGGCGGCCGCGCGCATCGAGATCGATGCCAATGGCGACGGCAAGGGCGATGTCGACGTGCCGCTGACGGGGAATATCTCCCCGGTGCACATCAGGTTCGGCCCGAAGGGAATGGAACGCGACCTCGGTCTCTTGACGGTGACCGGGATCGAGAAGGACCGCTACCAGGGTGTCGAGGTCGATCGTTCGATTCGGACCGAACGCGGACAGTTGTTCTTCGCGCCGGCCGGCAGCGTGACGGCCATGATCGAGAAGACGCCGATTCGGATCTTCGACGACAATTTCGACGGTGCCTATGGTTACGACCATCGCAATTCCTATTGGATGGCCTGGCGCTGGACAGGCCTGCGTTACGAGCACGATCCGGTCGAGGAACAACCGGAGATCGACTGTGTCACGGTGGGTGGCTCCAAGCGCGCGCGGCCGTGGAGCGACCAGATGCAGATCGACGGCAAGTGGTACCAGTTCAAGTGCGACGATTACGGCCGCACGTTGACCTACTGGCCGATTCAACCGGCCACGGGGACGCTCAAGCTGTCGTTCAAGGGCGCCACCAAGCCGGCCTTCGTCATCGTGCGCGGGGCCGACAAGGACAACGACAAGCTCTTCTTCGATCTGCTCGATGGCGGGTCGGCGGGGATTCAGGTGCCTGAAGGGCGCTACAAGCTGTTCTTCGGCATGCTGCGCCAGGGCAAGCGCCGCGAAGTGCAGAAGTGCCTGATCCTGCCCGCCAAGGACATGGACGCCGTCGACGTGGTGGCCGGCAAGACCGCGACGTTGGAACTCGGCGGTTCCCTCGGTTTCGATTTCGTCGCGACCGATGACGGCGATTCGGTCACGCTGATCGGAAAGACGGTCGGCGTGATCGGCGCGGCGGGCGAGCACTACGCGCGCATCTGGAACGCCGCCCCGCGCCCCGAGATGTCGGTGCGCAAAGCGGGCGGCAAGAAGGCCGATCTGAGCGAACGGACCGAGCTGGTGACCGACCAGGACAGCCTGAACAAGGGCTGGGAGTACACCTGGTTCCCGCTCGACAAGCGGATGCCGAAGAAGCTGACCGAGGAGAAGGCCGAAGTTCAGCTCTACGAGAAGAAGAACAAGCTGCTGGGCGAGATCGAGTCGATCTGGAGAGCCGCGCTGTGATCGACTTGAAGTGGTTGCGCGAGGAGCCCGAGCTCTTCCGCGCCGGCGCGCGCAAGAAGCGCATTCCTTGTGACATCGACGGTTTGCTGGCGCTCGACGCGCGCGCGCGCGAGCTGCAGCGCACGGTCGAGGAACTGCGCGCGCGGCAGAACGCGCTGGGCAAGCAGGTCGCCAAGGCGACCGGCGACGAAAAGGCGCGGGTGCTCGCCGAGTTGTCCGAGTTGAAGGGCGCGCTCAAGGATTCGGAGGCCGGCTGGGAAGGCCTGAAGAAGGAGATCGACGCCGGTCTGCTGCGCATTCCGCAGCCCCCGGCGGCCGAGGTGCCCGAAGGCAAGGACGACACCGAGAACAAGGAGATCAAGCGCGTCGGCGAACCGACGCGTTTCGACTTCGAGCCGCGCGACCACGGCGCGCTGGCCGAGGCGCAGGGCTGGATCGACTTCGAGCGCGCCGCGCGCATCGCCGGATCGCGCAACTACGTGTTGATCGGCGATCTCGCGTTGCTCGAGTTCGCGCTGATGCGCTTCGCGCTCGACCACATGGTCCGCAAGGGCTTCGTGCCGCTCTCGGTGCCGGTGCTCGTGCGCAGCCAGTGCATGGTCGGCACCGGCTATTTCCCCGGCGGCGAGGAGCAGGCCTATCGCTGCGACGAGCGCGACGACCTCGTGCTGGCGGGCACGGCCGAGGTCCCAGTCACCTCGTTCCATGCGGGGGAAACGCTGGCCGAGGCGGACCTGCCCAAGCGCTACGTCGCGCTCTCCTCCTGCTACCGGCGTGAGGCCGGCACCTACGGCAAGGACACGCGCGGCCTGTACCGCGTGCACCAGTTCCAGAAGGTGGAGCAGGTCGTCGTCGACGTGGCCGACGCCGAGCGCAGCCTCGCGCATCATCGCGAGATCCTGTCGAATGCCGAGGAGGTGCTGCAGGCGCTCGAGATCCCGTACCGCGTCGTCGACGTGTGCGGCGGGGACCTCGGGGCCGGGCAGGTCCAGAAGTTCGACATCGAGAGCTGGATGCCGTCGCGCAAGGGCTGGGGCGAGACGCACTCGGCCTCGCGCTTCCACGAGTACCAGGCACGGCGGCTGGAACTGCGCTATCGCGACGCGCAGGGCAAGGTGCGCCATTGCCACACGTTGAACAACACCGTGGCGGCGAGTGCGCGCCTCTTGATCTGCGTTCTCGAGAACCACCAGCAGGCCGACGGGCGCGTGCGCGTGCCGGCGCCGCTGCGGCCGTACCTGGGCGGGCGCGAGCGGATCGGGCGCGCGCTCTAGCCGCCGCCGAAGGGGTTGCCGCCGCCGCCGCTACCGCCTCCGAACGGATTGCCGCCACCGCTTGAACCACCACCGCCACCGCCGCCTGCACCGGGGCCGCCGAACGGAGAGCCGCCGCCGCCAGCGCTGGGATCGATCTGTGTCATCGGGATCGGGCCGCCGCCGCCCCCGACGGCCGGCTCGATCACTGGGATCTTGGGCACGATCTCGACCGAGGCTGCTTCCAGCAGCATGTCAGGGAAGCGGTAGATGCGCCGGTACGTGACCACGCGCTGGTCTTCCTTGAAGTCCTTCAGTTGCTCGCGCGCAACACGCTTTTCGAGTTCGATCGTCAGCGCGATCTCGACTCGTTTGGGAAGTCCGGTGTGCTCGCTGTTCTGGTCGACGTTCCAACCATCCACCGGCTCCTCGTCGGGCCCGTTCTCGGCGAAGCACTTGATGTCGAAGCCGAGCACGCGATTGCACAGGAACGTGTAGCGGCCGCCTTCGAAGGGCTTGTCGTCGACACCGAAGGACTCGCGCCGGAACAGCTCGAGGAAATCCTCCATGTCCGGTCGGCGGCGCAGCACGTAGCCGACTTCGTTCAGGTCGGCGTACAAGGGCCGTTCCTGGCGCTTGTCCTGTGTGAACACCAGGCTGTTGACGCCGGAGATGAGGTCGATTCGGTCGGCGTCGTTGCCGCCGACCGTGCGGTCGACCACGCGGATCCAGTACTGCTTGTCGCGGTTGAGAATCGAGATCGCGCGCAGGTCGCGCTCGACCATGTCGAGGATGGTCGGTCCGACCAGTTCGGTTTCCTGGATGTTGTGGATCGTATCGCGGCTGACGCGCGCCGATTGCAGGACCTGGCTGATCGCGACGAGCAGGCCCGACATGATCAGCAGCACGACCATGATCTCGACCAGCGTGAAGCCGGAGCGCGGGGTGCGGGGGAGTCTCATGTCACTTCTTGGGGGAACTGCCGGCGCCTTGGTTCGGTCCGATCGCGCCGCCCGCGGCGTTCGAGCCCGTGTTCGAGTCGGTCGCGGCTTCCTCGGTCTTGTGCACCTGCGCCCACGGCACCCAGCGCTCGAGCACGACCTCGCTCTTGAAGTTGGCGATCTGGCGGAAGGTGACGCGGACCTTGACGCGCTCGTACGGTTGCTCGGCCTCCTCGTCAGCGTCTTCTTTCTCGTCGCGTTCCTTCTCGAATTTGGCGCTCCAGGAGTCGTGCGGCGAGTTGGGATCCCGTTCGACGAACGTGTCGTCGCCCAGCATGACCTCCCAGCCGAAGTCGGGATAGCCTTGCTCGGCGAAGGAGTCGGCCAGCGTGGAGTCGGAATCGATCTCCTCGAGATAGATGCCGGACTCGATCTCGCCGAGCTTGAACAGACCGAGTTCGCGAGCGAGCTTGAGGTTGCGCGTCTGGACGGCCGTGATCTTGGCGGTGTTGAGCGCCTGCATGCACAGCGTCAGCGCCGCGCCGACGATCACGACGGTGACGGCCACCTCGGCCAGCGTGAAGCCGAGGCGCGCGTTCGTCCTTCGAGGGTGCAGGCGGGTGCGCATCAATTGAAGTCGTTGTCGTTGGCGGGTTCGCGGCTCCACAGACCGTCGTGGTACGTGATCAGGCCGGTCAGGCCCTGCACCTCGATCGTGGCCACCGTGCCCGTGGACTCCTGCTTCAGCACGATCCAATGCTCGGAGGTCGTGCCCAGCGGCGAGAAGATGACGTGCAACTCGCCATCCAGATAGGGCGTGCCGTCCAGCGTGACCGAGGACAAGTCGATCCCCGTGCCCAGCTTCGTCTCGTAGATCGCGACGCGTTCCTTGTGCTGCTCGGCGTCCTCGGCCGCGCCGGTCGATTCGTCGCCGCGCCGCGCATAGGCGGCCAGCTCGCCTTCGGCGTTGTACGGCGTGCTGATCCAGTAGCGCTCCTCGTCGATCTGGTAGACCATCCAGAATTCCGCGTTGCGCGCGATCGCCTGCGCGCGCGCTTCGCGCAGGCGCTCGGCCAGCACGCGCACGTCAGCGATGAACTGCTCGCGCGGGAGCATGCGCTGGAACGAGAAGGTCGTCAGGCCGGCCAGCAACCCCAGGATCACGACCACGACCATGATCTCGACGATCGTGAAGCCCGCGACTGCGCGGCACACGGAGCGGATCGGGCGTGGAGACGCGGACATTGTTCTCGAGCGATCTAGTATTCGCCGTTCCGGATCATCAAGTTGTCGACGTCGAGGTCGTCGCCTTCGCCCCCGGGCGAGCCGTCACGGCCGAGCGAACGGATGATCGGCTTCTTCTGGCCGCCGGAGGGCGGTTCGTAGATGTACTCGTTCTTCCACGGGTCGGTCGGCACCTTATCGGCGTTCAAGTAGGTGTCGCCGTTGGCGTCGGGCTGGACCAGCGCCTCGAGGGAATCCGGATAGCGCCCGCCGCTCTCCATGTAGTACACGGTGATTGCCTGCTCGATCGCATTGATGTCGCTCTTGAGCCTCGTCTTGTTGCCTGAGGACAGGAACCTCGGCGCGTTTTGTATGACCAGGGTCGCCAACAACGCGACGATCACGATCACGACCATCAGCTCGGCCAGCGAGAAGCCGCGGCGCGCGCGGGCAGGAAGGGTAAGGACTCGAGTGGTAGGGAGTTTCATGGGATTCAACCGACGTTGCTGAGCTGCAGGATCGGCAGGATGATCGAGTAGACGATGAAACCGACGACGACTGCCAGGAAAACGATCATGATCGGCTCGAGGACGCTGGTCAGGCGCGCCGCCACGACCTCGATTTCCTCGTCGTAGGCGTCCGCGATGCGGTCGAGCATCTGCTCGAGCTCGCCCGACTTCTCGCCCACGGCCACCATATAGCCCACTACCGGCGGGAACACACCGGTGGCCTTGAGCGGCGTGGCGATGTCCGTGCCCTCGAGGATGCGCGTGCGGACGTGGTCGGTGGCCTCGGCGATGACCGCGTTGCCGACGACGTTGCGCGTGACCTCGAGGCTCTGCACGGCCGCGACGCCGCTGCCGAGCAGCGTCGAAAGCGTGCGCGTGAAGCGCGCCACCGAGGCCTTGCGGATCAGGTCGCCGACCAGCGGGACCTTGAGCTTGAAGCGATCGATCGCGAGCCGGCCCTTGGGCGTGCGGTAGATGCGCTCGATCGTGAACGAGATCGCGGCGATGCCCAGGCAGCCGACCCACCAGTAGTCCTTGAAGCCGTTGCTGATCTCGATCAGGATCCGCGTCGGCAACGGGATGGTCTGGCGCATGTCCTCGAGCATGCCGGTGATCTTGGGCACGACGACCGTCATCAACACGCCCACCACGACGACGCCCAGGCCGATCATCATGGCCGGGTAGGTCAGCGCCGAGATCACCTTGCGCTGCAGCGCTCGTTGCGCCTGCATGAACTCGGCCAGGCGCCGCAGCACCTGGTCGACCTTGCCGGTCGCCTCGCCGGCGCGAACCATGTTCACGTACAGTTCCGAGAAGTACGCCGGGTGCTCGGCCAGCGCATCGCCCAGCGAAGCGCCCTGCGTGATGCGTTCGCGCAGCTCGCGGAACAAGGTCTCGTAACGGCGCGACTCGGCCTGTTCGATCACCGCTCGCAGCGCCTCGGCGAGCGGGATGCCGGCGCCGAGCAGCGTGCCGAGCTGGCGCGTCACCGCCGTGACCGTGTCGGCGTCCTTGCCGCTGGGTCCCTGCGGCGAGCTGCGCAGCTTCTTCAGCTGTCCGAGCCAGGAGGTCTTGGGCTTGCCGCGCGCGCCGTCAGGTCCGGCGACGCGTTGGCGCGTGCCGCCCTTGAGCTCGGAGAGCTCCGACACGAGCAGGTTCTCGCGCCGCAGCCGCGAACGCGCCTCGCGCGGCGTGTCGGCGTCGACCACGCCGACCTTCACGCCGCCGCCGGAGCCGTAGGCCTTGTATTCGTAGATCGGCACGGTTCGAAACGGGTGAGCGGGTTCCTCGTCGGATGCGCGGCGGCGCGGTTACTGCATGTCCATCTGCGTGACGCGCAGCACCTCGTCGGGCGTCGAGAAGCGGTTGATGATCTTGTCGCAACCATCCATGCGCAGCGTGATCAGCCCGCGCTCGATCGCCGAGCGCTTCATCACCGAGGCGGTGGCGCCCTCCATGATCTGCGTGCGCAGCACCTCGTCGACGGGCATGAATTCGTAGATCGCGGTTCGTCCGGAGTAGCCCGAGCGGTAGCAATCGTCGCAGCCGCGCCCGATCGCGATCTTGTTGTCGAGCAGGTCGGGCGACAGATCGAGCTTTCTGATCTTGGCGCGCCACTCGTCGGTGATCGGCACGAGTTCCTTGCACTTCGGGCAGATCGTGCGCACCAGGCGCTGCGCGATCACCAGGATCAGCGAGCTGGCGACCAGGTACGGCTCGACGCCCTGGTCGACCATGCGCGTGACGGTGCTCGGCGCGTCGTTCGTGTGGACGGTCGAGAACACGAGGTGGCCCGTGAGTGCCGCGCGGATCGCGACCTCGGCCGTCTCGAGGTCGCGGATTTCACCGACCATCATCACGTCGGGGTCCTGGCGCAGGAACGAGCGCAGCCCGTTCGCGAAGGTCAGGCCCTTCTTGACGTTGACCTGCACCTGGCTGATGCCCGGCAGCGAGTACTCGCAAGGATCCTCGATCGTCAGCACGTTCTTCTCGCGCGTGTCGATCTCGGTCATCGCGCCGTACAGCGTCGTCGTCTTGCCCGAGCCGGTCGGACCGGTGACCAGGATGATGCCGTGGCTCCACGTGCAGTACTCGCGCAGCAGCGCCTTGTTCTTGTCGGTCAGGCCGATCTCGTCGAGCGAGTAGAGCTTGGCCGTCTTGTCGAGCAAGCGCATGACGATGCGCTCGCCCTGCGTGGTCGGAACCGAGCTGATGCGCACGTCGACCTCGCCGTCGCCGATCTTGATCGTCGCGCGACCGTCCTGCGGCAGGCGGCGCTCGGCGATGTCCATCTTGCCCATGACCTTGACGCGGCTGATGATCGCCTCGAGCGCCTTGCGCGGCACCGAGTCCATGTCGTACAGGATGCCGTCGATCCGGAAGCGAACCTGCAGGCGGTCCTGGTAGGGGTGGAAGTGCACGTCGGACGCGCGCATCTTGAGCGCCTGGAACAGGATCGTGTTGACCAGCTTGATGATCGGCGCCTTGTTCGAGACGTCGAGCACGTCCTCGGCATCGTCGATCTCGTCCGCTAGGCCCGAGATGTCGCCGTCCTCGTTGACGTCGGCCAGCGCCTGGTCGACGCCGTCGGCCTTGTGACGGTAGGCGCGCGCGATCAGCTGCGTGATCTCGGCCTTGGGCGCCAGGACCGGCTCGAGCTGCCTCCCGAGCAGCGACGCGAGGTCGTCCATCGGCAGCGGATCGAGCGGCGAGCAGGTCGCAACCTGCAGCACGCCGCCGTCGCTCTCGCCGAGCGCGATCAGGTTGTAGTTGCGCGTGAATTGCACCGGGATCTGATTGACGAAGCCCGGTGGCACGGTCACGTCCTCCAGCCGGTCGCGGTACTCGTAGCCGAGGTAGCGCGCGTAGACGGGCAGCAGCTTGTCCTCCTCGAGGTACTCCTTCTGCAGGATCACGCGATCGAGCGGATCCCCGCTCTGTCCGGACAGGCGCCGGCACTCCTCGAGGCGCTCGCGGGAAAGCCCCGCGGCGATCAACAGATCGGGCAACGAGTTCATGGCACCTGAGCGGGGACCGGCTTGACGGGTTCCGCCTGCGCGGGCGCCTGCTGCGCCGCGCGCAGCAACTCGGCCTGGCGGACGGCGTCGAGTCCCACCGCCTCGGAGGCGACCTCGCCGCTGCTCGGGCTGCGGTAGAGCGGGATCTCGAAGCCGCCGCCGAGATTGGCGCCGCCGCTGGTCGAGAACTTCGGGTCGACGATGTCCATGCGGTTCTTGCCCATCACCTCGGCTGCCGCGAGCTTCTTGCGATAGGAGATTTCGGACAAGTCGGCGAAGTCCTCGTCCTTGAGGATGTGCGGGGTGACGAAGAAGTACAGCGTCGTGCGCTCGTTGCTGTCCGTGTCGCGGCGGAACAGTGGACCGATCAGCGGCAGGTCGCCCAGCCATGGCGTCGAGGCGCGCGTCTCGGACTGGTTGTCGGTGATGATGCCGCCGATCACCATCGTGTCGCCGTCGGGAACGTTTACCTCGGTCTCGATCTCGCGCGTGATGCGCGGCGGCGGGATCGCTCCGGAGAACGTGCCAATGAAGCTCGACACCTTGAGCTTCACGTTCAAGCGCAGGTAGCGCGATGCGCTGATCGACGGCGAGATGGTCAGCGTGATGCCGGCCTCCTGGTAGCCGTTGAAGGTCTCCTGAGTCGTCGTGCCGGCGCCCTGCGCGGTGATCGTGGTCGTCGGTTGCTCGTCGAGCGTGGTGACCACGGCCTTGCCGTTGTTGTTCACCAGCACCGACGGGATGTTCAGCACGTTCGTGTTCGTGCGCGACTGGAACAGCCGCAGCAGGAAGGGCAGCGAGAAATCGTCGCCGTCGATGATGCCGCCGGTCATGCCGTTCAGCACGCTGGGCACCTTCTGATCGGGAATCCCGTCGTTGTCGCTGTCGACGAACGAGGACAGCCCGAAGCTGGTCACGCCGACCCCCCCGGTGCCGCCGGTCCCCGGGATGTCGGCGAAGCCGAGTTCGACGCCGATGTCGCGTGACTCGTCGCCCGTCAGCTCGATCAGCGCGGTCTCGATCAGCACCTGCGGTTGACGCTTGTCGAGTTGGCGGATCAGGTCGAGCACCTCTGCGTAGCGCGTCTTGCTGGCCGCGATCAACAGCGAGTTCGTCTCCGCGTCCGCGATCACCACCACTTCGTTGCCACGCGAACTGCTGCCGCTCGAGGCGGTGCCTGGCGCCCGGCCGCCCGACGTGCCGGAACTCTCGGTGACCCTGCTGGCGTCCTGCAGGAAGTCCTTCAGCACCTTCTGCAGATCGTCGGCCTTGACGTTCGACAGGTTGTAGATGTGGTAGTTGCGCTCGGGCTCGACCACGTCGACGTCGAGGCGCGCGACGAGGTCCTTGATGCGCGGCATGTCCTCGGGCATCGCCATGATCAGCAGCGACGAGGTGCGGCTGTCGACGAGGATCTTGGCGTCGGTGGAGGCGCGCGCACCGGCCGGGCCGCCGCCTTCGGCGTTGACCGGGATGTTGCGGCGCAGATCCTGGTTGGCCTTGTTGCGCGCTTCGAGCAGCTGCTCGACGATGTCCGCGACGTCCTCGGGCGCGGCGAACTCGAGCTTGATCACGTCGAAGATCGGCTCGACGCCCTCGTCGATGCGCGAGGCCTGGTCGATCAGCAGCAGCAGCTTGACCTGGGCGGCGACACTCGAACCGAAGCCGGTCAGGATGATCGCGTTGGACTGGCCCGCGTTGATCATCGAGTCGTACTGCTGGTTCTGCGTCTGCACCGTGCGCAGCGAGTTCACCAGGTTGCGCACGTCGGTGTTAGGCAGGTGCACGACCGTGCGCACCAGCACGGCCGGCTGGTCCTCGTACTGCGGCAGGTCCTCCTGCAGCACGTAGATCGGCTTGTTCAGGATCGAGCCTCCGCCGGTCTGCGGCCGGCCGGCCGTACCGCCCAGGCTGTGGATCACGATCACCGACAAGTGCGGCGGCCCGACTTCGACGCAGGCGAAGTCGTTGATGAACATCATGATCTGGAAGAACGCGTAGAAGTCGCGCTTGGGGATGCGCTTGGTCCCGAACATGCGCACCTTGTTGTTGCGCAGCGGGTCGGCGGTCTCCTTCGAGTAGGTGAAGTTGCGCCCGGTCGCGTCCTGGCAGACCTTGACGAAGTCCTCCAGCGTCATGCCCTCCTCGCCGATCTCGGCGAAATTGAGCACGTAGGCGTCGCCTTCCTCCTGGATGGCGGGCACGGCGGCGCCGCTGCCCTGGTTGACGGCGGCCGTGTCCTGCGCCGGGGCCGCGGCGGCGTTGGCGGCTGGATTGTCCTGCCCCGGCGGGCGATTGGGACGCGGGGCCTGGGCCGCCGGCTCTGCAGGCACGAGGAGGAGCAGCGCGGCGAGGAAGGGCAGCTTGATAGCGCGCATCGGCTTGTCGAATGGATTCCCGGTGTGCGGCGCACCCCGCTCAGGGGGGTGGCCGTGGAACGTGGCGTATGTCTTTGGGGCCGAAAGAGTTAGGCCGGGAGATCCCGGCCCGGATCGAGCCGCGCGCACTGTAGGGAGCCGCCGGGCGAGTGTCAAACCTCGCCGCAAGCGCCTCCGACACCGTGCCGGCACGCGTGCGATGGACGCACCTGCGTGAGGAATCTTCCGCGCGCGCAGGCGCCGGATCACGCGCCTGCGAACGGGTCGCGCGCTGTTCGGGGCGCGTCGATCCGGGCTACGATGAGCGTCCGACTCGCGCACATGCAACTTTCCGCCCTGTTCACGCCTCAGGACTTCGTGATCGGGCTCGAAGCACCCGACAAGTGGGCCGCCATCGAGCGCCTCGTCGGATGCCTCGAAGCGACCGGGCGCCTGGCCCCCGGCAGCGCGGCGGAGACCGTGGCGGCCGTGATGGAGCGCGAGCGCTCGATGTCGACGGGCATGGAGCGCGGACTGGCGCTTCCCCACGCGTCGATCGAGGGATTGCCGCGCGTGATCGCGTGCATGGGGACGATCCACGATCCGCGCGGGCTGCCCTTCGAGAGCATCGATCGACGCCCGGCGCGCATCGTCGTCCTGCTGCTGGTGCCGCGCGCGCAGAAGCTGTTGCACATCCGCACGCTGGCCGAGATCGCGCGCCTCTTGTCGCGCGAATCGGTGCGCGATGCGCTGCTCGCCGCGCGCAGTGGCGAGGAAGCCTGGAATGCGCTGTTGGCCGGCGAGAGTTCGCGCTCGACGAGCGCCTGAGCGCGGCTCCTGACCCGAGCCTCAGTGCGCCACGCGCTCGGCCTGCACGAGCGCGAGGAATTCGGTGTGCGTCCGCACCGCCAGCGCCCGGCTGCGCACATCGGGGCGCGCGAAGAAGCGCGCCAGGTCGGACAGGATCTCCAGTTGCGCGCCGTCGTCCTCGAGCGGCGAGAGGATGACCATCACGATGCGCGCGCCCAGGCCGTCGGGCGCATCGAAGTCGATTCCCTCGCTCGACAGCCCCAGTGCGACGATCGGAGCCTTCATGCCCGGCAGGCGCGCGTGCGGGACCGCGATCGCGCTGCCGATGCCGGTCGGCGCGGTCTGTTCGCGCTGCCAGACCGCCGCGCTGGCCGCGCGCGCGTCGATCGCGCCGGTCTCGGCCAGGGCCAGGCACAGCTCGCCGATCGCCTCGCGGCGCTCGCGCGCCTTCAGGCGCGGCACGAAGGCGCGCGCGGGCAGGAACTGCTGGAACTGGCGCGGCTTCTTGCGCGCGAGCACGCGGCGCATCAGCGGACCGCTCATCATCGACGTGACCAGGGCCATCACGACCAGCGCGACGAACATGCGCTCGTCGATCAGGCCGGCCTGGAATGCCAGCAGTCCCAGCACGATCTCCATCGCGCCGCGTGCGTTCATGCCGAAGGCCACGGCCCAGCCCTCGCGGCGTTCCATGCCCGCCCAGCGCGCGCCGAGCAGGCAGCCGGCCAGCTTGCCGACGCACGCGATCGCCAGCACGAGCGCGCACAGCAGCGGATCGAAGTTGCTCAGGAAGTCGACGCGCAGACCGATGCTGCCGAAGAACAGCGGCGCGAAGAAGAACGAGATGAACTGGTCGATCGTCGAGCGCGTCTGGGCGCGCAGGTGCGACGAATCGCCCAGCGCCACGCCGACCAGGAACGAGCCGAAGATGGCGTGGATCCCGATCCACTCGGTGAAGGATGCGGCCAGCAGCGCGCTCGAGAGCGCCAGCGCGAGCACCCCGCCGGGGAAGCTCGTGTGCGCCTGCACCCAGGGCAGGATCTGGTGGAAGATCCAACGACCGGCGGTCAGCATGAAGGCCGAGAAGCCGAGCGTGAGCGCGAGCGTGGCGGGGATGCCGAATGCACCGCTGCCCGCGGTGCCGAGCTGGCCCAGGATCACGGCGAAGATCAGCCAACCGGCCAGGTCGTTGAAGACGGCCGCCGCGATCACGATCATCCCGACGTCGGTGCGATAGAGGTTGAGGTCCATCAACGTCTTCGCAATCACGGGCAGCGCGGTGATCGCGAGCGCGGTCGCGAAGAACAGCGCGAAGATCCCGCGGTCGGCGCCCGGCTGGGCGCCGAACAGGCTCGGCAGGAACCAGGCTCCGGCGAAGCCGATCAGGAACGGCACGACCATTCCGCACACGCCGACCGCCGCGGCGGCCCGCCCTTGGCGCCACAGCGCCGACAGATCGACCTCCAGTCCGGCGACGAGCAGGAACAGCACCAGCGAGATGTTCGCCATCGCGTCGCGCGCGAAAGCGCTGCCGCCGGTCGGCGGGAACAGGAATGCCGAGGCCTCGGGCGCCAGTTTCCCCAACACGGTCGGGCCGAGCAGCAGGCCGGCCAGGATCTCGCCGAGAACGGCCGGCTGTCCCACGCGGCGCGCTAGTTCGCCCAGGCAGCGCGCCGCGAAAAGGATCACGCCGAGGCTGAGGCACAGGGCCGTGATGTCGTGCGGGGTGAGGCGGTCCATGCGCTAGTCGCTCCCGATCCGCGCCCAGGCGCGCCGCGCCGGCACGCTGACGATGCGGTCCTCGGTGGGGATCCAGGCCGAGAGCGCGCCGCCCCATACGCAACCGGAATCGAGTCCCAGCACGTCGGCCGTGCGCACGAGCCCGCGCGCGGCCCAGTGGCCGAACACGACGCGGCGCCCGCTGTGATCGGCGCTGCGGTAGTGCTCGTACCACGGCCGCTGCGGCGGCGGCGGCTCGGGATCGTCCAGCTCCGGGCGCTGGCCGCGCTCGTCGCAGAAGCGCGCGCGCGTCGCGAAATCGATGCGCGGGTCCTCGTCGAGCGGTCCCAAGCCGGCCAGTTCGCGCTGCGGGTCGCGCCAGGCCGGGTGCAGTGCGGCATGCACGCAGTACAGATCGGGTTCGCTGCGCAACAGCGGCTGGCGCGCGAGCCAAGCCAGCAGTTCGTCGCGGTCGGGCGCCGTCAACACCTCTTCGAGCGTGTCACCGGCGCGCAGCGCGCGCCGACCGGCGGCGACCCGCAACAGGTGCAGATCGTGATTGCCCAGCACGCTGTGCGCGTCCAGCGTGCGCAGCAGGCGCAGCGCGCCGAGTGATTCGGGCCCGCGATTCACCAGATCGCCGACCGGGCAGAGGCGATCCGCGGCCGGGTCGAAGCGCAGCACGGCGAGCAGCTGTTCGAGCTCGGCTCGACAGCCCTGGATGTCGCCGACATAGATGCGTCGCATCACAGGCAAGCTTAGGTAACGCGATGCGGGTAGCGGAAGCGCGACGAAGCACGGAATCGCACTTGGAGCGCAGGCGTGCCCGACGCAGAATCCAGCGCATGTCCGATTCCACGACCCACGCAGGAGTGCGCGAACTGCGCGTCCGCGGCCTGACCGTCTTCGTCGGCCTGGTCGTGCTCGGCCTGGCCTCGGGCGCGGGACTCTTCTATTGGGAAGCCGCGCGACTCACGCCGCCTTTGGAGTGGGAAGAAACCGACGCGCAGGCGCCGCCGGAGGCCCGGCTGCGCTACTGGTTCCAGAAGTACGGTGCTCCTCAGTTGCACCGGGCGCTGATGGCAGGGCGACTGTCCGCGCAACGGCCCTGGCTCGCCACGCACGTGGTGCAACCGCGGCCGGAGGCCGGCACGCCCTATGCGCCCGAACTGTGGGGGATCGACCTGTCGAACGTGGGGCCCGAAATGGCCAGCGTCGACGGCATGCAGCTGTGCGTCGACCTGCCCGCGCCGCGCATGCTCGAACGCACCCGCGAGATCCCCGGCGAGATCGCGCGAAGGCTCCCGATTTCCGCCCCTGGCGAGCCCTTCGAGGCCGCCGCGGACGTGGCGCGCGAGCGCGCGCGGGCCTTCCTGAGTCCCGTCCTGACGGCGCTGTCGCGCAAATTGCCGGGCGTGACGCTAGAGGTGCGGATCGCCGCAGCGGGAGCGGCCTCGCTGCCCGCGGCGGGCCCCTAGGCCCGCGTGCCGCGCTTGCCACGGCGGGCGCGCGCGGATACAACATTCGGCCTTCCAGGGCGTTCTGACGCCCGCGGATCCCCCCCGCAAGACGAACACGAAGCGAGCACGAAGCGAGCACGAACATGGCCAAGGCGAAGATCAAGTCCGGAGGTCCGCTGCGCGGCAAGGGCCGCGTGCGCAAGATCGGGATGGGCTCCGGCCGGTACTGGATCAAGCAGAAGCGCGCCAAGCGCGGCTGATCCGCGCGCCGCCCCGCCAGCCGTACGTTCACCCTTTACATCCGCCGGCGCCGCGGTTCTGCTGAGGGAAGCATGATCTCCCGCGCATCCGTGTATGCGGTCCGCTCGCTGACCTTCCTGGCGCTGCAGCCGCGCGGGACCTACCACCTGGCTCGGGACATGGCCGAGCGATTGGGCATCCCCGCGCCGTTCCTCGCCAAGATCCTGCAACCGCTGGTCTCGCGCGGCCTGGTCGATAGCCAGCGCGGTCGCAGCGGCGGCTTCCGGCTCGCGCTCGATCCGGCCGAGATCACGCTGTTCCAGATCGTGGACGCGCAAGAGCACCTGGGCAAGGTGCGTCAGTGCATGCTCGGGCAGGCCGAGTGCACCGATGAGCGCGCCTGTCCGCTGCACACCTACTGGAAGCGCACCAGCGACGAGTACATGGCGATCCTGGCCAGCACCTCGTTGCGAGACCTGTCGCATTTCACCGAGGTGAGCGAAGGCTGCGGCTACCCGATTCCGCTCGCGCTCATCGAGAGCGCGCGCAAGCCCGCGACGGCGAAGCCCGGCACGAAGGCCGCGGGCAAGCTGCCGGCACGACACAAGTCCTAGCCGGGTCGGGCCGGCGCCGAAGCGCTCAGACGGGAGCCCGCATGTCCGTCGGCCAGGCTCCGAAATGGTCGGCGCCCGCGGCCTCGACGACCACGATGTCCTCGAGGCGGATCCCGAAGCGGTTGTACAGGTAGATGCCCGGCTCGTCGGACAAGGTCATGCCCGGCTCGAGCTCGATTTCGCTGCCGAGGTCGAAGTACGGATCCTCGTGACCCTCCAGGCCGATCCCGTGGCCGAGGCGGTGCGCGAAGGCCGAATAGCCGTCGCCGTAGCCGGCCCGCGTGATCACGTCGCGCGCGGCGCGATCGACCTCGCGGCAGCGCACGCCGGGCCGGATCGCCTCGAAGGCGGCCTGTTGTGCGGTGCGCACGGTCCGCCACGCGCGCTCGAACTCGGGTGTGGGCGTGCCGAACGGTACCCAACTGCGCGTCGTATCGCTCTGGTAGCCGTGCAGCGCGCCGCCGGTGTCGACCAGCACGACCTCGCCCGCTCCCAAGCGGGCCTGATCGTGGTCCCCGTGCGGGAATGCGGCGGCAGGTCCGATCAGCGCCAGCACCCAAACGTCCTTCAGCCCGAGCGCCTCCTGCGCCGCGCGCATGCGCGCGGCGACCTCGGCGCCGGTGACACCCGGTTCCAGCGTCTGCGCGGCGGCAGCGATCGCGCGCTGCGTCAGCACGCTCGCGTGCCGCATCAGCGCGAGCTCGTGCGGGTCCTTGCGCGCGCGCGTGGCGAGCAGCACGTCGCGGGCCATGCGACAGTGTTCGCGGCCGTGCGCGGCGGCGAGTCCGTCGGCCGCGAACAGGCGCAGCTGGGGTTCGAAACCGACGCGCTCGACGCGCCGCTCGCGCAGGGCCGCGGCTGTCGGCGCGAACGCGTATTCGTGCTCCTGCCACTCGACGAGCAGCGGGTCGTGGATGCCGGCCGCCGCGAGCTTCAGGCGCGCCTTGGGTGCCTCGAACTGGGGACAGATCCAGAAGCTGCTGCCGTCCGCCAGCACGCTCAGCGCGAAGAGCCGCTCGGAGCGGCCCCAGGCGACTCCCGTCAGGTAGGTCAGCGTCGGGCCCGGCTCGCACACGAACGCGTCCAGGCCCAGCGCCGGCAGCAGCGCGGCCAACCGCGCTCGGCGCGCCGCGCGCTCCGGAGCGCTGATCGGTTCCGGCGCGCCGTCCGTGTCGCGGAGGTCGGCGAACAGCTCGGCGTCGCGGGCGCGCTGCTCCGGTGTGCGCTCGACGACCTGCGGTCGGACGGCGGTGCAACCGCACAGCGCCGCGGCGCCGACGAGGAAGTCGCGGCGATTTCCCGCACGTCCGGCAATCGATCGACTCAACGGGGGAGCTCCTTCATCAAGCGCTCGTAGACGCGCCGCGCAAGCATCGCATGTCCGGCCGGCGAGTAGTGGCCGGTGTCCTCCAGCAAGTACAGGCTCTGTGCCGCGTGCGGATAGTCGGCGCGGATCGTGTCGAGCCCGCGCTCGTTCTTGCCGAGCCCGCCCCGGTTGATCTCCTCGACCAGTTCGGGCATCGCCGCGTAGAACGCGTCGGTCGGATCGAGGTAGAGGATCGCCGCGGAGCCGTCCGCGCGCTTGGCTCCGGCGGCCCACGGCTGCCAGAACACGCCGGGTCGCCGGTCGTCGCGCACCATCAGCTGGATCAGCTGCGGCAGCATCAGCAGCACGAGCCGGCCGTTCTCGGCCTCGAGCGTCGTACGCACCCCTTGCAGACGCTTGGCGCAGTGATCCCACAGCCAGCGCACGGTCGGCGCATAGGGGTCGCTCTGGAAATTCCGATCGAGCTCCTTGGCCTGCTGCGCTTCCGCCGCCTGCGGGGAAGGAGGCTTGGGCATCCAGCGATCGATCACGTGGCGGCGCAGCAGGTCGTACGTCGCCGTGCGCAGCACGTGGCGCCGGAATGCGTAGTCGGCATCGTCGCTGGAGGGGTCCATCAGCACGACGTCGTGCGGCAGGCACGGCACGATCAACAGGTTCGGTTGCCACGGCCGAATCACGCGTTCGTACGTGCGCGCCATCTGTTCGAACACGTAGCCCTGGACCGCGAAGTTCATCACGAGCACACGGCGCGCATCGCCGCGGCGCAGGAAGTCCTCCTGCAGCAGGCGCTCGAGCTGCTGGGACCAGATGTCGGCGAAGGCCACGGAGGTCCCATAGGTGTACGAGTTGCCGACCACCGCGACGCGGTACAGGTTCGGATCCTGGATCGGCCGACCGTCGGGGCCGTAGCTCGGCGGATCCCAGGCCACCGCTCGGTAGCCGGTGGTCGCAAGGGGCTCGCGCTCGGCGGCGTCCCAATCCAGCGGCGTCCAGCTCTCATGGCTGCGCGTCTCGGTCCGACCTTCCAGCAACGCGGGCTCGCGGTACTCGACCCAATTGATGTCCTCCGGCACCAGCAGGTCGCGCGACCAGCCGCGCTGATCGGGCAGCATGCGCCAGCCGAGGTAGTCGTCGCGCTCCTGCACCACGTAGGCGCCCCAGCCGAACTGCCGCAGCACGAGCTCCAGCACGACGAGCGCGACGACGCAGGCCGTCGTCCGCCAACCGATCCAGCGCAGTGGGTTCATTGCGGGAGCTCAGAACTGGAAGTAGATGAACGGCGCGAGGCCAGGGGGATGCAGGGCGAACAGCAACACGATGGCGGTCGCGAGCCCCAGGCCCTGGAGCCAGCTCGGAACCGCGTGGAAGAGCCGTTCGAGCCATGCTACGAAGCCTTCGGGCAGGCAGTGCGTGATCACGCCCAGCGCGAGGATCAACCACAGTTGCCAGGGCAGCACCGGCAGCGCCCGCGACCAGTCCGTGAACTGCGCACAGGCGGTCGTGAAGTCGCCGAGGCTGCGGCAACGGAAGAGGATCATCGAGAAGGCCACGACGTGGAACGCGAAGAGCGTCCCCAGCACGGTCGTGCGCAGACCCGGTTGGAATTTCCCGCCCGGGATCACGTGCTTGCGCAGCAGCCGCACCAGCACGAGCCACGCGCCGTGGTAGGCGCCCCACAGCACGTAGGTCCAGGCGGCACCGTGCCACAGACCGACCAGGGTCCAGGCGATGAACACGTTGCGGCAGCCGCGCCAGAAGCCGACGCGCGAGCCGCCCATCCAGACGTACACGTAGTCCTGGAACCACGTCGACATCGAGATGTGCCAGCGCGACCAGAACTCCTCGAGGCTCTTGCTCCTGAAGGGCGCGTCGAAGTTCTTCATCAACTCGAAGCCGAAGAGCCGCGCCGAGCCGATCGCGATGTCGGAGTAGCCCGCGAAGTCGCCGTACAGCTGCAGTGCATAGGCGTACGTGACGAGCAGCATGCCCCAGCCGCCGAGCTGTCCCAGCGTCTCCTGATCACGGAAGTGCGGGTCGACGATGTGAGTGCCGAGGATGTCGGCCATCAGCAGCTTCTTCAGCAGCCCGCGCAGGATCTGGAAGAGGCCGGAGGACACGCGCGCGGCGTCGAAGAGCGGCGGGCGCTCGAGTTGCGGCAGGAAATCGCTGGCGCGCACGATCGGCCCCGCGACGAGCTGCGGGAAGAACGCCACGAACAGCGCGAAATCGAGCAGGCTGCGGCACGGCTTCAACGTGCCGCGATAGACATCGATCGTGTAGGAAAGCGTCTGGAACGTGTAGAAGCTGATGCCGGCCGGCACGGCGATGCCGAGCAACCACGGATCGAAGTGCAGGCCGAGCTTCGCGAACGCCGCCTGGAAACTCGTCGTGAAGAAGTCGTAGTACTTGTAGAACCCGAGCAGGCCGAGATTGCCGACCAGCGAAGCGGCCATCCACAGCCGCTTGCGGCGCGCGTCTCCCGCGGCGGCTCCGGCGGCGATACCCAGGCCGGCGCCGTAGTCGAGCGCGGTGCTCGCGAGCAGCAGCCACGTGAAGCGCCAATCGGCCCAGGAATAGAACAGCCAGCTCGCGATCAACAGCAGCGCGTGGCGCAGGCTTCGCTTCTGCTTCAACGTCCAGAAGAGGACGTAGCAGACCCACAGCAGGATCACGTATTCGAAGCTGTTGAACAGCATGCGAGGGTCCGCCGCACTCTATCGGCTGCGGCGGCCCGCTTCCACGCTTCCATCGTGCAGGTGGCGGCGCAGAAAGGACTCGATGCGTTCGTATTGATCGAGCCAGTGCGGGCCGGAATCGTAGGCGTGGCCCTGGCTCGGGTAGACCATCAGCTCGAAGTCCTTGCCGAGCACGATCAGTCGTTCGACCAGTCGCAGCGTGTCCTGCGCGAACACGTTGTCGTCGCGCAGCCCGTGCAGCAGGAACAGCGGATCCGCCAGGCCGGCGGCGTGATCGATCGGTGATGCGGCCGCGTAGGCCTCCGGATGCGTGGAGGGCTTGCCCAGGCGCGGCTGCGTGTAGCTCGGTGTGTAGCCGCGCCAATCGGTGACCGAGCGCAGCGCCGCGCCCGCGCGCCAGCGACCGGGCTCCTTGAACAGCGCCATCAGCGTCAGGAAACCGCCATAGGAGCCGCCGTACAGCGCGACGCGCTCGCGGTCGAGCGCGCGCTCGGCGGCGAGGGCATCGAGCACGGCGTTTATGTCGGAGAGCTCCAGCTCGCCGAGCCGGCCGTGCACGTCCGTGCGGAACTTGTGGCCGTAGCCCTTGCTGCCGCGGTAGTCGACGTCCACGACGGCGTAGCCGAGCCGCGCGAGCCGCGCGTGGAACATCCAGTTGAGCGGGTACTCGGTCAGCGAGTCGGTGACGTTCTGCAGGTAGCCCGCGCCGTGGACGAAGACGACGCAAGGCGCGTCCCGGCGCCCGGCAAGCCAGACATTCGCCCACACGTTCGTGCCGTCGGCGGACCTGAACGAGCGGCGAGTCGGGAGCTGCCAGCGCGCGCGTGCGAAGCCCTCGGGCGCAGTCGCCGAGAGCCGGCGAACACCTCGCGCATCGCTGGCCCAGATCTCGGCAGTCGCGCCGGATGATTCGTGCAGGAAGGCAGTCACGGAGCCGTCGCGGCTCGCGCGCGCGTCGGTGTTGAATCCCGGGGGCTGCAGGATGCGCCGAGCCTCGGGCCCGATCACGTGCAACTCGTGCCGGCCCGGATCGGCAGTCGCGGCCTCGACGAGCAGGCCGCCTTCGCGCAGGGGAATCAGCCGATCGACCTCTCCGGCGAAGCCCGGGATCGCAAAGTCCGCGCTCGACTCGATGGACGCGCTGTCCGCGCGCTCGACGCCGGCGTACCAGATCCGCTCCCCCGGAGTGCTGCGCGCGTCCCACGCGAATTGATTCGCCGGGCCGCCCACCCAGCCGCCCGTGCAATCGCGCGGGCGCGACAACTCGCCCCAACCAGCGCGTCCGATCAACAGGTACTGCTGACACTTCCAATCCGGAGCCGTCCAGCGGAGCACGAGCTCATCACCCTCGGGGCTCCAGTCGACGACGCTGTACCAACCGGTATCGAACGGCTCACACAGCGCGACCTCGCGGCGTTGGCCGGTCGTCGTATCCCAGCAGTACATGCGCACGGCCGACGGGCCGTCCTCGGCGGTCTCGCGGCGGCCTTCTCGCACGCTGACGCGTTCGCTTAGGAAGTCCGGAATGGGAATCGGTCCGCTCAAACGGCTCTTGTCGCGCTGCAGCGCGAACACCCAACTGCCGTCGGGGGACAAGCGCTCGCCCTCGCGGTGCTCGAGCGAGTCATAGTCCAACAGCTCGACCGCGCGGCCCTCGTCGCGGAGCCAGACCTGAGCGGGTCGGGTCTCTTCGGGGGTCGCGCCGCGCACGATCGGTCCGACCGGGGAGAATGCGACGGCGAGGTCGCTGGACCATTGAAGCGCACTTGCCCGCGGACCGAGCGACAGGTTCTGACACTCCAGGTCCGCCGGCTCGAGCGCACGTGACTCCGCCAGGCGCGCGGCTCCCACTGCGAACAGGTCATCGCTGTCGTAGATCCGCAGACGCGTGGCCTCGGGGGCTTCAGGGTCGAAAATCACGCAATCCGCGGCGCCCTCGTCGTGCGGCGGCCATTCGAGCCGTTCGAGCGCGCCGAGCGTGCCGGCGAGCGCGTTGGCCGACTCCGCGGCGGTCGTGCGCCGCTCGGGCAGCAGCTCGAAGCGCGTGCGTGCGAGCGGATCGATGCGCCACAGCCCGCTGCCGCGCGCGACATACAGCGCGCCGCCGCGGAGGTCGTAGGTCCAGGCCGACGGCTCGAGCTCGGCCGGCGCCGGTTGGGACGCGGGCTGGGACTCCGAACGCGGCGGGGGAGGCAACAGGGCCGCGAGCTCGATTCCGCAGCGCTCGCCGGCGCGCGGGCCGCCGGTTTCGAGCACGCGCAGCGTGCCTTCCTCCGGCGCGTAGATCGGGATCCCGGGCGACCAACGCACGACGACGCTCGAGCCGTCGGCCGCAATCGCGAGCAGTTGAGGCCGCTTGTCGAGCAGTTCGGCGCCGCTGAAGATCGCCTGCAGGCTCGGCACGTCCGCGGGATCGACCGCGCGCCCCGGCGCGGCGCAGGCACCGGCCAGCGCGCACAGGGCCGCGCACGTGAGTCGACCGAAGAGGCCGGCGCGCATCAGGCGCGCACCCCGCCCGCGCTCGGCGCGCCGGCCGCCGGAAGCAGCGGTTCGGGCTCGGCGCCGTGCACGCACAGCGCGCTGCCCTGGCGCTTGGCGCGGTACATCGCCCCGTCCGCGAGCCGCAGCAGCTCGTCGGCATTCGCCGCGTGCCCGGGATGCAGCGCCAATCCCAGGCTGGCCGACACGCACAATTCCCGACTCTCGAAGCGCACCGGAAGCCGGATCGCCTCGAGCACCTTGGTGGCGACCGCGCGCGCATCGTCCACTCCGGACAGGCGCGGCAGGAGCAGCGCGAATTCGTCTCCGCCCAGCCGCGCGATCGTGTCGCCCCGCCGCAGCACGCCGCGCAGGTTCTCCGCGACGCCCTTGAGCAGGGCGTCGCCGGCGCGATGGCCGTGCGCGTCGTTGATCAGCTTGAACCCGTCCAGATCGATGTACAGCACGCCCAGCCGCGACTGCTGGCGGCGCGCGTGCTCGAGCTCGAGCTGCAGGCGGTCCTGGAGCGTCACTCGGTTGGACAGGCCGGTCAGTTCGTCGTGGTAGGCCAGTCGGCGCATCGACTCGGCGTAGCGCACTCGTTCGCTGGCGTCGCGCAGCACCAGCACCTCGCCGCGCAGGTTGCCGGCCGCGTCGCGAATCGGGGCGCGGCTGTGGTCGACCGGAAGCTCGCTCAGGCCCGCGCGGTTCAGCCAGTGCGTGGTTGCGAGCTTGTCGGGTGTGGCGGGCTGCTCTGCCGACGGTTCCCGCACGCGCAGCACGAGCACTTCCTCGAGCGGTCGGCCGACCAGCCGTTCGGCCGGGCTCGCCAGCAGCGCGGCCGCGCGCGGATTGGCGAAGGTGATCTTCCCGGCCGCATCGGTCGATATCACCGCGTCGTCGATGCTGTGCAACGTCGTGCGCGTGAACTCGCGCTCTTCGTGCAGCCGCTGTTCGATCGCCATGCGGCGCAGCGCGAGCTCACGCACGATCCACAGCGCGAAGGCGACCAGCACGCGATCGACCACCTCCTGCGCCGACAGCCCGAAGGCCTCGTGCACGCGCGTGTACCCGCTGCCGTAGCGCGCGCCGAGCAGCGGCAGGATCAGCAGGTTCAGCCCCTGCGCCAGCCAGTAGATCGAGAGCAGCGAGCGTTCCGCGCGCACCCACAGGCTGATCAGCAGCGGCACGACGTACACGATGCCCACCGCGAAATCGCCGCGCTCGCGCAGGTTGAGCAAGAGGTCGATCGCGAAGATCCCCAGGCACAGCGCGAGCGGAACCCAACGCCGCACCCAGGGACGGGCTTCGGTCGCCGGGAGGTTGGCTGCGCTCACCCCGGCACCGTACGCCCCGATCGGAATGGTTTTCAAGGGCGGCAGCCGAGGTCAAGCGGCGCGGGCGGCCGGACCGATAGGCACCCGCATGGCGTTTGCGCAAACATCGCTCAGCGGACTGGCTTGGCGCGCGGCGCGCGTCGGTCTGTGCGGCGGGCTGGCGTGGATGCTCCTGTTCCAGGTCTCGGTCGTGCGCGGCAGCTCGATGACTCCCGGCATTCGAGACGGCGACCGCATCCTGGTCGAGCCGTGGAGCTATTGGCTGACCGAGGTGGAGCGCGGCGACGTCGTCGTGCTGCGCTATCCGCTCGATCCGCAGGTCGACTACATCAAGCGCGTGATCGGGCTGCCCGGCGACACCGTCGCCATCGTCGGCGGCCGGCTGTGGGTGAACGGCTCGCTCTACGACGAGCCGTATGCGATCGACGACGCGTTGGCCTGGCATGTCGAGCGCGTGCGGCCCGACCACTGTTTCGTGCTCGGCGACAATCGCCCGCGCTCGGCGGACAGCCGTGACTTCGGTCAGGTGCCGCTCGATCTGCTGCGCGGACGCGTCGATCTGCGCGTGTGGCCCCTCGCGCGCGCCGGTCGGCTCGACTGAGCCGGGACGGGGCGGCGTCCCCGGACTACACTGTCGCGATGAGCACCGCTCCGCTCGCACAGGCCGATCGTCGACGCATCGCGCTGGTCACCGGCGGCGTGCGCGGCATCGGTTTGGCCTGCGCGCGCGAGCTGGCAGGGCGCGGCGACGAGGTCTGGATCGGCTGGCGCAGCTCGACCGAACGCGCCGCGGCCCTGCGCGCGGAATTCGGCGAACGACTGTTGCGCGCGGACCTGGCGCGCGAGGAACAGGCGGCCGGGCTGGCCGCGGAGCTCGAGCGCCGGCGCGGCGGGCTGGACGTGTGGGTGCATGCCGTCGGCGACTTCGAATCGGGTCCGCTGGAGGCGACCGACGCGGCCGCGCTGCAGCGACTCTTCGACAGCAATGTGAGCAGCTTCCACACGGCCTGGCGCGCGCTGGCGCCGCTGCTGCGCGCGCGGCGCGGACGCGTGCTCGCGTTCGCGTGTCCCGGACTGGCCGGCTTGCGACCGCGCCGCCAGGCCGCCGCCTACGCGGCGGTCAAGAGCGCGCTGTGCGTGCTGGTGCGCTCGCTGGCCGTCGAGGAGGCCGCGCGCGGCGTGACGCTGCACCTGTTGTCGCCGGGCGTCGTGCCCCACGATGCGGCCCATCCGGACACGCTGGCGACCGAGCTGCAGCAGGCGATACCGCAGGGCCGGGTCGCGACGCCCGAGGAGATCGCGCGCTGCGCGGCCTGGCTGGTTTCCGACGAAGCGCGGCATGCGACTGGCGGCGAGCTCGTCGTTTCGGGAGCATGGCAGTTGTGATGATCTTCTCGAGAATCGGGATGCGCGCGGCTCATCTGGCGCTGTTCTGCGCCTGCGTGGTGTTCGTGTGCGGCTGCGGCGAGTCGCGCGATCCGGCGCCGCGCGCCAAGTCGGTCCTGCTCGTCACCTTGGACACGACACGCCGCGATGCGCTCGGCGTGTATCGGGATCTGGCCAGCAACGGCGCGCCGCGCGCGGCGATCAGCCCGAACCTGGATGCGCTGGCGCGCCAGTCCGTGATCTTCACGCGCTGCAGCACGACGGCTCCGCTGACCTTGCCGGCCCACGCCTCGATGTTGACCGGGCTGTACCCGGTGCGGCACACCGTGCACATCAACTCGATGCAGGCCGTGCCGCAATCGGCCACGACGCTGGCCGAGGAGCTCCAGCGCGCCGGTTTCGAGACGGCGGCCTTCGTCGGCGCGGTGGTGCTCGATCGAGCCTTCGGGCTCGCGCAGGGGTTCCAGACCTACACGAGCCCGGTTGCGCCCAAGGTGCAGGAAGCTCTCAGCTACGGTGAGCGGCCGGCGAGCGAGGTCACGCACGATGCGCTGGAGTGGTTCAAGGGCCGCGACCGCACGCGTCCGTTCTTCGCGTGGCTGCACTACTACGACCCGCACCTGCCCTACGAGCCGCCTCCGCAGTTCCGCGAGCAGGCCGGGAAGAACTCCTACCACGGCGAGGTCGCCTACGTGGACCACGAGCTGCAGCGCGTGTTCGCGTTGCTCGAGGAGCAGGGCCTGTGGGACGAGCTGCTCGTGATCGTGACCTCCGACCACGGCGACAGCCTCGGGCAGCACAACGAGGATACGCACGGTCCGCTGGCCTACGAGACGACGATCGCCGTGCCGCTGCTGGTGCGCTGGCCCGACGGACGGCTGGCCGGGACGCAGGACGCAACCCTCACCAGCGTCGTCGACGTCTATCCGACCGTGCTCGAAGCGCTCGACCTGCCGCTGCGCGGGTCGATCGACGGGATCAGCTTGTGGGAACCCGCGCGGGCCGGGCGCGACGGCGTGTACATGGAGGCCTTGTACGGTTACCACGCCTTCCGCTGGAGCCAGCTGCTTGGCTGGCGCGACGAGCAGGGCAAGTACCTGCACAGCGCGCGGCCCGAGTACTACGACGTCGACGCGGATTTCGACGAGGTGCACGATCTGCTCGCGCAGCGACCGGCCGAGGCCGAGCGCGCCAGGAAGCGCTTGCAGCAGTTGTTCAAGCTCGACCGGCTGTCCGTCGGGGAGGCCGACAAGGTCGATGGCTCGATGCTGGCGAAGGTGGCCATGCTGGGCTACGTCGGAACGGGATCGATGGGCAACCTGATCACGGGCACCGACGCGAATCCGCTCGAGACCGGAGATCGGCCGGCGCCGGCCGACTGCATGCCGCGCTATGTGAAGGCGACGCTGGCGCAGTCGTACCTGTACGCGAACAACGGCGCGATGGCCTTGCCGCTCTTGGAGGCCGTTCTGGCCGGTGAACCGAAGAACCCCAATGCGCTGTTCATGTACTCGTCGGCGCTGATCCAGACACGTCTGCACGAGCGCGCCTTGGCCGCCGTGGAGTCGGCCTTGAAGTGGGGGGAGCCCTGGTACGGACTGCACCGGAACAAGGGCATGTGCCTCGAGCAACTCGGTCGGATCGAAGAAGCGATCGTCGAGTACAAGCGCGCTCTGGAGCTGGAGCCGGATTTGACTGTGGTCTGGCTGCGCCTGTCGGAAATCGCGCGCAAGGCCGGCGACGAGGCCGAGGCCAAGCGCTGCTACGACCGCGCCGTCGAGCTCGGGCTGCCGACCGAGGGTGCCGACGCGCCGCCGCGCTAGCCCGACCCGTCTAGGGTGCGACCGCCGCGGCCGGGCGCGCGATGCGCGTGCGCAACTCGCCGATCGCGTCGATCGCGCACACGACCGTGTCGCCATCGACGAGCGGCCCGACACCCGCCGGCGTGCCCATCAAGATCAGATCTCCGGCATGCAGTGTCAGGTGGCGCGAGAGCCACTCGATCGCATGCGGGACGTCGACCACGAGGTCGCGTGTCGAAGCGCGCTGCCGCGCTTCGCTGCCGCCATCGGCATGCTCGACGCGGCAACTGAGCTCGAGCGCGGCCCAGTCCGCGTCCGCGCGCGGCACGAAGCACGGCCCGAGCGGACAGAACCCGTCCATGTTCTTCGCGCGCAACCACGGGTGCTTGAGCTCGCGGTCCTGACCCTGCAGCGTGCGCGCGGTCAGGTCGTTGGCGACCGTGTACCCGGCGACGTGCTCGAGTGCGTGCTCCAGCGGGATGTCCGCGCCGCCGCGGCCGATGACCACGGCCAGCTCGACCTCGTGATCGACGCGCTGCGTGTACCACGGGCGCACGCGAACCGTTTGCCCGGAACCGATCACCGTCTCGGGCAGCTTGCAGAAGAACAGCGGTTGCTCCGGGACCGCTTCATTGAACTCCGCCGCGTGCTCGCGAAAGTTCTTGCCCAGTGCGAGGATCTTGCCCGGTCGCGTGGCCAGCGGTGGCGCCAGCGGGAGCGCGCGCGGATCCGCGACGCGCTCAGGCCCGCCCTCGAGCGCGCGCAGCGCGTGCGCGCGCCAGGTTTCGATGTCGCGCGGCAGTCCGCGCAGCTCGTGGAAGACACCGTGCCGTTCGACCACATCGCCGCGCTCGGTTCGATAGATGCGCATGCTCGGGTCCTCCGCTAGCGCGGTCGCGCGTAGGAAAGGGTCAGCAGTGCGTACGACGTCGCCAAGACCGGATTGCCTTCCCACCAGCGCGGGCTGTTGTCGTTCTTCCAACTGCCGTCCTGACGCTGCAGCGAGCTCATGCGCCCCGCCAGCTCCGCGCGCCAGGCGTGCACGGCGCCGGCGCGATCGGTCAGCGTGTCCGCGCCGTACAGGTCCAGTGCGCGCGCCATCGAGTGGAAGTAGTAGAACAGACCCTGGTAGGGCGCGGCCGGGTCCGTGCCGCCGTCGAAGCCCGGATTCACGTCCAGCGTGTAGTTGTCCGACAGCCACTTCCAGGCCGCCTGCACGCGCGGATCCTCCTTGGCTACGCCCGCGAACAGGTAGCAGCGCAACAGCGCGTAGGTCATCGAACCGTAGGAGCGCGGCACCTTGGTGCCGTCGGCGAGCTCGATGAAGCCGGCCTTGCTCTCGCCCGGCGCGTAGCCGGCCCCGCCGTCGTCGCCGCTCTTGATCGTCGCGCCGCCCTCGCGGATCGCGAGGTCGTTGCTCTCGGAACGATTCTGGCAGCGCTGCAGGAACAGGAGCGCCTTCTGGAAGGCCGGATCCTTCTGATCCAACCCGCTCGCGGCCAGGGCCTCCAGGGCCATGGAGAGATTCGAGAGGTCGGGCCGCTCGTCGCCGCCGTACCCGATGCCGCCGTAGTAGCGATCGCCCTCGCTGTAGCCTGAACCCTCGTCGGATTGCAGCGATTTGAGGAAGCTCTGCGCCTCGGCGATCAGCGCGCGATCCTCGGGCCGCGCCGCGGCGGCGATCGCCATCACCATCGCGCTGGTCACGTAGTTCGCCATGCCGCCCTCGCGGATGCGGCCGGAACGATACTCGGCCGTCAGCCAATCCAGACCCGCGCGCAGCGCCGCCTCGACCGCCGGATCGCGCGGCTGCGGCAGGCGCGCGAGCGCGGTCAGCGCCATCGCGGTGACGCCCACATCGGGCTTGCCATCGCGACCGAAGCGCCCCGGCAGTCCCGGCAGCATCTGCGTGAGCAGGTAGCGCGCACCGCGCTCGAGCGCGGCGCCGACCTTGACGTGATCGGCCGGCCCGAAGGCGGGCAGCGGCTCGGCCGCGCGCGGCGCGCTGGGTTGCTCGCTGCGCTTGAGCACGCGCCAACTCGCGTTCAAGGCCAGCACCGCCTGCGCGGTCGCGATCATGGGGCCCGCGGGGCCGTCCCAGGACTTGTCGGACTTGCGACTGGTCAGCCACTGCGTGGACTGCGCGCGCGCGGCCGCAGCATCGGCCGGATCGACCGGCGGTTGATAGCGGACCTCGGCCATGCGCGGCGACAGGAAGGCCAGCGCGCGCTGCAGCGTGTCGGTCGCGGTGCCCTCGGGCAACGCGGTCAACGCGGCCACGGCCATCGCGGTGGTGTCGGGGATGCGCTCGCGCGGCGTGTCGGGATCGGCGATCGAGCCGTCGGTGCGCTGCTTGCCCTGCACGAAGGCGACCGCGCGGGCGATGAACGGGCCGTCGCTGGGCACGTACTGTCGCGGGCTCTGCGCGAAGGCGCGCAGCGCGAGCGCCGTGGCCTCGATCCCGCCATAGGAACCCGTTGCGAGCTCGAAGCGCGTGCGCATCCAGTGCAGCGACGGGTCGATCTCGTCGGCCACCTTGGCTGCGTCCTGTGCGCGTGGGGTGGCGGCGAGCAACAAGAGACCGAGTGCGGACAACAGCAGGCTGAGGCGGGATCGTCGCATGGATTCAATTAACGTCCGCCGCCGGGGCGGGTTCAAGCGCGCCGCGGCTAGGCTGTTCGGCCATGGCGCGACGCTGCCTCGTATTCGCCAAGGAACCCGTGCCAGGGGCGGTCAAGACGCGCCTGTGCCCGCCGCTGTCGCCAGAGCAGGCCGCCCGGTTCCACGCCGCCGTGCTCGACGACCTGCTCGAACGACTGGGCGCGGCCCCGGGAATCGACCTCCGCCTGCTGCTGTGGCCGCCCGAGGCGGTCGAGCGCGGTCGCCGGCGCTGGCGCGTCGATGTGCAGGCGCAACGGGGCGCCGATCTGGCCGAGCGGCTCGATGCCGCCTTGGGCGAGCATGCGCCGGCCGTGCTGGTCGGCAGCGATCTGCCGCTGCTCGACGCCGAGCACGTATTCGAGGGGCACGCACGGCTCGCACGCGGCGCCGATCTGGTGCTCGCGCCCGATGGCGGCGGGGGCTTCGGCCTGGTCGGGCTGGCGCGGCCCTGCCCGGGCCTGTTCGCGTCGGTTCCGATGTCCGCGCCGAATACCTTCGAGGCGACGCTCGGGCGCGCGCGCGCGCATGCGCTGCGCTTCGAGCTGCTGCCCGCGCTGCCCGATGTCGACACGCACGCGGACCTGTGCGCGTTGGTCGAGCCCCTTGCGCGCGCCACCGACTTGCATGCACCACGCACGCGAGCACTCGTACGCGACGTGCTGGCGCAGCATCCGTGCACGGACGCCGCGGCGCGCGAGCGCTAGCCCGGCGTGCCCAGCTCGGCCAAGGTCCAGCGCGCGGCGCGCTCCGCCGCACCGGGCGGACCGAGACGCAGAGCGGCGAGATCGAGGCCGTCGCGCAGGCGCGCGCGCGGTTCGCGCTCGGCGATCCACTGGTAGAGCTCGTGCTCGACCTGTTGCGCGGGGCCGTCGTCGGCGAAGACATGCTCCGGCAGCAGCGCGCGGTTCGCGAGCAGGTTCGGCAGCGCGATGAACGGGGCGTCGAGCAGCAGCGGTCGCAGGCGCTGCTCGTAGGCGTGCGCGAGCCGGTAGATCACGACGGTGGGCAGGCGCTGGTGCAAGAGGTCGAGCAGCACGGTACCGGAGACCGAGAAGGCCGCGCGGCAAGTCGCCAGACCCTCGTGCAGCGGTTGCTCGGCGAGCTCGGCCCAGGCGCCGCAGCCGGAGGCCGCCAGCAGGCCCTGCACGAGCTCGCGTCGCTCGGGGCGCTCCTGGAAGAGGCTGACTCGCAGGTCCGGCACGCGCGCGCGCAGCGCGGCGACGCGCTCCAACATCCACGGCAGGCAGCGCTCGATCACGCCGGCGCGCGTGCCGGCCAGGAGTGCCAACCGCGGCGGGCGCGCGAGCGGCTCGACGGGGCAGGGCTTGACGCGCGGCAGCGCGTCCCACAGCGGGTGCCCGACCCAGGTGGCGCGGATGCCGACGCGCCCGAACCAGGCCGGCTCGAACGCGAACAGGCACAGGCAGTGATCGACCGCGGCACGGTACCGCGCGGCGCGCCACGGTGCCCAGCCCCAGTACTGCGGCGCGACCAAATGCACGACACGTGCGCCGGCGCGCCGCGCGATTCGCGCGAGCGGCACGTGCAAGGCGGGGGAATCGACCGGCAGGAACAGGTCGGCCGGGCGCGCGCGCAGTTCGGCCGCGAAGCGGGTGGCGAGTCCGAGGTAGTACGGCGCTCGGCTCGCGACTCCCGACAGACCCATCGCCGCCTGCGCGACGGGATCGGCGATGCGCTCGCAATCGAGCGCGTCGAAGCCGGTCGAGCCGAGCACGCGCACGCGCGGCGGCGGCGCTCCGATCCGCGCGAGTTCCGCGCGCAGGGCCGCCAGCCACAACCGCGCATGGATCTCGCCGGAAGCCTCGGCGCAGGACAGCACCAGCTCGAGCGGGCGCGCGAGCAGGAGCGGCGCGGGCGCGACGATCGCCGGGGCCCGCG
>Ga0194120_10001558_pt1 | contig 41540 bp, 48 predicted proteins | sample TA2MahCa65mmetaG_FD_148642 | JGI IMG/M metagenome (GOLD analysis project Ga0194120, IMG submission 148642) | Freshwater microbial communities from Lake Tanganyika, Tanzania - TA2015019 Mahale Deep Cast 65m | ecosystem: Environmental > Aquatic > Freshwater > Lake | place: Tanzania: Lake...
TCGTATGTCCCTCATCATCGGTCTTATCGGAGAAAGCGGCGGCGGCAAGGATTCTTTTGTGAGCGCTTTGCGTGCGTGCCGTCCGGACCTCTCGATCGAATCATTCAAATCCTCGGACATTCTCTTCGAGACCCTCAAAATCTGGAATATCGAAGCGACCCGTCAGCATCTGCAGGCGCTGCCTGTCGCCATGGAAAGCACATACGGCAAGGGAGTCCTCACGCGTGCGACGGGGATACGCCTAGAGGGGAGTACGGCCGCGGTCGCTCTGTTCAACGGCATTCGCTGGCAAACCGATGCCGACCTCGTGCGCACATTTCCACGCCACGTGCTCGTCTATGTGACGGCCGATCCCGAGTTGCGTTTTCAGCGCCTACACGGCCGTGGCGAAAAGGTGGGGGAGACCAATATGACCTACGACCAATTCCTCATGGAAGAGCAGGCCGCGACAGAGCGCGACATCGCGCGGATAGGAGCGACTGCCGATCTCATCATACGCAACAACGGCACCAAAGAGGCACTCGCCGGAGAGGTGCGGGCCTTCGCAGGGGAATATCTAAAAGGTGCTAGTGTATAGTGCTACGGCCTCGTTCCATAGAAATGGAACGAGGCCGTTTGACTACGAAACATTCCGAGGCATGAAGTATCTCGAGAATTGCTCGAACGACATGTCGTAGTTGAATCCAGGATCGAAGTCTTGTATACGCGGCCACCGTTCCTTATTGAACCGATGGCTGGATTCGAAGTCGACGAAGAGCACCATGGCGTATCTGCCATTACGTCGTGTCTCTGGAGTCGACATGATCCGATGGTAAAGGGCAGTGAGCTGACACGCCGATCGGTATTGGAGTCCGAGGCCGGGGAAAATGATCGTTTTGTTTGCACCTACTTCCCATGGCTGCCACACATAATCGAAGTCCAGATATTCTCCGCCGGGCGCGCTTTCATAGAGGTGGAAGGTGAATCCTCCTCGATCTGCATGGGCATGTGCCAGCATCTCCTCGGCGTCTGCGCCAAAGTAGTGCAGGTACCGGAAGGTCCAGCTGTCTTGCGAGGACATGACCTCCTGTTCGAATCCCTCGAGACCAAACGCGTGTTCGACTGAATGGGCGAATTGACGTATGAGAGGCGCGGACATTTTCATTAAGACATCGATTGCTCGTATGAAATCGATCGCTCGCGTATCGGCGACATTTGCTGCTTGCGCGTAGAGTTTCGGCAGATGCTTACCCACCAGATGGAACAGCTCTTTTTGGTCCGCATGTGGTCCCGTATCCTGACGCAGCATATAGCCGAAATCCTCGATACGGTCTCCGCCCGATAGGCCCGCTTTCTCTTCGGCAGGCAATCCGCAGAATGTTTTCCATGATTCCATGGCATGCACGACGTGCGACCGCAGGCTTGTGGGGTATGCGACGGAGACGAATCCGTCCGTGATGAGTGATCCTATGTTCATGAAGATACTCCTTCGCTATGTGCATCACCATGCACATGATCCTGCATGTATTGTACCGGATTTAAAAACCCCGCAAGATTGATCGCCGTGCAGAGATGGGGTGTGGTATCGGTCTTCTCAAGAGGATGGGATTTTTGTGGGTCGGAATTGGAACCAATTGGTCCCAAATTTGTACTAATGACAGGAGTAGGGGAAGAATCGTCGAAAGTCAGGTAGGCGAATTTGCTTGGCCCAGGGAAGGCAGCGGATCTCTAAAATCAGCGAGAGCTATAGAAAGCTTTGCGTCCAACGCGATACCCTTTTGAGCTGCAACAGCAAGGGCGCAGCACCGATGCATCCCGTCTACGATGATAATCTTTTCATCCTTACGTAGACCAACGAGAATCGAGTCCTTTGGAAAGTTTTGGATGATCTCATTAATGTTTGAATCGGTTTGGAGAGCGGGCTTGTTTGCCAATTCACTAAATGGGATGATCTCGCGTTGTTCGTAGTATTTCTGCCGCCACGCCCGGAAAGGTCCTGCGTAAAATGTAGGAATCGATGCGTTGTCTTCGATCTCAAAAAGCCCCCATTTCAATAACTCTGGTTTCAGGCTTTCCGTCGAGCTACGACGCCAATCCTCCCACGTTTTAAAACCTCGCTTTGTGTAGTGCTCAATCCAATGAGGCAAATGCGCTTCTCCCTTGCTCCACACAGAAAGGACGTCTTGCCACTGCAAATCTCGAACAAATTTCAAGCCAACGTACTCATTCATTCCTTGAATGGTATCACGGGTCCAATAATCTCTTTTTTCGGCCAAACGACGTGTTTGAAAATAGCGCGATAAAGCATCTGTGACCTCACGGGGAATCGAACCCCGATTTACGCCGTGAAAGGGCGCTGTCCTAGCCGTTAGACGATGAGGCCTGTATGAATGGCCATAATACAACAAAACGGGGTTTGATTCCAGGGAATCGGTCACGCATCATTTTCTGCTGAAAATGTGCGCGACCCCGCCTCGCGCCGTCGCGCTCCGGCTTTGCGAAGCTCCAAGTATTCGCTTCGCAACCCCTCTTACGCCGTGTCCGCCGGAGGCGGATCCGCCTACGGCGGAAAAGGGCGCTGTCCTACTTGCCCGCCTCTGGCGGGGCCGTTATCCTCCGAAGGAGGACAGGGACGATGAGGCCTGTATGAATGGCCATAATACAACAAAACGGGGTTTGATTCCAGGGAATCGGTCGCGCATCATTTTCTGCTGAAAATGTGCGCGACCCCGCCTCGCGCCGTCGCGCTCCGGCCCTGCGAAGTAGAGCTTTCCATGAAAGTATGGTATTTTATGGCCTGAACGGGCGTATAATCCGTTTAGAAGCCATATTAATGCTTCATTGGAGAGGTGGCTGAGTGGTCGAAGGCACCGCACTCGAAATGCGGCGTGCTCGAAAGGGTACCGAGAGTTCGAATCTCTCCCTCTCCGCAAAAACAAGGAGCCCAAAGAAAAGCTTTGGGCGACTATGTTTTTTCTGAGAGGATGACAGGAGAGGGAAAGTGTGTCGAGAATCTATGCAAGGACACATATCCACACTTATCCCCCAAAAACAATCCTCTCAAATCCGGCTCGTAATTGAGCCGGATTTTTTGGGTGATGGGGTTGAGCCAAGTTATCCACAATTACGGTGGATAACGACATTGCATATTCTATATCGGATGCGACAATGTATGTACCGATTTGCGATTGTAGATTGGTTGATCGTTCAAAATTGAATAGAAAAACATTTGCCCGTCCGGCTGGTCCCCGGACATAAAACGGGCGGCCGGTACAAAGCTAACCAAATGAGGGGACAAAACCATCTTTTAGGCGGTTACTCTAGCGGAGGCGTGAAAGCGTCTCATGTTAGTTGACCAACTAGCCATGGGGGCTGATTCAAAATCTGCTTCCGTGACGAGTACCGGCCTGAGCGATGGTTTTTTGTTTTCTGGTAAACCCCATCGAAAGCTTGCGATAGGCGGTGCTTGGTCGATAGCATTGAAAACCGGCGGCAGTGACAGTCGTTAATTTATCAGTGTTGAATCATTAAGATGATCGACACAGTTACAGGAGAGGTACGTAAATGTTACCTCACACCCGATGGCTTCATGGTGTGCAACTATGTTGTACGACATGGTAAAGTCATTCGGTCGGTGAGTGGGAAGTGGTTGCGTTTTCGTGCTCGCGTTCCACTCAAAAAGAAAAAACCTCCCAAGGAGGAGGTTGTTTCTGCTAAGCCACAAACTTAGTCTTTTTTAATTCTCACTGCAGGAGAAGCAGTTAAGCCCCACAAGGGGCTTTTCTGTTTCTCCTTAGATTCAGAGTATCACCGATTCATGATCGCAAGGCAAGTTATCAACATATTTGTGGTCCACTTATCGCTAATGTCAACAAAAAAAGATAATGGCTAAACTGCAGGCTGCAGCAAAACACTCACCAAAGAAGAAAACCGCGGAGTAAACGGGGACAGGCACATTTAAACTCTAATTTGTGTGGTGTGATGCGAGTCCACATACCACACAACATGTTTGATAAAATAATTGTGCCTGTCCCCGTTACCTTCGGACGGCACGGCAGGAGGGGGTGTGAGAGGAATGCCGTGCCGATTTCGATCTGACTTTATTGGTACATACCCCGTGGGTCGGTACTCCGACCCACGGGGTTCTTGATTTTTGGCGGAATCTACTTGCAAAATTTATCCACGTGATGTATTTTGTAAGGGCATTGACTTTTACATAAATACAGAATACTATTACCAAAGTATGGATTTGCTACAAAAATATGAAAGAAAACAATAATAAAGATGAGAAGCGTGAACGGTTTAAGCGTTTGGCGACATACAGAACCACCGAGGTTCTTAAGCGTCTGCAAGTTCTCGCAAATTGCGCCAATCGAAGCGCATACGAATACTCCGAAGATGAGATCAATAAAATTTTCTCTACGATTGATAAAGCAGTTCGCGACGCAAAATCTAAATTCCATTATCCGAAAGAGAGGATAAATTTCAAACTCTAAATTTATGACGATCAGAACCAAAAAAATCGATATAACGCCAGACAAAACCCTTTTTCCCAAAATCGGACAAACTGGCTACACGGTCGCCCAAGCCCTTTCAGAATTGATAGACAACTCGATTGATGCTCGCGACGGATCGGTAAATTTAGACATAAAAGTTGATAAGAAAAAAGGGTACATTCTCATTGCAGATGATGGTGCAGGAATGGACGAGGAAGTCGCGGCAAACAGTATCAAGCTCGGTAGTTCTCGTAAAAAAGAGGGCGACCTTGGTCAGTTTGGCATTGGACTAAAAGCGGCTTGTATGAGTTTGGGTAAAAAGTTTACCCTCGAAACGTCGCCCAAAAATCATGATGAGGAGTTTGTTTTGATTTTTGACGAGGACGATTTCGTTTCAACGGGAAACTGGAAAGAGTTTGAATTACAGATAAAAAAAGGTGCCGACAAAAATAAGTCGTTTACGAGAATAAAGATTGAAAAACTGAAAATAAAATTTTACGGCACTTTTTTTGAAGTTCTGAAACGACATCTTAGTGAACGCTTTACCCCATTTATCGCCAATGGTGAAGTTGTAATAAAAATCAATGGAGAAAAGGTAAAAGCAGAGCCGTCTGAAATTTTCTCCGACAGCAAAAGAGATTTTTCAATCAAGCTAAGTAATGGCGAGACAATAACTGGCTGGACTGGAATACTTAAAGTCGGTTCCGTAGAGCGAAGCGGCTTTAATCTTTACCGATATAAGCGACTTATTCGAGTCCACGAAAAACTCGGCTATGTTTATCACCCGTCGAAAATGGCAATTACCGGCGAGATTCACATGGATCCGCTTCCAGTAACCATTAACAAGCGAGAGTTCGAAACAGAGAACGAATACTACATAGAATTTTTTGAGAAATTTTGTGAGTATCTAAAGCCGATACTTGCAGAGGTTCAAAAACGGCACCAAGAAGAAAAAATTAAGGACTTGCCGCGCGAGATTAAAGAAACCTTAAAAGACAATATTCTCAAGGCGCTGAACGAAACCGAGGAGCTAAAAGAATTAGCATTTCCTGGTGCAGATACCAAAAAAAGAAGTGAGAACAATGAGGGTGAGTTGGACGACCAAGAACAAAGAAAAAGTCCTGAAAATGAAGTTGCAGTCGTTGAAAACGAACCCGAAGAAACAAAGGATCGAACACCGAAACAAACGCAACCAAACAGAGTTCGTTTCATGACTATTGCGGGACACCGCTATCGTTTTGACTATGACTGGGGATCATTGGAAGAATCCATTGCAAAAGAAGCGTATTTGGACAAAGAGAGGAACACGATAATGGTAATTCTTAATACCCACTATCACATCCTGAAAGTTTTGCCTAAGCCAGACATTTTCTACCATGTTATTTTCTTGACCGAAGGAATTGTTGAAGTGTTTTTGAGAGAAAATAACATCTCGCTGGAAAAAGTGGTCGGTTTGCGTGACAAACTGACACAGCAACTAGCCGACATAATGGCTGAAGATGTTGCTACCGATGACGCGAAAAAAGATTCTCAAATTCTAGGCGCGCAAACCTATCTACTTAACCCAGAGCGAACGGATGTATCTCTTACAGAAAATGAGCGTCTCGTTTTGGAGCAACGATTGGAGGGCGGCAAAACTTATCAGGAAATTGCAAACGAACTTCATGTGTCTCGCCAGAGAGTTGAACAACTTTTCAGGACGGGGCTGAATAAGATAAACCGAATTGATAAGTTGGAGAGTGTTGAGGAAGCGGAAGAAAAAGGAATTGATACATCAAAAATTATTACTGAAAATATCAATTCGGTTATTGAAAGCACAGCGCGAAATTACAGCATAAAAATTGCCGACTTACTCGGCAATAGACGACAAGCTGATCTTATTCTGCCTCGCCATACGGTAATGTATCTGCTTCGCAAAGAATTAAATCTCTCGTTCCCAAAAATTGCCGAGGTTATGGGCAAGCGCGATCATACGACAATCATGTATGCGCATAACAAAATGAAGAAATTGATTGAAAATTCAGATTCCGCCAAAAAATAAAGTCAGAACGAAGACGGCACGACATTCCCTCCCCCAAACCTCTCCGGCCGTGCCGTCCGAGTCCAAATTAGCCCCGCCACCTGCCCGAATACTTGGAGGGCAGACCCCGAAGTAAATGGGGACATAAATGGGGACAGGCACATTTAATTTCTAATTTGTGTGGTGTGATGCGTGTCTATATACTACGCAACATATTTGATAAAATAATTGTACCTGTCCCCGTTACTTGGGCGACTATGTTTTTTCTGAGAGGATGACAGGGGAGGGAAAGTGTGTCGAGAATCTATGAAAGGACACATATCCACAGTACCTCCTGTTGCGGATATTTTTGCGTATGTGCTATAATGGTATATGAACATATCGTCATATGTTCATGATTATTAGTTAACACATGTGTATACATGAAGACTGTTACCATATACTCCCTCCCGACGTGCCACTTTTGCCATGAGGCAAAGGCATTTCTAACGGAAAACAGTATTCCTTTTACCGACTATGATGTCTCAGTTGACGAAGCACGCAAGAATGAGATGATAGAAAAAAGCGGACAGTTGAGTGTGCCGGTGATTTTCGTAGATGGGGAGATGGTGCTGGGTTTTGACAAACCAAAGCTTACCGCGCTGCTAGGGATTCAATAAACATCATGCAAAAAGAAAGTGATAATGTACTCTTGATGAAAATTCTGGGGAATGCGACCCGGCAAAAGATTTTGCGAATTGTGTATGGCACAAAAAAGGATTTGTGTGTAAATGAAATCGCCGAACGTGCCCGCATCTCACAATCTCTCGCTTCGCATCAGCTTGCCTACCTTTCCGCCCATGGCGTGGTCGAGGGGCATAGGATGGGCCAGACTATGTGCTACATGCCGGCGAAGGGTGAGCTGTCAGGTACATTAGTAAAGGTTTTGAAAGTGTTATCAAATGAATGAAAATATATGATAGTAAAAATTATTTTCTGGTTGTTATTGGTCGATAGTTTGATAGTCAACTATATTGCCTGGTCCAAGTGCGAAGCGTATTTTAGTACATTTGCGCTATTCAGAAGATATTTCCCCATAACTAAAGGTTGGACTATCTGGTATTTAGTATTATCCCTCTTTATTGGGTACCTGATTTATTTTTATAAGATTTAGTAATAAAACATATGAACAAAACTATTGTAATCGTGCTTGGAATCATCATTATCGTGGGAGTAGCATTGTATGTATTCTCTGGACAGAAGACAGAGCAAAGCGAAATGGTACATAACGTGCCGGAAGTGCAAAATGAGACACCAAAAAATGAAGTGCAAAAAGTGGAGCCAACGACTGAGGTAATGGCAAAAACCGATGCCGTCAGTACTACTGCCCCTGGTTCGTATGAGGCATTTGCGCCTGAGAAAATCGCTATGGCAGCAAAAGGCAAAGTCATTCTTTTCTTCCACGCATCATGGTGTCCGTCGTGCCGCGGACTCAACTCTGATATAGAGAAAAATGTGAACGGCATCCCATCCGGAGTGACTATTCTTAAAACCAACTACGACAAAGAGACAGAGCTCAAGAAAAAGTACGGCGTCACCTCACAGCACACGTTGGTTCAGGTGGATAAGGATGGCAACTTGATCAAGAAGTGGAGCGGTGGCTCAAGGCTGGAGAATCTACTCGCGCAGATACAGTAACATGATTTTCCTGCTTGTAGCGATAGTGGCGGGAATACTGACGGTGCTTGCGCCGTGTATTTTACCGCTTCTACCTATCGTTATCGGCTCTTCGGAGACAAGTGAGCGTCGCATCGGAGGGCGCTCACTTGTGGTGATAGGTTCGCTGTCCGTTTCCGTTGTTCTGTTTACACTTCTTCTCAAGGCATCGACGCTTCTCATCAATATTCCGCAGTCGTTCTGGAGTGTCTTTTCGGGGACGATCATAGTGCTCGTGGGATGTGCAATCGTCTTCCCATCCTTATGGTCGCGTATTCCGTTTGTACAAAAGATAAGCATTGCGGGGAATAAAGCCATCGGTACGGGGTACCAGAAAAAGAATTACTGGGGTGACGCGCTCATCGGCCTTGCATTGGGACCCGTGTTTACCACCTGCTCACCGACGTACCTCTTTATCATCGCGACCATTCTCCCTGCAGGATTTGTACTTGGGTTTGTGTATCTCTTGGGGTTTACGCTCGGCCTTGCGATCTCACTTCTTCTCATCGCGTACTTTGGCGGGCAGTTGGTGAATGCCATTACGAGCCACATGGGTGCGGCCAACCGCGCCAAACAGCTACTTGGCGTGCTGATCATCCTGGTCGGTATCGCTATTTTTACCGGCTACGACAAAAAGCTAGAGACGGCAATTCTGGATGCGGGCTACGGAGCTACTATCAATTTTGAAGAGGTGCTCATAGAACGCTTCGCTCCAAAAACTGAAAGCGCTGCGGGACAGACGGGAAGCGCAAATGTCCCCGCAAACTTGAAGCGGGCATTTTCAAAAACTGACTGGAGCTTTGCAGACCCTAGCCTAGAGCAAGCACTGTCGGGAGGCCCGGGGAAGGACGGTATACCTTCTATCGACACTCCAAAGTTTGTACCAGTACATGCATTTAAACATCCGGACTCTGTCCAAGCGATAGTGATGCACGATGGAAGCAAGGTGAAGGTCTATCCGTACAACATTCTCAATTGGCACGAAATCGTGAATGATACGGTAGCCGGTATCCCGGTTGCGGTGACGTTTTGCCCGCTCTGTGGCAGCGCCATTGTCTATGATCGGCGAGTGGGTGGAGAGACACTCACGTTTGGAGTGAGTGGATACCTCTTGGAGAGCAATATGATTATGTACGACCGGGAGCATGAGGCGCTTTGGCAACAGAGCACTGGAGAGGTCCTTGCGGGAAGAGCACTTGATACTCAGCTCAACCTTGCTCCATTTCAACTCATGACTATAGGTGAGGTGAAGCAGGTATACCCCGACGCGCTTGTATTGAGTGAGGAAACGGGGCATCGCAGAGACTATGCGCGCAACCCGTATGCGGGATATGAGGATAGCGAAGGGTACATTTTTTCGCCGTCGAGAGAAGATGTACGCTATCCGTCAAAAACAATCTTCGTGGTGTTTCGTTATAAAGGTACATCTGTAGGAACTCCATATCTAAAACTGAAAGAAGGAATGGTGTTTAAGACCGATGTGCATGGAAATACTATCAGGCTCGTCCGTGACGGCGATCTACTCACCATCACTGACCCAAGCGGAGGGGAGTTACCATTTTATTTTGAAATGTGGTTTAGCTTTGCTACCCAACATGGGGAAGAGGCAATTGTTTTTGACCCGTCACAATAACAGAGAGGTGTCTTATCGGAGGATACCGGAAATACTCTGCTGCTTGCAGTGGGGGTCGACGAGGCGGACGTTTGTATCGAAAATACCACCCTTCGCGCACGCATGCGCGAAGGGTGGTTTGTGTATGAGGTCCCGTTCAATGGGCACGTTAACTTGTGGACGAGCCCTTACCACGTCTGATCCGTCAGGATGGTCAGATCGGGATGTGGTAGAAGCCAGTGGGCGGGGAGGCGTTGGTCGCTGTACGCTTGTTGAAAGATCCCCCATTTTTCCGCGCCCAAGATGATAAGCAGGAGCGCCTTTGCTTCCGTAAGTGCGCCAACGCCTATTGTCCATGCCTCAGTGCCCGGCTCGACGCCCAGGCGATGTGCGGTTTCTGGAAGCAGCGTCACTTTGCCGTAGCGGAATGATGCAGGGATGCCGGGTTCGTGAAAGGCGACGTGGCCGTTGTATCCCAATCCAAGAATAGCGAGATCGGGCCGCATGTCTTCATGAGGCGGAAGCACCTGGTATCGAGGGAGGTACCTGCGGAAGAAGAGCGCAAATCGTCTCCCTACTTCATCAAGTTGATGGAGACTCTTGTTTCGCAGAGACTCGGGCGGTTGTTGCGTCCAGTAGTCGAAGAGTCGGATGGCTGTATTGCCAGCCGGCAGGCATATGCTTTGTGCCCCATATTCTTGACTCTTTTCTGAGACCCAGTCGGTTGCGGCGAGGTGCCAATCGGCTCTCGGAATGACCTGCATGCGCTTTCTCCTGTGGTAAGGTCCGTATTCTCTGGGGAATATATAACATCAAAAATTGGATTTGTCCAGGACATGAGAAATGCGGGCCGGTTCCTTAAGGAACCGGCCCGCATTGATACTTATGAGAACAGGATAGCACTGACAGAATCGTCGGCGTAGAGCGCGCGGGCAGGGATTACCGACATCTTGCCAAACTCATAGTCTCCATCGCACTGCGACACCATATAGATGCCTGCGAACTTAAACGGGGGAGCTGAGACCCCTTTTCCGAGCACTATCTCGCACCGTCGTACGTTGTCCATGAGCTTCATCGGCCACGTGTGATGATACGGGTTCCGTAAGAGTTCGCCCTTGTGGAACGAAAGCGCCTTGAGCAAGTAGACCTGATGGTCGCGTGATATCTCCAGTAGGAGGTTAGGATTTTTTATGTCGCTCCAGAACTCGCTTTCGATGAAGGCTCCTTTCCAATGAGAACATATCATCGCCATGTTTATCACACTTGCAACGTGTTCATGTGAAGAATGCGCGTCCTCACGATGATTAACGATGATGGCGCTCGGATTCACTTTCTTCAGAAAATTTGAGGTACGTAAATAGACTGAAGAGTATGAATTCACGAAGTCATCAGTTTCGAATCCGTTTTCGTTATTAGGGATGATCAGGTCGAAGCCAATGAACTCGCATGCGGACTTGAGTTCCGCACGACGACGGGGGCGTTCTTCCGCCTTGCTGCCAAGTGTCATCGCGACATTGATGATCGGGTACCCCTCGTGCCTCAGACGTAATGCGATTGCGCCTCCCAGCAGCACCTCGTCATCCGGGTGCGGTGAGAAGATTACGATCGGACGTACATCATCGCGCAGGGGTGGCAGTTTAAGCGGTTCGTATGATCCCAGTGGGATCATGGGCCATGTGTCCTTCAGTTCGACGAGCTTGTCGACCATGCCTTCGAAAGTAGCCATACTCACACCTCCATATTTGACTGGCGTTTTTATAACACACTTAATCAAAGTATGCAAACATTTGCGTACTATTTCTTTCCGCCCAGGAATCAGGTACCATGGCTTCTATGTCCGTTTCGGACGGTCCCCATACTATTGGCCTTTGGCCGGTCGCCGCAGCTCTCATGGGCAATGTGGTAGTCACGATGTTCAAATTTGTCGCGGCGTTTGCGTCTGGCTCAAGTGCCATGTTTAACGAAGCGATACACAGTGTCGCCGACACGTCCAATCAGCTGCTGCTTCTCATAGGGCTGCGTCGTTCGCGCAAAAAGGCGGACGAGGATTTTGAGTATGGCTATGGGCTCGAGCGCTTCTTCTGGGCCCTCCTTTCAGCGTGCGGGGTCTTTTTCGTCGGTGCAGGAGTGACGATCTCGCACAGCATCGAGTCTCTGCTCAAGCCTCATCCGATCGAGATACAGTCGGTCGTTTTTGTCGTACTCTTTATATCGCTTGTCATCGAGTCGTGGACGCTTTTTATCGCGTTGCAATCTATCCAGAAGCGCTATCCCGATGTGTCGTGGCGTGAGCGTTTTGCGCTCTGCGATCCTTCCACGCTTGCAGTGTGCCTCGAAGACAGTGTGGCGCTGATCGGCGTCCTTATCGCAGCGGCAAGTATCGGACTGGCCTATATGACCGGCAATGTATTATGGGACGCGCTCGGATCGCTCATTATCGGCCTCATGCTTGCGGGTGTTGCAACCACACTCATCATTCGCAATCGGTCATACCTCGTCGGTCATTCGATTCCCGAAGATCTCAAGACCGAAATCATCGACTTTCTCGAATCGGATCCGGCCATAGAAAAGGTGATCGACTTCAAATCTTCGATCCTCGATATCGATGTGTATCGCATCAAATGCGAGGTCGAGATGACGGGCTCGGCTTTGCTCAAAGCACTCTACAAGCATAATTCGCTGAAAAACGAATACGAAGAAGTGCACGATGATTTCGAGGAGTTCAAGAAGTTTTGTGTCGCCTACAGTAATCGCATTCCGCGTCTCATCGGCAAACACATCGACGATCTCGAATCGCGCCTTATGAAGGAATTTCCGGCAGTGCGACACATCGATATCGAGATCAACTAAAACTGAAGAAAGTCTGACTTTCTTCAGTTTTACATAGCGTGTTCAGGGGTCGTTATACCGAGATGTATGGCTGACAAAAATCCCAATTGGGATTTTTGTCAGCCATGGCAGATTCACAGACTCCGTTATGCGTGGACGAGCCCTTAAGGGTGCATGAGTGCTTTCATGGTGCCGCGGTAGAAGAGTACCGTGCCGGTGACGAGTGCAGTCGCATACAGTAGCCACATGAGATAGGCGAGGAGAAGAGGCTGGTCCCAAAATGCGAGCAGTGCGAGCGCAACGAAGAGTGAGATCGCCGAGGCGAGGTGGATATGGAAGAGGGCGCCGCGCGGGAGGCGCAGTCCCATCTTCACGCGTAGTTTGATGAGAAGGATCAGTACGACAAAGGTGTACCAGGCGAGGCGGTACCAGGATGCCTGGTCGACGGCGTGTGAGGTCATGGCTTGCACGATGAAGTATGTGGCGAGGCACAGGATGATCGTCGAGATCGCGCTGAGCGCTAGGTAGCGGACTTTCTCTACTGGTTGCATGGTGGCACTATACAACGAGAGTTCGATTGACGCATCTGTGTCGTATAGGTACACTCTGCCGCAGATTACAATGCCTATCCAGAGGAGGATGGCACAATGCCGATCAAGATAGCCTATCTCGAAATAGCGGCCGTGTTTGTGGTCGCGATACTGGTACTTAGTAATGTCTTGGCTTTTCTTTATGGAATCGAGACGAGAAAAGCCCGCATTGCCTTTTCGAAGACAAGCGAAGTGTACCGCACTATGCGGGATCGACACTTTGTCTACCTCGGAATATTTTTCAGTTCACTGGTGGTCGCTATCGGGGTGATCGAATATATGACGTCTCTGAGGCGTACTGCGGGTATAGCTTCGCCACTCACTCCCGTCCATATCGTGCACTATCTGCTTGATGCACTATACATCGGGAGTCTTGCGTTGGCGGTATGGTACAACGGACTCCGTAGCGACAGGCATGACGCATATGTGTGGTGGCTTATCTGGCCAAGTGTTGCTGTCCTGGTGACAGGGTTATACCTGTACATTCGGCTGATTATGATGTAAATAGTGCGCGCCGAATCCTTTTTAGGATTCGGCGCGCAATCTTTTTAATACTCGTCAACACCCCGTCAAACATATCTTTTGATATGATGCCGAAGATGACTCAGTCTGAAGCGCTCGATATACTCAAGATCGGTGCCAATGTCTTCCTCACGGGCGAGCCCGGCGCAGGCAAGACCCACACGATCAATGCATTTGTGGCGTGGCTCCGGCAGTGCGGTATCGAGCCCGCGATCACCGCATCGACCGGTATCGCTGCCACGCACATTGGCGGACTGACGATCCATGCATGGAGTAGCATCGGCATTCGGCGCGATCTCACCGCCTACGACGTGGATCAGATCACGCAGAACAAAAGCGCGGTGGCGCGCATCACCAAGACCCGTATCCTCATCATCGACGAAGTCTCGATGCTCTCTGCACGTACGCTCGATATGGTGGAGACGGTGTGCAGGGAAGTCCGCCGCGTCGACGCGCCGTTTGGCGGACTCCAGGTCGTCTTCGTCGGCGACTTCTTTCAGCTTCCCCCCGTGTCACGCAGTGACGACCGCGATGGTCCGACCATCGAGTATGGTGATCATGAGCCACAAGGTGTGTTTGCATTCCAGTCTCGCGCGTGGCGGGCGGCCAATCCGATCGTGTGCTACCTCCACGAGCAGCACCGTCAGGAAGATGGAGATTTTCTCGCGCTTCTCACAGCGATTCGTCGTGGTACTTTTGGTGAATCGCACAAAGGTCTTTTGCGTACGCGCTATCGCAAGACCCCCCTCGATGGCGTCACACAGCTCTATTCGCACAATGCAGACGTGGACACGATCAACGCCGGAGAGCTCGAAAAGATCGACAATGAGACGCGCACCTACTACATGCAGAGTCAGGGCTCTGCGAAGCTGGTGGATGCGCTCAAGCGCGGCTGCCTCTCGCCCGAGGTGCTCCATGTGAAGCTCGGTGCGCGCGTCATGTTTACCCGCAACGATGTCGAAGGTCAGCAATACGCCAATGGCACCCTCGGCGAGGTCGTCGGATTTTCCGAAGATATGAGCTATCCCGTCGTGCGCACTAATCAAGGGCGTGAAGTGGTGGCCGAGCCGGACGAATGGCGTATCGAAGATGGGCCAAAAGTCCTTGCGCGCATCACACAGATACCGCTACGGCTGGCGTGGGCGATCACCGTACACAAATCCCAGGGTATGTCGCTCGATGCGGCGCATATGGATCTCTCGGGCACCTTTGAATACGGCCAGGGGTACGTGGCGCTCTCGCGCGTGCGCACGCTCGCCGGACTCTCTGTCGCAGGCCTCAATCAGCGTGCCGTGGAGGTGCATCCGGATATCCAGGCACAGGAAGAGATTTTTCACGCTGCATCTGATCGTGCGGCGCAGACCTTCGCACAGATGTCGCGCGCAGAGCTTGCAAAAATGCACGAGAATTACATCCGTGCGATCGGTGGGCGCCTGCCAGGTGAAAAATTGGGAGAATCAGATCCTCCCAAATCGAAGTCTGCGTATCACGAGCGCATCGCTAAGGGCTCGTCCACAAAATAACGTACTCGTTATTTGTGGACTACACTTATGGGCCCGTTCATTTTGTGTTGCAGTTATTTATGAACGGGACCCAAATTGCGCGAAAAGCATCCCAACGCCTACATGCCCTGGACAGACGAGGATGATGACGCACTCCAGGAGGCATTTGAAAACGGCACGTCGCAAAAAGCGCTCGTCAAACAGTTTGGTCGTCAGCCAGGCAGCATCCACATGCGCCTCGTGAAGCTCGGGCTCATCGAGGCGGAGGAATAAAAAAGCCGCCCCTTCGTACGAGACGAAAGCTTGGCTTTTCGTTTCGCCGAAGGGGCGTTGAGTCAACAGCTGTTTCGACTTTAGCCGTGTATGAGCCTTTCGATCATAATCGTTTCTGCCTCCGTACAATACGGTACGTCGGCATAGTCGCCGACATAGGCGAGGTGGTCGAGTGTGCAGTTCCTGTCGCCCTCCTTCCACATTTTGATGAGTTTCTCAGCCGCTGCATCACGAGCTTCTTGCGGCCAATTTTCGTTTTCCTCAGTCATAATAAGATTTACCAGATCATCTGGATCACTGGCCTTCTCGACGACATGTAGAGCGTTTTCGACGCGTAGGTCATATTCCGTGCACAACATTTCAAGAGACTCCCATTGCTGTTGTCGTGCTCAATTATACACCATTATAAATACTTGTCAACTACTGCAAAATCACGTATATATGAGAGATGTTAATCGACGAAATCACTGTCACACTGACCGCTGGGCATGGCGGTCGGGGGGCGGTCGCCTGGAATAATATCAAGCTCCACCGTGGCCCGGTGGGTGGCGATGGTGCACGTGGCGCGTCGATCTACTTTGAGGGGGCTTCTGACATCAGCCTACTCAAGCAATTCCAGAGCCGACCGGAGATCAAAGCGCGCGACGGCGAAGCGGGCAAGGGCCAGACACGCGATGGCACGAACCCTGATCACCTCGTGATCAAGGTGCCCACGGGCACCGTAGCGACCAACCTGGAGACCGGCAACGTGATCGAGATCACCAAGGTCGGGCAGCGCGAGCTTATGGTCTCGGGAGGCTTGGGCGGCTGGGGCAATTTCAAATACAAATCATCGACCAATCAGGCGCCGCGTCAGTATCAGGAAGGTCTACCGGGGGAGTCTGCGGCATTTCGCCTCGATCTCAAGCTCATCGCCGATGTCGGATTTATCGGGCTACCCAATGCGGGCAAATCGTCGCTCCTCAATGCACTCACCTCGGCACGCGCCAAAGTGGGGAATTATCAATTTACGACACTTGAGCCCAATCTCGGCGATTACTACGGCCTCATCCTTGCTGATATACCGGGACTCATCGAAGGAGCGGCTGAAGGCAAGGGTCTGGGTGACAAATTCCTCAAGCACATCGAGCGTACCGGTGTCCTCATGCACCTCATATCCGCCGAATCCGATGACCCGGTGGGGGACTACAAGACTATCCGCAACGAACTGAAAAAATACAACAAGTCGCTCCTTGAAAAAGAGGAATATGTGCTCCTGACCAAAAATGATGCGGTAGATGCAGCAACACTCAAAGCACATCAGCAAGCGCTCAAAAAGGCGAAAATCAAAGCGACCCCTATCTCCGTCTACGACGATGAGAGTCTCAAAGAGGTAATGCAGATTCTCAATACCATTAAAAAAGAGAAAGGCATCTAACGAGCAGCTTTCGCTCAGACCTCTCGAATCCCCATCGGCTGACAATTTTCCCAATTGGGAAAATTGTCAGCCGGGTTCAAATAAGGAAACGAACTTGGGTGCAGGCAGTGATAGATACTCGAGTCGATCGAGATGTGGGGGATTTAAAAAAGCGCTCTAATGCTTCATCTTGTGGGCGAGGTAGATGTCTTCCAGGGCTTTCACTGCGTCGCCTGCGGCGATGTTGGTATAGAAAAATAAAAAAAGAGCCCTTGATGCTATCTCTGGGCTCTTCCGAATTACTTAGCGAACATACGGATCTTTTTTAAGGTGAACAACCTCAATTTCACCACCACGAATAAAGCACTCGAAGTAGCCGGCGATATTGTTCACACTAATGACTATTCGACTGACTCGAAAGGATGTTGGGCTCACGCTGTCATCGAATGATACGCCAACATGCGCTCGAACCCATGCATTCCCGTCTGTATAGCCGGCCACCGTACATTGGCGCGCTGATGGCCCAAGCCTTGTACCACTCAATGGTATATCCGATATGTCGTACTGCGACATAAACGCGCCGATATCAAGGAACTTGACAAGCGCATTCATTGCAGCAATTGAAGTTGCTCGAGCGCAACCAACAGACATTATGCTCACGTTCTCTCTCCTTGTCTAAAGGATGCGGCATAGGTGCCGGCTCAACCGTCTAGGCTCAGCTATGTATATGCTAGCATATTCGTAAATAAATGTCAAATCTGAGAGGAGGTCAGGGCAATCGCATTAGAAAAACCAAGCAAATAAGCCATTAAACTATTTCCCGTCTTTGCCTAAAAGATGAAAGCATCTAACGAGCAGCTTTCGCTCAGACCTCTCGAATCCCCATCGGCTGACAATTTTCCCAATTGGGAAAATTGTCAGCCGGGTTCAAATAAGGAAACGAATAGCAATGGGAACCATACATAAGTGAGCCTTATGAATGAGTGAGCCTTATGAACGGGACCTAGTGCTTCATCTTGAGTGCGAGGTAGATGTCTTCCAGGGCTTTCACTGCGTCGCCTGCGGCGATATTATTTTGGTGATAGAGGCCGTCGGTGCAGTCGCCTGCTGCCCAGATGCGCGGATGCGAGGATCTCTGTGTGCGCGGATCGACGACGATCTGCCCCACTGGATTCTTTTGTACGATGTCGCCGAGCCACTGCGTGTTTGGTAGGAGGCCGATTTCGACAAAGACGCCTGTCACGGGCAGAATGGCCTCAGTGTTCGTGGTCGTGTCTTTGTATTTTACGCCGCTCACGAACTGTTCCCCCTCGATTGATACGATTTCAGCATTGACGATGATGTGGAAGTTCTCATGCTTCTTCGCGGCCGCAATCGTGACTTCGTCTGCGCGGAAGACGTCGGTGCGATTGAGTAGCGTGACACTCGTGCAATACGCGAGGAGCTGGAGTGTGGTCTCAAACGCGGCATTGCCGCCGCCGATCACCGCGACATCTTGTCCGGAAAAGAGTGGTCCGTCGCACGAGGCGCAATAGGTCAGGCCCTTGTTGTCATGTTCGGCCGCGCCAGGACACTCTAGCTTGCGGCGCGTAGAGCCGGTGGCGACGAAGAGAGCCTTCGCTTCGTATTTTACACCTTTTTGTGTGGTGACTTCGATGCGTGTGTCGTCTGCGATGGCGGATACGGCCAGATCGGGTGTAATGATGGTGAGGTACTCGCCCGCGTGCGTCTCTGCGTGGGTGCGGAGGTTTTTTGCTAGATCAGCGCCCGAGATGCGTGGCGTGCCGACCCAATTTTCGATTCCTTCGGATACGGCGCTTTGTCCACCCCATTCGGAGGTGATAAAAACGGTTTTAATTTGCTTGCGGGCTGCATAAATAGCGGCGCTTATCCCTGCGGGGCCGCCGCCGACGATGATGAGGTCGTACATAAAATAGTGTTTAGCTAATAGGGTATAGCCACTAGTAAATAAATACAAGACACGAATGGTACAGAATGTATTTTACTATACCCGAGTGGCTAGTCGCTAATCACTACTTGCGACGCAGGAATGCGGGTAAGCCACCCCATGGGTCTTCACTCTCGCCTTCTTCGGCGGCTTCTGTCGTGCTTGCAGGGGGTGCGGGGATGACGGGGGTCGAGGAGTCGATTTTGATGTCACGGATCGTCTTGTCATGTTCAGACTTCTCTGCGGCGATGGGATCAACGATACGCCTCACCTCCTCGCCGCGTCCGCGCACGGTAGCGGGCGGGACATCAGCATCCTTTTTTGAAGTGGTCGAAGAGGTGATGCGGCTCGCGGGAGTGGCCGAAGTGGCGGAAGTACTCGTGCTGAAAAGGGGTGTGCGCACGCCGCCCGAATTCTCCGGGAAACCAGTGGCGATGACCGTGACGCGGACCTGGCCTTTCTTGAGTGATTCGTCGGTGACGGCACCGAAGATGACTTTGGCATCCGGGTCGATCGCCTCGGTGATGACGGCGGCCGCGTCCTGTACTTCGAGCATGCCGAGGTCGTCGCCGCCGGCGATAGAGAAGAGTACACCTTTGGCGCCCTGAATCGATACTTCGAGGAGCGGGGAATTGATTGCTGCCCGTGCTGCCATCTCTGCGCGTTTTTCGCCGGTCGCTATGCCGATACCCATGAGCGCACTGCCGGCGTTTTGCATGATGGTGCGCACGTCCGCGAAGTCGACGTTGATGATACCGGTGGTAGTAATGAGATCAGAAATGCCCTCCACGGCTTGCTTGAGGATGTCGTCGCACATGGCGAAAGCGTTTTTGATGCCGGTGTCGCGGGAGACGATAGAAAGCAGTTTGTCGTTCGGGACGATGATGAGTGCATCCACTGCCTTGCGTAGATTATTGAGGCCCTCGTCGGCCAGCCGTCCGCGCGCGGCTCCTTCAAATGCAAATGGCTTGGTGACGACCGCGACAGTGAGTGCGCCGAGCTCACGCGAGAGTTTGGCGACCACCGGTGCAGCACCTGTGCCCGTGCCGCCGCCCATCCCGCCAGTGATGAAGACCATGTCGGAACCCTTGATGGCTTCTTGGATCTCTTCGCGCGTCTCCTCGGCGGCCTGCTTGCCTATCTCGGTATTCATGCCGGCGCCGAGGCCGCGTGTGAGCGACCGGCCGATGTGAATCTTTTTCTTTGCTTTTGATTTATGAAGGTCTTGGGCGTCGGTGTTGATGGCGATGAAATCAACGCCATGGACATTACTGGCGACCATGTGATTAACGGCATTATTGCCAGAACCTCCGACGCCGATGACGCGAATACGAGCGAATGATTCGACGTCGGGTTTAACCTGCTTCGTCATAGTGGCATCACTATAGCAGATTTTGAGAAAAGAAAACTTGACAGGATACCCAATCGCTTTGTCTAAGGCAGAAGAGATCGGAATAGTCCACGCAATGATTCGCCAGCACTACGCAAGACTTCTCTCAGCGAACTTGAGTGTTTGATGGAATCTTCCGCATAGGCCCAGCGGCACAGGCCAAATGCGACGGCCCATGTGGCGTCGATGCTTGAGGCGCGAGAAAGCTGGCCGATGACACCAATTTGGGAGGGGAGCTTCATGATGGTGCGCGCGATGTCAACTGCATCCGTGAATCCACTGCCACCGCCGGTGATGACGATGCCGGCAGGAAGGAGGCGTTGGCGTCCGATGGACTTCAGGTGTGTGTCGACCAAGACAAACATGACCTTCAAGCGTGCGGAGATGATAGTGTTCATTTTTCGTTCTGATACGTCGGAGCCGGACACGCCGCCGCGCTTAAGCTGCTCCGCTTCGGGGAGTGGTAGCTGCAATGATAGCGCGATGGTATTGGTGATGTCGGATGAGCCGGTAGGAAACATCTTGAGCGATATCGGAGTGTCTGCATCAAAGACGATGACGGAGAGTGTCTCTGCCCCGATATTGGCAAGTACGACGCCGGCCATTTTTTGGGCTTTCGTGAGGGTGACGAGGCTTGCGGCCAAAGGGGACGCCATCACATCGTCTACTTCGACCCCCGCTGCTTCGACGGAGGCGATGAGATCGTCGTGGTGCTGACTCAACATTGTAATAAGGAGTGTGTCGACGGATAGTTTGGTACCCTGCATACCTTCCGGCTTACCGTAGACCTTGGCGCCGTCGAGGCGGAATTCGAGAGGAATCGTATGAATGACTGTCCGATTACCGAGCTTGCCTGAGGCACGTTTGACGCTTTCGGCCTTCACACGTTCGATATCGCGCTCGGTGACGATGCCACCTGAGGCGGTCAGACTGATTTCGCCGTTGGACCGGATCTCTTCCATGGATACGCCGCCGACGGCGATGCGTGCATTGCGTACACGGACCTTTGCGGCGCTCGATGCGCGCTGGACCGCTTCCTGGATGCTTTTTGCGGCCTCGGCTTTATCGATGATATAGCCATGGCGCAGTCCCCGGGAAGACGACATGCCAGTGCCGAGAATCTGCATCGGGATATCGGGTCGTTCTGGTGTAGAGGCGATGACTACTTTGACGTGGTATGTCCCGATATCTATTCCCGTGTAGATTTTGTTCTGCATGATATAGGTATAGCCGCACATGCCTGCTTGTGTACAGGCGTAGGCATGTCCTTATTGTACGTCACTAAAGGAGGCATTCAAGCCAAAGAGTGCGTGGATAGTATAGCGCGTGTCCCCATATAGCATACTTTGGGGTATTTCGAGTGCGCGACCAATTTTTCTTAGCCGGAGGCTTAGAAAAATGGAAGTACTCTTGTGGTGACGGCACGAGAACGAAGGGAGTTTTCTAGCAAGAAAACGACCGACCCCAAAGTATGCTATGTGGGGACACTCCTCGACAGAGGGATAATCACTACGAAACAAGTTTGAATCGCGACAGGATCCGGTCTTCGTGGCGTTCCATGGTGTCGCTATGGTCGTATCCGGCTAGGTGGAAACACCCGTGTACGTACAGGTGCGCGATACGTTCGCGGAGTGATATGTTCATCTCCTTTGCTTCACGCGCTGCTTTGCTGGCGTTGAGGAACAGCTCACCGCTTTGTTTGTCCAGAGGGAAGGAAAGCACGTTTGGTGTGTAGTTGTCTGGCTTGCCTTTGAGGTCTGCGCGGGAAGAAAGCAGGACGCGACGAGCAAGTGCATCTGCGCAGATGACCACGGACAGGTCGTATCGGTCGCCCAGTATTGTGCGGGCGATCTGTTCAAACGGAATGCGCGGCAATGAGCCGCGCACTGTCGTCTTTATGTTGAAGTGAGCCATTGCCTAGCGTGCGATGGGAGTGCCTTCGCCGAATTTGCTGCTTGAGGAGGTGTTTTCGGTGGTGCTTTGAGGGCGATTGAATCCGGGGCGGCGGGTAGGTGTCTCGGCGACCTTACCTTCTTTGACGAGCTGCTTGAATTCCTCTCGGCGCTTGAGGAGCTTGAGGGCGCGCTTTTTCTTGACGGTCTGCGAGGATGAGCGCGAATAGTAGCGCTTATTGCGGACGGTCTTGATAATATTGGCACCCTGTGCGCGCCGCGTGAATCGGCGGATCGTGGAGAGGGCGTTCTCCGTCCCTGTCTTGACTACTTCTGCATTAATCATGTAGGGGCAAATATATCATAGGGCCCTATAAAAGGCAATGATGATTCAAAAGATAAGAGCGGCACGACCTCGGTCGTGCCGCCCTCCGGATTCCGATGGGTATCCGGTCGCGTCTGTCTAACGTGACGCAAGTTCTTGAAGGACTTCCTCCTTTACAGTTGCCCAACGCGCCATATCCTCAGGGGACATGACATGCTCCTTGTCCGAAGATCGCATGTGATACAAGCTCCAATCTCCTTTGAGGGGAGACCATCCGTTTGGTGTCAAGGACATAGCGCCGACCTTGCACCAAGGCACGGGTCCGGTCGTTGCGGGGGATTGGCAATGAAGGATGAGCAGGTATCCCACAAAAGAATATATCCCCGGGCGGATCTCATCAATTCTAATGTATTCAGTTTGCCCTGGTTTTACTACCTCCAAAGTGATCTCCTCAGACCACCATTTTTTGCTAGCATTCATCACAGGTATAAACATTTCGCGCCGTTCGAAGAAATATCCGTCAGGTGTTTGGCCCTCGTCAATTTCCCAAAGAGAGCTTTCGGACGCGGAGGCGGCAGTGGCCATCAGGAGTCCGATGACAGTTCGTAGCAATTTTGATATCAGCATCTCGCACCTCTTGTGAATGAGCGGTGTTTGGTATGGACGATCCATACCAAGCAGGATATACTATACAGCATATTCAATGAGAGTCAATATCTCGCTGTCGGATCAGGCAAGTGCCTTTGGACGGGTGATGGTGCGATGTCGCTTGAGGTAGGAGGTGAGATCTTCGATCGGTACGGTGGCTTGTGAATTGGTGGCTACTTCACGGACGACGATGGTGCCTTCGGTCACCTCCTTGTGTCCGAGTATCAATATATAGGGAGTCCCAAAGGCAGTTGCCCGCTCCATTTGTTCGGTAATCCGATCATGCCAGAGGCTATGATGGACATGGATATCGGCTTGTCGGAGATTTTCGAGGACGGTGAGTGCGCGCTGGCGTGCGAGAGTGCCGAGATGCGTGAGATAGATCATGGGCGCGATCTTGCCTTCATACGGGGGAGCTTTCGATTTCTTGGCACTGTTGGGTGCTTCACAGGAGATCGAGACCATGGCGGCACTACGCGGTGCGCGCGCGAAGCGGCTCATGAGCGGATCATAGCGTCCACCGAGTGCGATGGGTATGCGCATGTGTGTCGCTGGATCGATTTGTGATATCTCGAAGAGCGAATGCGACCAGCAATCGCGGCTCCCGAGGATGTGCGGATTGAGCTCGTAGGGCAGACCGGCTGATTCGAGGTATTCGAGGATCTCCCAGAAGCGTGAGCGCTCCTCTTCGGTCAGGTATTCCATCGCCTGAGGTGCGCGCGGCACTGCGGGGTGTCCGCGTTCGATAAGCTGTACGAGTGTACCCAAGGGATCGATCGCGGCGCGTGGGCGAAGTGTGGGGGAGATCGATTCGATATGTTTGCGTAGATAGAGTCCGACATCGCGGATGTAACGCCCCGACGATTCTGAGGAGCCTATATTGTTGATGAGTACTACACGCTCTTCTGCTCCGGCTTGCTGTGCGATTGCATTGGCGACGATGATGAGTAGCGCTTCGGCGATCGTGCTTGAGGTGCCGAGGATATGAAGCTCAAGCGACACAGAAGGGCACGTGCCGGCATTCCCGACGACGCGCCAGGCGAGCATGGTCTCGCGGGGATTGACGCGGGCGAGCAGCTTGCGGGCAGCGGCAGGGAGTGCGCGCTCGTCGCGGCGCGCAAACGATATGTCGTTCTCGGCCTTTGCCATCGCCTCGGTGTTCTTGGTGGCGTTGCCTTGTACCGGCTTACGTGCAATCGTATCAAGCGATGTAAAGCCATAGTATTCGGCTATACCGATAGCATCTGCCAAGAATGCATCGGTGGACTGTAGCACCCCCTCCTTTAATCTGATCATGCGAGCGTAAACGATTACTTATAATAAAGCATCATAAGGACATATCTTCGCTGTATCGAGCTTCTCCCGGAAACACGCTTATTCCATTAAACGGATAGAGTCTGAAGAGTACGCGCCCGACGATGTCCGATACGGGCAAAATCCCCCAGATGCGCGAGTCGGCGGAGACTTTTCTGTTGTCGCCAAGCACAAAGTATTGGTCGGGACCCAATGAGACGGTGATGTCAGTCGCGCCGCCGTGATTTGCGGGGATGACGTATGGTTCGTCGAGTGTGAGACCCTCTGAATGTGCGTCATGTATGATGGTGACGATCGGTTCGGGACCGCGTATTTCGATGGTTTCTCCGGGGAGACCAATGACGCGCTTGATGAGTGCTCGTCCGGTGTTGTGCGGGAGGTCGAGGACGATCACGTCGCCGCGTTGTGGCTCGGAAAATTTGTAGGTGAGCCTGTCGACGATGAGATAATTCCAATTGTCGAAGTCGGGCTCCATCGAAGAGCCGACGACGATGTAGGGGGCAGCGATGAAGAAGCGTACGACGAGCGCAATCGCGAGCGCGATGACGAGATAAAAGAAAAACGAACGATCAGTTTTAACCATACCAGGAGATGGTTCCGTAGATGAGACGTCTGTGTGCATCAACGGATCGTTCATGTGCACACATCATACTGCATGCATGTCATTGACGCAAAGTGTTTGTGCGTGTTGCGTCAGTGAAAACAGAAATTAAAAATTAAAAAAATAAAACAAAAATAAAAATGCAAAGATGCGATTTTCAGAGTTTGTGATTTATAGTTTTTCGTTTATTGTTTACTCTATGTCATGGGTCATCGTCGGTTTGGGCAATCCAGGAGAGGAATATCGCACGACGCGGCACAATGCCGGACGTATGGCGCTCGAGGCGGCTGCAAAAAAGTTCGCCGAAGGGGAGTGGAAAGAGGATAAAAAGGCCAATGCGACCGTAATCAAAGGGGAGATCGGTACACAAAAGGCCGTATTTGTAGCGCCGGATACCTTTATGAACAAATCCGGCTCGGCAGTCATTAAATATGTGAAGAGTGTGAAGGCGGCGAGTCAGATGATTGTTGTCTATGATGATCTTGATCTCCCACTCGGCTCCTTCAAGCTCTCGTATGACCGGGGTTCGGGAGGACATAAGGGTCTCGAATCAATCATGCGTGCGGTCAAGACCAAGAAATTCACACGCATCCGCATCGGTGTGTCCCGCGCGAGTGCTTCGGGTAAGGTGAAGAAGGTATCCGGTGAGGGCGAAGTAATCGATTTTATCTTGGCGCGTTTCAAGCCCGCTGAAATCGATCAATTAAAGGGGGTTTTTAAGCAAACGTCTAACGCAATCGAGCGTGTCGTAGCTGATGGACCTCAGATAGCCATGAACGCATTCAATTAATGTATATCATTATGATAGAGCGACTCTCTCAAAACGTGTTTGTGCTCCCGGGGCTGGTATTTGGCATCGGCGTCGTTGGATTTATATTCGGCCAACCTCTTTTTTATCTCGCGGCGACGATCATTGGTATTGCCAAGATCATCTTCGATTCGTACGAAAAGATCCGCGAAGGGCGGTATTCGCTCGACTACATCGCTTTTTTGGCGATGGTGGTAGCAGTTATCTCCCAGTACTATCTTCCTGGCGCCGTCGTTGCGCTTATGTTTACCGGTGGCGAAGCGCTCGAAGACTTCGCCGAGACCCGTGCACGGGCGTCTCTGCGTGCGCTCCTTGAGCGGATACCGAAAGTCGCGCTCGTACGCCAAAAAGACGGCTCCACCCATGAGGTGCCGCTCACCCAAGTGAGGGAGGAGAGTACGATCGTCGTGCGTACGCATGAGCTTATTCCACTCGACGGTACGCTTGTCTCCGAAGAAGCGACGCTCGACACCTCCAATCTCACCGGCGAATCAATCCCTGAGACCATCAAGCGTGATACGTTTATCAAAAGCGGCACGGTCAATATTGGTCCGGCATTCGACTTGGTGGTGTCGGGGACGTTTGCGACGTCGACCTATGCGCGCATCGTGCAGTTGGTCGAAGAATCCAAGCGCGAACAAGCGCCAATCGTGCGCTTGTCCGAAAAAGCCAATTTTCCATTTACCGCCATGGCGATCGCCTTGGCTGGCGGTGCGTACTTTTTCTCCGGAGAACTGGGTCGAGCACTCGCGGTACTCGTGATCGCCACACCGTGTCCGCTCATCATTGCCGCGCCGATTGCTTTTATCGGCGGCCTCTCGCGTGCCGCGCATCACAACATCATCGTCAAGAAGCCGAGCGCCCTCGAATCGCTCTCATATGCGACGACGATCTTCTTCGACAAAACGGGTACCCTGACGCTGGGCACACCAGAGCTCGTCGCGATCGACATACAGGACACATCGTTGACCGAGGATCAGGTACTCGCCATTGCCGCCTCCATCGAATTTCATTCCATCCACCCGCTTGCCAGTGCAGTCACGGCCGCACTCCGGACGCGCGGCATCGCCCTGCTCCATGCGTCTGATGTTGTCGAAACGATCGGCAAAGGTATCAGCGGAAAGGTGCATGATGTGCGGTACAGCATCAGTAAATCCGCGCATGTGGGCGAACAGGGCGGCATTATCCTCTCGCTTTCGCGCGAGGGCGAGGTGATCGCCGAGATGCGATTTGCTGATATCCTCAAAGACAACGTCAAACACCTCATCTCAACGCTCCATGCTCAAGGTTTGCGGGTAGCCGTCCTCACGGGTGATCGTCGGGTGAATGCCGAGACGGTATTTTCTGGGCTGCCGCTTGAAATTTATGCCGATTGCTCTCCTGAAGAAAAGCATCGTCTCGTGACCGAGGCGAAGGAGAAGGGCGAAATCGTGGTGATGGTGGGCGATGGGCTCAATGATGCGCCAGCGCTCGCTACAGCACATGTCGGACTCGTCTTCTCAGGCACCGAAAACAGCGCCACGATCGAGGCGGCGGACGTGGTGATCATGGGACGTGACGTCGGACTCGTGGCCGAGTCATTTGCGGTCGCGCATCGCTCGACCAAGATCGCGCTCCAGAGCGTGTGGACAGGTATCGGACTCTCGGTGACGGGCATGTTCTTTGCGGCGTTTGGATTTATCGTGCCGGTCATGGGAGCGCTTATTCAGGAAGCGATCGATGTCATTGTCATTCTCAATTCACTGCGCACGATCCGCGAGAGAAAACGATAGTGTTGATAACTCCCTGAAATAGGGAGGAGGGGATATAAGATGAATAGAGTCGAAAGGGAACCAATAGCGCATCAGTGCGCTGCTCAAACATAGCGGGAGGATCTAATGAAACTTCATGACGCGACGAGGGATCTCGTTATCATTGGGACGGCGATTGCTGTCCTCGGGATGGTGATCTATGTGTTTGGCGGCTTCATGCTGCCGCCGGAGCCGAGTACACTGATCGAATCATCGGTCAAGATTGTGTCGCACGATCCGCCACCACCAAAGCCGGAGACGCCGCCGGATTCGCCCGCGATGCCCGCACCACCTGCAGTGCCCGCACCGCCGTCGCTCCCCGAGCAACCTAAAACGGGTGCGGAAAAGAGTGGAGGAAGCGGCAGTGGCACGGTGGTCGGATACACTTCCTACTATATCGGAGATAGTCCGGGAGTCAGGCATTCGATCATCTTGACCGCGGAGCATGTGCTCTCGGAATTACCGACTGTCGATGTGTATTGGAAGGGTCACAAAATTCCGGGGCGTGTGGTCGCGCGGGACCATGAGATTGATCTGGCACTCATCGAGGTGCCGGTCGTGCTGCCAAAAGCAGAGATGTATTTTGGTGATGTGGACCTTGGTGCTGCACAGTGGGTGGTCGGGTACCCGTTTGGTACCGGCATATCGATCACGTATGGATTTGTGAGCACAATGGATCGCACGATCGCTCTGCAGCAGGGCTCGGCAGCGGTGTGGCCTGGCAATTCCGGTGGCGGACTGTTCGTGCTCAAGTGGCATCTCTGGCATAGTCGCTTTGTGCTCGTCGGAGTGGTCGACGCGGTCTATACGGCTCGGACGGGCGTGATGCAGCGGACCATCGTGAATACGATCAGCTATTCTGTGTCGATGGACAAGGTGAAGAAGTTCCTTGTGGACAATCATGTGTCTTTTTAAGACAGGAGAACCCTCGCGCATTCGGTGCGCGGGGGTTTCGTTTTGGGTAGGCGCGGGGTATGCAGGGTAATGAAAGCGGTCGGCCCCGTGAGATAGAGCTCGTAGCTCGCTATCTCACGGGGCCGCTCGCTTTTTCGCACACGTACATGAATGATTATTGTATCGGTTTGAGCGTCCCCATTAGAAACGCTTCGCGTTCTAACGGGGCAAGTATGCTCCTTTAGATCACTGGCTTGAGCGTCATTCTCCGCTCTTTCGGTTCGAAGAATGTGATCACAAACGGATACACGTTGCCGAGCTGAAGCTTGGAGCGCAGATCGTCTTCGCTGCCGAATTCGGACACATGGACGAGGCCCGCGACACCTTCTTCGATGGAGGCAAGCGCGCCATGCTTGTTGTACTTGATGACCACCGCGTCGACGCGCTGATCTTTCTTATACTTCTCGCTCGCCAGCTTCCATGGATCTTCCATGAGCGCTTTGATCGAGAGCGAGACTTTGTCTTCCTTCACTTCGATCACCTTGACCTTCACCGCTTCGCCGGTACGGAAGCGCGTCTTAGGATTCTCGACGAGCGCCCAGTCCATCTCAGAGATGTGGACGAGTCCCTCGAGACCCTCTTCGAGTTTGACGAATACGCCAAATTCGGTCGCACCGGTGACCACGCCATCGAGCACGTCTCCGACGCGGTATTTCTCGACGAGTCCGGAGCGCTCGCTTGAGCCCGCACCCTTCTCGCTGAAGATGAGCTTCTGCTCTTTTGGATTTGCCGTGATGATCATCACTTCGATGCTTGTGCCGACCATTTTCTTGAGTTCGGCATATACCTTGTCCTTATCGCCATCGGCGACGCGCGGGTAATGTGCAGGAGCCAATTGCGATGCCGGGAGGAATCCTGCAATGCCATTCCAGGTGATGATGAGGCCGCCCTTGTTGGCATCGGTGACAGGAAGCGTGAAGACGGTCTTTTTGCTACTCGCGACTTCAGCCTCATTCCACATGAGTGCCTGGCGCGCCTCGCGCAGCGACAGTTCGATATATCCTTCTGCAGTTTCTGTGCCGACGATCTTGGCGGCGATGATATCGCCGACGTTGACGTTTTTAAGCGTCTCGCGGGCCGAGAGGTATTCGCGGCCGTAGATGATGCCGGTGCCGAAAGGATGCAGATCGACGAACACGCGGGCGCGTCCGATCGCGATGACCGGCCCTTCGACCATCTCTTCCATGCTCGGCTTTTTGGGCGCGGTATTCAATAATTCCGCCATGGGCCCAGTAGGCTCCATGACAGCGACTTGCTCACTCACCTCTGCCTCTATTTCCCTCGACTCCGCTCGGGACAAGTCGGCAGATACTTCTTTTTTTGCCATAGTGAAAATATGACACTCCAGGTCCTCTCCGCCATGCAACAGACCCAATCGCGGCGAAAAGTGTTAGCCCAGAACGTTCAACTAATAATGAACTGAGAAACTGTATCAAAAGAGGGGAAAAAGTAAAGCCCCCTGACCGCCATATGGCAGCCAAGGGGCCGATGTTTTGGTTGTTTTTTCCCGGACCAAAACCCCCGGGGATGATGCGTCGACTTATAAAAAGCCAATACAGCATCAATATGGAGTGCGATTGGTGAGGCGCCGGCGGCTAAATGAACATGACGGAAGTCGAAGACATCCTACTCTCCATTGTTCCACAACTAACATGTAGTTGCATTTACAATTATATACCCTATAAAATATTTGTCAAGTCGATAGGAATAGGGCTATACTAGGGCCCATGATTCTCACATACCACGGCGGGGCGTGTATCAAGGCGACGGCGGGCGATACTACTATTGTATTGGGCCCCGTCTCCAAGCAGTCCAAAGCCTTTAAACCAGTCAATTTTGGTGCAGATATCGCGTTTGTCTCGCTCAATCACGCAGACATGAACGGCGCCCATGATGCCGTACGCGGCGAAAAGGAGCCCTTTATCATCTCTGGTCCCGGCGAATACGAAGTCAAAGACATCACGGCTGCCGGTTTTGCCTCCAAATCGTCGTACGCCGGCCATGAGCTGATCAACACCATCTACTCGATTCATTTCGATGGTCTCTCGGTCCTCTATCTCGGTGCGTGCGGCGACGCGCAGCTCCCGAAAGACGTCCTAGAGATGGACTCGCCCGACATCCTCATCGTGCCAGTCGGTGGCGAGGGTGCTTTGAGCCCCGCACAGGCGCAAAAGGCTGCCGTTCAGCTCGAAGCCAAGATCGTGATCCCCGTCCTTTTCGACGAAAAATCCCTCAAGACCTTCCTCAAAGAAGCCGGTAGCGAAGACGTAAAACCGGTCGAGAAGCTCACGCTCAAGCCCCGCGATCTCGCGGGCAAAGAGAGTGAGACAGTAGTCTTGGCGGTGTAAAAGGATTGGCGCGGTCTTTGCGAGGAGGCTTTGCACCACAAGGGCATGGCCATTTTTCTAAGCCCGAGTACGGGCAAGAAAAATTGGTCTCGACGAAGCAATCTAGAGTTCGTGAATAAACTCCTGGATCGCTTCGTTGCACTCGCGAAGACGGATTAGCTTTTGTGATGTCGTGATACAATTTTGATATGGTCATCAAGAGAACCATCGAGACTCTCAAAGAACGCCCGCGTGATGAGCGGCTGGCATTTTCGGCGCTCAGCGCGATGGCCATCATGGCATTATTGCTGGTGGCGTGGGGATGGTTTTTCTTTCGCGATATGGGGAGAAGCGTTCCGGCGGTGACTGAAGGCACGGCAAGTGTCGTAGCGCCGAACTCAAAAGAACAGGCTGCTGCCGCCGCTGCATCGATCAAAAGCATCATAGATGCGACCGTCACGAGCGATATCGGCGCGCAGATCCCGGCAGATACGGATGATGTAGTGTCAGAGGCAGAGAATCCCGCTTCTACTACCGATGTCCCCGGCATCGGCGCGTTGTCGGAGCTGCAAGCGGCTTTGCAGCAGCAATAAAGATGATAGAATCAGCACATATGACACCAGAACAAGGAAATCGGATCGAACAAAAGATGGACAAATACTTCGAGCTCATAATGGGCAAGATGAATACCATGGAAGATGCTGCAGAGGAGTTCAGAGAAGAAGTGCGAGCTGAATTCAACGGCCTCAAGAATCGCATGGGAGCCCAAGACAACCGCATCGACGACGAGTCTGCACGGCGTACTGATCTCGAAAACCGCGTCAGAGTAGTCCTCCCCAATCTCCCACAAGCTCCCGAGCGGGTGTAGCGCCACACCAAAAGAAAAAGGCTCGGCGGGTGGTGCCGAGCCTTTGGTTGGGATACAACCAGGCTTTGTTGTTAGGAGTGAATAAACGTCTGGAATCCCAACCACACCCAAAGAAAAAGGATGAGGCTGATGAAGATCGCAATCCAGAATATGCCACCAATCCAAATACGCACCAGGATAAACTTCAGTGTCTCACAGATGTCGTAGAAGGTAAGCTTGCGCCATTCTCGCCACACAATTGCGCGTTGCCTGATCTCTTCATGCACCAAGACTAACGCAAGTATGGCCGCGATCAGTCCAGATACCCAGCTGATGGTGTTTAGCCATGCCAACATGATCCTATCCCTCTCGAGGTTAGTGTAACTAAAAATAGTTTATCATATTGAATAACATTGTCAATCCCTCTAGTCACGAAAAAATGCTATAATTCCCGTACCTATGGCTCGAAAAGGCGATCAAAAGGCACCCGCTCCCGCACCGGTCAATCCTGTTGGCATCGTGCCGCGCTCTATCACGCAGGAAATGCGCGAGAGCTATCTCGATTATGCAATGACTGTCATCACGGCTCGAGCACTTCCGGATGTGCGCGATGGTCTCAAGCCGGTGCATCGCCGCATCCTCTATGCCATGCTCGAAGCCGGTCTCACTGCTGGCGCCAAGACCCGCAAATCCGCCACCGTGGTCGGCGATGTGCTCGGCAAATACCATCCGCACGGCGATGCGTCCGTATACGATGCGATGGTCAAGATGGCACAGGATTTTTCGATGCGCTATCCGCTCGTGATCGGTCAGGGTAACTTCGGCTCGATCGACGGCGACGGTGCCGCTGCCTACCGCTACACCGAAGCCAAGATGTCCAAGCTCGCGGGCGAGATGATCAAAGACATCGAGAAAGACACCGTTGATTTCCGTCCCAATTACGACAACACCAAGACTGAGCCCACCGTGCTCCCTGCAGCGACCCCGAATCTCCTCCTCAATGGTACGCTCGGTATCGCCGTGGGCATGGCATCCAACATCCCCCCGCACAATCTCCGCGAAGTGTGCGAAGCGGCCATCCATCTCATCGACGAGCCCGATGCGACGACCGAAGACCTCCTCACATTCGTCCAAGGTCCTGATTTTCCCACTGGCTGTATCGCTTTCGATCACAAAGACATCGCGCATGCGTATGCTACCGGTCGCGGCGGTGTCGTGGTGCGCGGCAATGCCGAGATCGTCGAAGGAAAAAAGGGCGACTATCAGATCATCATCACATCGATCCCGTATCGCGTGGTCAAATCCGATCTCATCACCAAGATCGCCGATCTCGTGCACGAGAAGAAGCTCGAAGGCATCCGCGATGTGCGCGATGAATCCACCACCGACATCCGCATCGTGATCGATCTCAAAGCGAGCGCCAACGCACAGACCGTACTCAACTATTTGTATAAACACACACAGATCGAAGAGACTTTCCACTACAACGTCGTGGCACTCGTCGATGGCGTCCCGCAGACGCTCTCCCTCAAGGCGCTCCTCGAATACTACATCGCGCACCGTCGCGAGGTCGTCACACGCCGCACCAAGTACGATCTCGACAAAGCGCAGGCGCGCGAGCACATCCTCCTTGGTCTGAAGAAAGCGCTCGATCACATCGATGCGATCATCAAGCTCATCCGCGCCTCGCGCACGGTGGAAGACGCCAAAGCAGGGCTCATGAAGCAGTTCAAATTCTCTGATATCCAGGCGCAGGCGATCCTCGACATGCGCTTGCAAAAGCTTGCTGGCCTTGAGCGTAAGAAAATCGAAGACGAGCTCAAAGAGGTCCAGGCGCTCATTGCCGAGCTTCAGGCGCTCCTCAAGAGTGTGGCCAAGATGATGGCCCTCATCAAAAAAGAAATCCGCGAGATCATCGAGAAATACGGCGACGATCGCCGCACCAAGATCATGAAGCATGGTCCCAAGGAGCTCAAGATGGAAGACCTTGTCGCCGACGAAGACAGCGTGCTCGTCCTCACCTCGGGCGGATATATCAAGAGAACGAATCCCAACGAATACCGCCTCCAAAAGCGCGGGGGTGTCGGCGTCGTCGATCTCAATACCAAGGAAGAAGACTTCGTGACGCAATTCCTTACCGCATCTGCACACTCCGACATCCTCTTCTTCTCCGACCGCGGCAAGGCATACCAGCTCAAGATGTATGAGCTCCCCGAAGGCAAGCGTGCCACCAAGGGCAAGGCACTCGTCAATTTCCTCTCGATCGAGACGGACGAGCGCGTCACTTCCATCCTCGCCATGCCCAAGCAGGTCAAGGGTTCCGACGGTCTGAGTCTCCTCATGGTCACGCGCGATGGTACGGTCAAGCGCACAAGCGCCGAAGCCTTCAAGGAAGTCCGCCGCAGCGGCCTCATCGCAATCGGACTTGATAAGGGTGATGCGCTCATCAGTGCACAGTTTGTGCGCGACGGCGACGATGCGATGATCGTCACCGCAAAAGGTCAGTCTATCCGCTTTGCGGTCAAAGACGTCCGAGAGATGGGCCGCCAGGCGGGCGGCGTGCGCGGCATGAAGCTGGGTAAGGGTGATACCGTCGTCGGCGCCGGCATCGTGCCCAAAGGTGTCAAAGACGCGCAGGTGCTCGTGCTCTCTAGTAGCGGCTACGGCAAGAAGACCAAGATGTCCGAATACAAATGTCAGGGTCGCGGCGGCAGTGGCATCAAGACGATGTCGATCACGCCTAAGACCAAGCAGCTCATAGGTGCTTCGGTCATCACCGATGGAGGTGAGCTCGTCGCCATGTCGCGCAACGGCCAGGCCATCCGCACTGAACTCAAAGAGATCCCGACCTTGAGCCGCGCGACCCAAGGCGTCCGCGTCATGAAAATGCGCGAAGGCGACAGCGTAGCATCGTTCGTGGTTTTTGAGGGTGGGGAGGAGAAGTAAGTCTGGTTAGAGGAAAGTCTCAAATATCACTTGATGTTGAAGGCTTTCCACATATTATCTTCATTATATCTGCCACTTTCAATCCCAAAATAAAGAACCTTCTTAAACATGTCACGCTGAATTTGGGCAAAAAGATTTTTCGGAATTGTAAGTACCAAACAGCTTCGGTCTGCGGGTGCACAAACAGTATCTTTGTAAGCTACAGCATGTGATCCGCGTCCATAATCAGTACGCACATGCAGGCCAAGCGTTATACAGACATTTTCCCAATCTTTGGCTGTTGCATTTTTGATCTGATCAATGAGGTGTCCGTGTTCCAATTTGACACCTCGCCACCCATCAGGATTGGACGACATAATACGGTTCGCATTCAGATTTGACCCTCGTAAAGCCCAGGAAACTGGATGGAACCTTAAAGCCTTTCCATTGAAGCAAGTATCCGTAGTCCCCCCTGATTCCCGCAGCAGATACAATTGCATCACGCATCAATGTATCAAGTTCACTATAATCGCCAGTTGTGCCTGTCGTTATAGCAGGAATTTCATTGCACTCAGCAAGCCATGATCCGTCGTCGTATTGATTTGTCGTAAAGCTGAGTATCCTGCCCTGAAGGAATGCTCGCAGGAGGTCCTTTGCCTGCTCCTCTGTGTGGTTTTCCATAGGTTCTACATATTATACTAGATTCCATTTAGGTCCAATGAAGTCAATGTGTGATGTTGGGGATGGAGAGAAACTGCTCGGTAGCGCTCATGTCTGAAGCACGAAGATGGTATACTAGAATCATGGAGGGGATGAATAAGAAAAAGAAAGCGAGTGAAAAAGTGGCTCGTGTGCTTGGTGCGGCGCTTGCCGCTTCAAGTCCTGCTGCGGCACAAGCAGGATCGAATGATTTTCCTATGCCTCATCATCACGTTGAAGGAAGGGGGAGGACTATAGGAGAGGCTCTCGAAGATTTACATAAAAAAGAACAAGACCCAAAAGTCCAAGAACAGATGTTACGGGATAAGCTCCAGGATTACGGCATGGACTACGACAGTGTCATGAAGAAATCAAAAGAGATTGAAGAAAAGGTTCGCAAAGAAGCAGAAGAATTGCGAAGAGAAGGGTATTTAAAGTAATGAGATAAGGGGACAGCACCATTAATTATTGAAGCATAGGCGACAGGGTCGCCCGTCTTTTAATTTCCTATATAATTCACGCATGGATTAACGGTGTCAGGTACTGTTTTGTCTGGGGATTAATGGGAGCAGTCACCATATTTCCCGACAAAAACTAAAAAACCCCGGCGCGGACGTCGGGGTAGGGTGAGTGCATAGGTCTTACACACTGCATCATTTCTTTTCATAGTGAAGAATGATCGTATTATTGTCCTCGTCGACGGTGATCCGCGCGATGCCGAATTGATCACGGGCATGGCGCAATACGTCTGCCAGAAGTGATGTGTCCGACAGTGCGAGGAGATTTTTCATGAGCCACGAGAGTGGTAGTAGCAGACCCGTAAAACGTACACCTGCACATATACGGCGTATATCTCGGGCTTCGAGCGGGCGCTCAGACATCGGTACCTCCTAGTGAGTCAGGATTCTACGAGGATAGTATCATAATTAGGAAAAGAGTGGCCGCATTCTCTGGGATTGACAAGTGAAATACAAACATGGTATACTATTAATAGTCACAATCGGACGGAAATCTCAAAATGAAAGAGACGTTAGATCAGGCGAAGGCGCGTATCAGAGCGCGGTTGGATGCATACGATGGGGGCTTGGGCGATGGTACGATTGATGAGGAGGCGAAGCCTCTCATCGTCGTTCTTGAGCTTCTCGGAATCGAGACCACGGCATCGTGTGGTGGTCATGCGGACTTTTTGAAATTTGGGTATCCTTGGATGCAAGGGATTCTCAAAGATCGTGATAAGAACCACAGGCAGCGCAAACAAATCGAGGGATGGCTCACGGAGTTTAACTCTTGTCGTCACCAGAATGCAGTTGCGCTGCGTCTTAATCCGCATGTTCTCAACGGATTCAGGATTGCCACGCAGGACGAAACGGACAACGGACGAGCTCTGGGTAAATTGAGTTTTCGCCTGGTACGCAAGGCTCAGGCCGAGTTCCGCGCATTCACACAATTCTTGGAGGCCAAAGTGGATGCCTCTGGGATCTGACAATAAAGGACCTCGCAAACTGCGAGGTCCTAATTTTTTTCTATCGTGGAGTGCATGATTACACTCAAAAGACCAAAAAGTCTCCCGGATTGAGCTCGTCGGCGACGATCAGTTTGCCTGACTTTACGGCATCGACCAAAGTTCTCAATGCATCCAATCTCGCCGGTCCAGTGCTCAGACCTCGCAGTACCATTTCCGCCTCGTTGACGAATTTGATTGATTCGGCAGTCTTGCCCACCTGCCATTCCTGGCCTGGGGGTGCCTTGGCTCCCCCATAATCCCAGTCTCTCATCTGATGTCTCCTTGGGTTGAGAGTCAAAAATTATGACCGAGCACACTGTACCAGAATATCAGGGTGGTGAAAAGGGCACGATCGGATACTCTACACGTGTGCTACAGTCATTATAGTGATTTGTCACGATATATAAGTGAGGCGAAAATGTCTGTACGGCTGCAGGAAGTGCTTGAAGATCTCCGGGATCGTGTGCTCGAAAGTATTGCCGATGACCTGAAGATGGCACGGCAGCTCGGCGATGACGAAGTGTGGAGCTTGATCAAGAGTCTGGAATATAGTGCGAAGCGGGAGGCTGATCCATACATACTCTGCAATCGCGCGATTACATACAAATCGTCAATTTATGGTATAATCTCGCATCACTGCAAGTATGAAAAAACCAAAAGACACTTCGTGGGGCACGGTGGCTGAGTGGTACAGCACCTATCTCGAGACCAATCCTGATTCCTATCAGCGGCAGGTCATTTTGCCCAATCTCCTACGCATCCTCGCTATCAGGCAAGGGATGCGCGTGCTCGATGTGGCATGCGGGCAGGGATTCTTTGCGCGCGCGTTTGAGGGTGCAGGGGCTTCGGTCGTCGGTGTCGATATCGCGTCGGATTTGATAACGGAGGCGAAGAAGCTGTCCAAAAATATCCCGTATCATGTGACGCCTGCCGATGCGCTCGGATATGCCGAAGATGGCAGCTTTGATGCAGTCACTATGGTGCTCGCGATACAAAATATAGAAAATATGACCGGCGCATTTGCCGAAGCATCGCGTGTACTGCATAGAGAAGGGCGCCTCGTTCTCGTGATGATGCATCCGGCTTTTCGTATCCCGGAGCGTTCTTCCTGGGGGTGGGATGGTGAGGGAGGCCCCGTTAGAGGCGGGGCCTCTAACGGGGCGGGAGTGCAGTATCGTCGCGTCGATGGATACCTCTCTGCAGCGCGCTCCACGCTCCTCGTGCATCCGGGCCAGAAGGACAGCCCCACGACTACCTCGTATCATCGATCTTTGCAGGATTTCTCAAAGGCGCTTTTCAAGACCGGTTTTACCATCACGCGGCTCGAGGAATGGATATCGCACAAGCAAAGTGAAAAGGGTCCGCGACAGAGCGCGGAGAATCTCGCGCGCAAAGAGATACCGATGTTTTTGATGCTTGAAGCGACCAAGAGGTGACAGATCGTCGCATATAAAAACAAAGGCACATCGTGAGATGTGCCTTTTGAAATAAAGAGCGAAATGCAGTGAGTGTCGACCATAGATCCATAACGGACGGAGACAAGCTTGCATGTCTCTCTTCACTATCCTTTCCACACCAGATATACACCATGCACGCAAGCTTGTATGAATCATCATATATAATGGGTACATATGATGTCTCGTTTGAGCGACAATCACACTTCGACATTTGCACACCCGCCTTCGCACATCGCCGAAATGAATGTTGCTCCGGGTATGGTGGTGGTCGACTTTGGCGCCGGGAGCGGCGCACACGTCTTTCCTCTTGCAGAAGCGATCGGGCGCGACGGTCACGTGTATGCCGTCGATATCCAGCGTGATTTGCTGACACGTATCAAAAACGAGGCGCGTCGACGCGATCTGCATCATGTGGACGTGTTGTGGGGAGATATTGAGGTTCCTGGAGGGTCCAAGATTGCCGATACAATCGCTGATATCGTACTGCTCTCCAATGTACTGTTCCAGCTTTCGGACAAGCACGCAGCGCTTTCAGAAGCACGCCGCATACTCAAACCCACGGGCCTTTTTGCAATCATCGAGCGCAATGGTGCGCCGGGGATCCTGCATCGCGAAAGTGCAATTCAAAAAGAAGACGTCCTCGCACGCGCGCTCAAGGCCAAATTTGAGCCCGTGCGCGAGTTTTATGCTGGTTCGCACCATTACGGCATACTCTTTCGCCCGATATTCTTACAACCGCCACGCGTATGAAGATGACCTCATTCCAAGTAGTGCTACTTGCGATATTTGCTGCACTCGCTGTCGCGGGCGTGCTCATCTTCGCTTTCGCGATCGGCGGGACCTCCTCGAACTCGATCGGGGCCATGACCATCTGGGGCACGTTTGATCAATACACCTTTTCGACACTTTTGCGTGAATTTTCCGATCGGGACCAGAACTTCCTGCAGGTCACCTATGTCCAAAAGAGCGCCGCGACATACGAGGAAGAGCTGACGCGTGCCATTGCCAGCGGCACGGGGCCCGACCTGTTTCTCCTTCGGCATGATTATGCGATACGCGCTGCAAATCAGGTCTTGGTGATCCCATACACGGGGGAGAGTTATTCCGTCTCTCGTGCGCAGTTTGAGAGCAGATTTGTCGACGTCGCAGCGCCTTTCATGGTGGAAAAGGGTGTTATGGCGATCCCGTTTCTCGCTGACCCACTCGTCTTGTATTGGAACAAAGATATCCTAAGCACGTACGGGTTTGCCCAGCCACCCCAATACTGGGACCAATTGCCCGCGATGGTCCCCGTCATCACCAAACGCAATGACGCTGGTCAGATCGTTCTGTCGACGATCCCTCTCGGTGAATATTCAAATATCGACAATGCAAAGGATATACTCTCGCTCATGATATTACAGGTCGGTGGTACGATCACTGTATACGATGACAACGGCAAGCTCATGCCTGCCCTGAGCGGGAATTCCCCCGCGTCTATCGGTGCAGTGGAAAAGGCACTCGATTTCTATACGAGCTTTGCCAATCCTTCTAAGCCTGGCACGTACACATGGAATCGTTCTTTGAACAGTTCGCGCGCGTCTTTTGCGGGCGCTGGTACGGCGCTTTACATAGGTCATGCGAGCGAGGAGGCGCTCATCAAAAAAATGAATCCCAACCTCAACTTCGCCGTCGCCAAGGTCCCGCAGATCCGGGCCGCATCGACGACGATCAATACTGCACATGTGTATGGTTTCGCGATCCCGCGCAATGCCAAGAATCCGTCGGGGGCGTTGACTCTCGCCTTTTTCCTTGCCTCCAGTGACAACACGACAACAGCGGCACAATATTTCAAAATCCCCTCTGTGCGGCGTGACGTCCTCTCCAAAAAAGCAGATGGCAATATGGCGATATACCAAGGTGAAGTTATCAAGGGCCGCTCGTGGGTCGATCCCGACCCAGTGGCGACAGAAAAGATCTTCCGGACAATGATCGAAAACACGACCAGCGGCTCCGTGCCACTGCTTTCGGACGCTGTACAGCGTGCACAGCAACAATTGAACGCGATTTTCGGTATATAATGTGGAGTACACAACCTTCTTTGCTAGTATGCGTAGCCTGACCACCAAAAGATCGATACAAAAGATAATCGTCTACGGACTTCCCATGCTGATCTTGCTTGTCGCGACACAGGCGCAGGCGCAGCAATGCACCGGCTCATGCCTAAACAGCCCTCTGAATCGGGCTATCAGCGGGATCCCGCAATTCTTTTCGATGATTCTCAAAGCGTCGGTGATGATCCTTCTCCCTATCATAAGCTTGGCGATCGTCTTCTCGGGCTTTATGTTCGTCAAGGCGCGCGGCAATGAGCGTGAGCTTGCGACGGCGAAGCGAAATTTCTTCTATGTCATTTTTGGGGCGATCCTGCTTTTGGGTGCATGGCTCTTCGCCAACCTGATCGGCAACACCGTCTCGCAGATTTTGCCGACAACATAAAATCACACGCTTCTATATGTATACGTCTCGCACTCTCTTCCTCACCATGCTTCTCGGGGCTGTGTATTGGGGTATGCCTGGCGTTTCGTTTGCTGCGCCGCAAAATCTGGTCGAGCTCGCCAATATGCTGGCCGCTATCCTCAATAGCGGCGCGACCTTCCTCGTGCTTCTGGCCGTCATCATGTATTTCGGCACCCTCACAGCGTTTCTCTATAAAAAGCATAAGGGATTCACCTTTGCCGATCTCGGCAAAGTGATGCTATGGGGCATTATCGGCCTGTTCGTCATGGTCTCGATCTGGGGCATCATCCGCCTCGTACAAAACACGCTCTTTGGGGGCGGCGCGGGCGGGACGGGAGGTTTTGGGAACGAGACTCCGCTGGAATTTCAAAATTCATCCGTCTTGGAATAAAGACAAGCAAGCTATGAATAGTCTCTCGAAGCATTTCATAATACCGGGACTTATCGTCGGGTTCGTGCCGCATGCTGTGGCTGCCGAAGTATCTACCATTTCTGAGACGATAGGATTACTCAATATATTGACCGGATTCATGTTTGTGGCGGCGATTACGATCTTTGTGGGAGGGATCATCTCCTATTGGATAGACTTTGGCAATAGCGAGCGCATCAAGGGTATCAAACTGATGGAGTGGGGCGTGGCGATACTCTTCGTACTCGTGGTATTTCTGGGTGTGGTGCAATTTTTCCAGGGTCATCAAGCG
>Ga0194120_10001560_pt1 | contig 41515 bp, 34 predicted proteins | sample TA2MahCa65mmetaG_FD_148642 | JGI IMG/M metagenome (GOLD analysis project Ga0194120, IMG submission 148642) | Freshwater microbial communities from Lake Tanganyika, Tanzania - TA2015019 Mahale Deep Cast 65m | ecosystem: Environmental > Aquatic > Freshwater > Lake | place: Tanzania: Lake...
GCAGCGGGGGGCGGCAAAACCGGGGGCAAAAAAGGTCCGCCGGGCGCTGCCGGGCACGGCGTGGAGGCGAAAAAAGGCGCCGGCACCGCCGCTCCGCGGCTGGCCGGCGCGGGGCGGTGGATTCTGGGCGACCTTTGCGCTTGACGCCTGCGATCCAAGCGCTACGCTCGTCAGGCGGTCGCCGGCTTCCCCACCGTCACCGCCCCCTCCCAGAGGACGCAACCGTGCGCGTGTTGGTGGTAGAAGCCGACTCCGCGATCCAAGCGGTCCTGGGCGCCCTTGTGCGCGCCCAATGGCCGGACGCCCAGGTGTGCGCGGCAACAGACGCCGTCGTTTTTGCCGAAGCCATGGTGCGCGGCGGGATCGATCTGTGCGCAGTGCGCCACGAACTGCCCTGGGCCGACGCCTCGGCGGTATTGACTGCCGTCCAGCGCCGAGCGCCTGGGGTGCGCTGCGTGTGCCTGACCACCGCCAGCGCCCCGCAGGTGCTGCTTGCCCTGGGCCGTCGCTGCGCCGAAGAGGCGGTCTGGCACACCGCGACAGTGGACAACGCCGGCCTTGCCGGGCTGGTGTCAGCCTTTGCCGAACTGGACCGCACGTGGACCGACCGCCGCACCCAGCCCCGGCCGACCGGATGGCAGGCGCCCGCGGCCAACGGGCCGATCGCGGCGGCTCCGCCCGCCATCGCCGACAGCCCTCCGCCGCTGCCCGCCGCAACGCTGCACGACCTTCACGAGCCACTGCGGTCGGTCGATCGGTATCTGCAATCGCTGCTCTGCCGTCACGAGGCCCACCTGGTTCCTGAGGCGCGCGACCTGGTCGACAAGGCCCGTGGCGCCGCCGGACGGATGCGACAGCGGCTGGACGCGTTGACTGCGCCGCCACACGGCGCCGCGCCTTCCGATGACGTGTGCGACGCCAACGAGGTACTGCGCCAGACCGTCGCGGACCTGGACGCCATCGTGGCGTCGCGGGCGGCCCAGGTGCGCGCGGGGCCGCTGCCGACCTTGGCGGTGCGACCGGCCGACCTCGCCGCGGTGCTGCAGAACCTGGTCAGCAACGCCATCAAGTTCTGCTCGGCCGCGACTCCGGTGGTTGAGATCGGGGCAGAGGCCGATGGCGACCAATGGCAGTTGTGGGTCGCCGACAACGGCCCCGGCGTCGCATTTGCCGATCGCCAGCGCATCTTCGGCATGTTCGAGCGCGGAGCCGGCGGCCAAGGCCAACCCGGCAGCGGCATCGGCCTCGCCGTGTGCGCGCGCACCGTGCGGCGCTGGGGCGGCCGCATCTGGGTCGAGGACAACCACCCCGCGGGTGCCCGGTTCCTGTGGACGGCGCCCGGCGTTGTCGATGCGGCCTCGGATGCCGCGGGCCAGGCGGTCGCTACGTGAGTGCTGTGGTAATCAAAAGTTTTTTGACGACGGTGTCGCATGTGGCAGTGTACGCCCGGGAGGTGGGTCCATGACCGCGCAGCCGCTGCAAGTGCTGGTGCTCGAAGACACCGAGGCTGACCGCCTGTTCGTGCAGGACGCACTCGTCGGCGGCAGCGCCTTTCAGTTCGACGTGCGGTTCGCCGACACGGTTGCCGAACTCATCGCGAAGGCCAGGCAGGTCCCTCCCGACGTCGCCCTCATCGACCTCTGCGTTCCGGACAGCGCCGGGTTGCCGACTTGGCGCGCGGTCAGCGCCGGCATCCCCGGGACGCCGATCGTGGTGCAAAGCGGCTTGCAGGATGAGGAACTCGCCATCCAGGCACTGGGCGAAGGCGCGCAAGACTACCTTGTCAAGGGCCGCTTCAGCCACAGCCAACTGGTCCGCGCGTTGCGGTTCGCGGTGCAGCGCCACACGACCGAGGCCGCGTTGCGCCTGACCCAGCAGCGCTATCAGTTGGCGGCCGAAGGGTCCAACGACGGCATCTGGGATTGGGACCTTCACTGCGGCGAATTGTGGCTCTCGCCGCGTTGGACGGCCATCGTCGGCTTGCCACAGGATGCGCTGCGCGACGACCCCGCCGGTTGGATGGCCCTGGTCCACCCCGACGACGTCGACGGCTTCGCGGCTGCAATCATGGCGCACAGCGACGGACTTAGCAGTCACCTCGAGCACGAGCACCGCATGCGCCACGCCGACGGCCAATGGCGGTGGGTGCTGTGCAGGGGCCTCGCCACCCGGGACGACCAGGGCCGCGCGGTGCGCATGGCCGGTTCGCTGACCGACGCGACGGCCCGCAAACAGGCCGAAGAGCGGTTGTTGCACGATGCGCTGCACGACCGGCTGACGGGGCTTGCCAACCGCGTGCTGTGCCTCGATCGCATTGCGCTGGCTTTGTCGCGCGCCCGCCGCAGTCCAGAGCGGCGTTTCGCCGTGCTGTTTCTCGACCTCGACCGCTTCAAGCTGGTCAACGACAGCCTCGGGCACTTGGCCGGCGATGCCCTGCTGGTCGAGATGGCCGACCGGCTGCGCTTGACCGTGCGGCCGAGCGACACCGTGGCGCGCATGGGCGGCGACGAATTCTGCGTGGTGCTCGAGGACATCGGTGGCCCCACGGCGGCCATGCGCATCGCTGAGCGCATCCAGGCCGCGTTGGCCGCGCCGGTCGCCCTTGCAGGCACTGAAGTGGTGGTCACCGCCAGCATTGGCATCGCGCTGCACGATCCCGCCCACCAGCGCCCCGAGGACCTCATCCGCGATGCCGACATGGCGATGTACCGCGCCAAAGAGGGCGGCAAGGCCCGGCACAAGGTGTCGGACAGCGGTCTGCACTTGATGGCCGTCGAGCAGCTCGAACTGGAGACGGACCTGCGCCGCTCGGTCGCACGCGGCGAGCTCGGCGTCGTGTTCCAGCCCATCGTAGCCTTGGCCACGGGCCACGTGGTGGGCGTCGAAGCGTTGGCGCGCTGGCAGCACCCACAGCGCGGCGCGGTGGCGCCCGACAAGTTCATCGCGTTCGCCGAAGAGACCGGCCTCATCGTCGAATTGGGCCGCCACCTCATCGACCGCACCCTCAGCCTTTTCGCCGCGTTCGAGCGTGCCCACCCCGACCGCCGCGGCCAGTTGCGTGTCGCCGTCAACCTGTCGCCGCGCCAGTTCTGGGAGCCCGACCTGGTCAGCGAACTGCTCGACACCATGCATCGGCACGAGTTCGCCCCGCAGCGGCTGGTCCTGGAAATCACCGAGAGCGCGCTGATGCGCGACTGGCGCCAAGCCGCGGCCATGCTCGATCCGCTGCGCAAGTTGGGCGTGCGCGTGCACCTGGACGACTTCGGGACCGGCTACTCGTCGTTGTCGCAGCTCCAGCGCCTGCCCTTGGACACGCTCAAAATCGATCGCAGCTTCGTCACCGGCCTGGGCGATCGCCTCGCCGACCTCGAGATCGTCCGCGCCGTCGCGACCATGGCGCACACCCTCGGCAAGACCGTGGTGGCCGAGGGCATCGAACAGCCCGGCCAGTACGAGGCCGTTCGGGCGCTGGGCATCCAGGAGGCCCAGGGCTGGCTCTTCGGCAAACCCGTCAGCGCGCTGCACGACATCGCAGTGACCTGGACCCAGCGCTCGGAGCAGGCGGGACGCTTGCCGGCTGGCCCGCGGCGGACCGCGCCGGTGGTGGTGGCCGGGGCGGCGCTCCACGCAGGCTGACGGCGGCGCTCGCCCTGCCGCCAATGCGGGATTTTGTCGGAGCCCTGTGGCATACTGCCGACCGGGACACGCAACCTGCCCGTGCCGTCTGCATGATCGTCGATCCCGACCACTTCGACCGCGCTGGCGGTACCCCGGCTTTCGATTCTTTCGGTTCAGGAGAGCGGCCCGCCGTCACCCAATCGCCCTCCGGTCAGTTTGCCGCCGTCGCCTGGCCCTCCACGCACGAGCCGCCGGGGCCGCACGAGTTCCTGAACCGCGAACTCAGCCGGCTGGCGTTCAACACCCGGGTGCTGGCGCAGGCGCGCGATCCGACGGTGCCGCTCTTGGAGCGGCTGCGGTTCCTGACCATCTCGTCGTCGAACCTGGACGAGTTCTTCGAGATTCGGGTGTCGCGGCTGCAGCAGCAGGTGGTGTACGGACTGGCCGCAAAGAGCCCCGACGGCCGCTCGGCCCAGGACATCCTCGACCTCGTCGCCTCCGAGGCGCACCTGCTGGTGGCGGAGCAATACCGCGTGCTGCAAGATGAGTTGCTGCCGGCGCTCGAAGCCGCGGGCATCCGCTTGCTGCGCGAGGACGCGTGGTCGCCCGGCCAGCGCCAGTGGCTGCGCGACTATTTCTCCAGCGACGTGCTGCCGGTGTTGACGCCCATCGGGCTGGATCCCGTCCATCCGTTCCCGTTGGTCCAGAACAAGAACTTTGTGCTCATCGTGTCGCTCGATGGCGCAGACGCGTTTGGCCGTCGCTCGGGCATCGCGGTGGTGCAGGTGCCGCGGTCGCTGCCGCGGGTCCTGCGCTTGCCGGCGGGCCTGGATGGCGGCACCCGCGATTTCGCACTGCTGTCTACGGTGGTGCAGTCGTTCGTCGGCGACCTGTTCCCTGGCATGAGCGTGGCCGGCTGCGCGCCGTTCCGCATCACCCGCGATTCGGACCTCTTCGTCGCCGAGGAGGAGACCGATGATCTGCTTGAGGCCCTCAAGGGCGAGCTGAACCGCCGCAACGACGGCGACGCGGTGCGCCTCGAAATCGGCGAGCAATGCACGCCCGAGATGGCGCGCTTTCTGCTCGCACAGTTCGAATTGACCGACGCGGAGCTGTACCGCGTGCCCGGCCCGGTCAACCTGCATCGCCTGGCGGCCCTCATCGACCTCGCTGACCGGCCTGATCTGCGCTGGCCGCCGCACGTGCCGCGCATTCCGGCGCCGTTGCAGGGCAAGGCCATGGACGGCAAGGGCGGCATGTTCCGGGTGTTGCGCGACACCCCGGTCGTGCTGCACCACCCGTACGATTCGGCGGCACCGGTGCTGGAGTTCGTGCGGCAGGCAGCGGCGGATCCCGACGTGCTGGCGATCAAGATGACGCTCTACCGCACCGGCGCGAGTTCGCCGTTCGCCCGGGCGCTCATCGACGCGGCGCGCGCCGGCAAGGACGTGACGGCGGTCGTAGAACTGCGGGCGCGCTTCGACGAGGCTGCCAACATCGACCTTGCGACCGAACTGCAAAACGCGGGCGCCAACGTGGTGTACGGCGTTGTCGGGCACAAGACCCACGCCAAGATGACACTGGTCGTGCGTCGCGAAGCGCAACGGCTGCGCCGCTACGTGCACCTGGGTACGGGCAACTACCACCCGGTGACTGCGCGGCTCTACACCGACGTGAGCCTGTTGTCCTGCGATCCGGTGCTCGCCGAAGACGTCCATCAAGTGTTCCTCACCTTGACGGGGTTGGGCGGCGTCCGGCCCCTGCAACGGTTGCTTCAGAGCCCGTTCACGCTCCAGCCGGCGATCATCGCGCGCATCGACGACGAAGCCGTTGCCGCCCAGAACGGCCAGCCGGCCGGCATCCGCGCCAAGATGAACGCGCTGACCGAGCCGCAGGTGATCGCCGCCCTGTACCGCGCCAGCCAGGCTGGCGTGCCCATCGACCTGGTGGTTCGCGGCATCTGTTGCCTCAGGCCCGGGGTGCCGGGACTATCTGAGAACATCCGCGTCCGCGGGCTGGTCGGCCGCTTCTTGGAGCACGCGCGCTGCTGGTGGTTCGAGAGCCGCGAGGAGTTGTACTGCAGCAGCGCTGACTGGATGGAGCGCAACCTGCACCGCCGGGTCGAAGTGGCCTTCCCGCTCGACGATCCCGAATTGCGCCGCAAGATCAAAGCGCAGTGCCTCGACGCGGCGCTGTACGACACCAAGGGCGCCTGGCTTTTGCAGGGCGACGGCACCTACTTGCGGCCGCCGCCCGATGCGCCTCCCTATTCCGTCCAAGACGCCTTGGTGCGCGCCGACCTGGCCGAATTGCGGTAGCCCATGGCCTCGATCGTCGGCACGCCGCCCGTGCGGCTGCGCGCGCTTTTCCAGGACGCTGGACTGCGGCCCCACCAGGCCCGCTTGGCCGTGCACGCTCTGGCGACGTCCACGTGGCGAAAAGGGCTGTCGTGGCCCGACGCCTTGGCACGACTCGGCCGGCAGGCGCGCGCCGTGGCCGAGGCGGTGATGCAGGCGCCGCCGGGGGTCGTCGTGCGCCAGGTGGCGGTGGCGGCCGACGGCACGCGCAAGCTGCTCGTTGCACTGCCGGACGGTGCGCTGGTCGAGAGCGTCGTCATCGCGGCCACCGATGGCGATCGCACCACCTTGTGCGTGTCGAGTCAGGTGGGCTGCGGCAGGCGCTGCACGTTTTGCGAAACGGGTCGTCTCGGGCTGGTGCGCAACCTCGAGTCCTCCGAGATTGCGGCGCAATTGCTCTTGGCCCGCGCACACTGGGAGCCCGTGCGCGGTGCTCGACCGCCGATCCGCAACGTCGTGTTCATGGGCATGGGCGAGCCGCTCGACAACCTCGACGCGGTGGCGGATGCCGTGGCGGTGATGACCGATCCGGTGGCCGGCGGGCTTTCGTGGCGGCACGTGACCGTGAGCACCGTAGGCGTCGCCTGGAAGCTGCCGGACTTCTTTGCCAAGGTTCGCGCCAACCTGGCGGTGAGCCTCAACGCCCCCGACGACGACCGCCGTGCGCGCTGGATGCCGATCAACAGCCGCTGCGACCTGGCGTCGCTCAAGGCGGCGCTGCAACAGCACCTGCCGGCGGACCGCGACGTGCTGGTCGAGTACATCGTCTTCGATGGCCACAATGACCGCGACGCCGACGCCGACCTGTTGATCCGCTGGCTCGGCGGCCTGCCTGCGCGCCTGAACCTCATCGTGGCAAACCCTGGACCTGATCGACACCTGCGCACCCCGACGATGGACCGCGTGCGCGCCCTGCACCAGCGCTTGCTCGCCGCCGGCATTCGCGCGATGGTGCGCCACCCGCACGGCCGCGACATTGGCGGAGCTTGCGGTCAACTCGCGGCTTCGGCCACCGCCTGAATGTTCCCCCGTCCACCGGCGTTGTGCCCCCACCGCCGCCCCATCCGGCCCGACCCGACCACCGTGAACACGATGCACCTAGCCGCGCCCCTCCGCATCCTCAGCGTCCTGGCCCTTGCCTGGGTCCCCGACACTGCGCTGGCCGCTGTGGCGTCGACCCCGTGGCAGTTTGCAAAGGCCGAGTTCGCGGACAATGGCCAGGCGATCGAGCATGTGACTGTCCGCGCGCGGACCGCAGGCGGCCACGAGACCTTTGTGCGCTTCGCCATTGCCAACGCCGGGTTTCGCAAGGGCGCGCTCGAGGTCACCTTTCGCCAGGAGTCGCCGCAGGGCACCTTCTATGGCAAGGAGACCTTCCAAAAAGGCAGCTACACGCTCGACGGCGTCAAACTGGGCCTGCGGGCGGGCAAGCACACCTTGGCCTCGGCGGGCGGCCAGTTGACCGCTACGTTCGATTTCGGTTCGACCACGGCGACGGTGGTGCTGTCGAGCGGCCTCTCGCCGTTTTCGGTCAGCGACAAGAACGGCAGCGGATATACCTGGCGCGAGCTGATGGTGCCGATGGGCAAGGTTGCGGTGACGTGCGCGCAGGCCAACGGCAAGGGCTGGGAGGGCGGCGCAACCGCCTATGCCGTCCACGAGGCCTCGACCACCACGGCGCACCAGATCTACGACCGGAGCGTGCAGCTTTTCCATTTTGGCGCGCCGCACCTGGTCATCGACTACATCGTGCTGCCCAAGGATCGTGGGGGCCGGCCGCTCGGCTTTTTGGTCGCCTCGGGCAAGGGCAAGACGGTCGCGGCCGAAGTGCAGAAGGAAACGCGCGAACTGGAGAAGGTCGACCCCTCGACCGACTACCGCGTACCGTACAGCGTGAGCGTGCTGGCCAAGCGCGGCAACGCCCGGGCGGCGATCAAGCTCACCGGCGAGAAACAGGTGGGACGCGACGACGACCTCGCCGACCTACCGTGGGCCGCCCGCAAGGCCGTGGGCGCGGTGATGCACCCGATCACCTACCTCATCAAGGGCGCGGCGCAGGCCGAGGTTCAACCGAACCCCACGGAGCCGGCGATCAACATCGACGCCGCGGTCAAGTACAAGTACGCACAGACGCGCTGAGTCCGAGGCAAGCCGATGAGCCGCTGGACCACCCTGGTCGACCCCGCATGGTTCAGCGCCGACCCGCGGCCTGCCGACGATGTCGGCCTGGCGGTGCAGTGGCTCGGGACGGCGGGATTCCGGGTCCTGTCGCGCGGTCACCACGTCTGGCTCGACCCGCACCTGTCGCGCCACCCGCTCGGCGAGTTGGCGTTCTCCAAGGTCTCGCCCCGCGTCGATCGCGTCGCAGCGGAGGTCGACGTTGCCCACGCGGTTGCCGTCGGCCATTCGCACTTCGACCACGCGCTCGACGCTCCTGCGGTCGCCCGGTTGCACGCCGCCCGCGTGTACGGGTCGTCCGACACACTGAATTGGTGTCGCGGCTACGGCGTGCCCGAGGACCAGTTGGTCGAGCTGCGCGGCGAGGGAGAGTCGTTCGTCGAGGGACCTTTTGCGCTGCGTGCGGTCCGCAGCGAGCACAGTCCGCTTTTTGCCGGGCGCGTGCCCCTGCCCGGGCGCATCGACCGCGTGCTGAGCGGGCCGGCGCACTACACGCGCTGGCGGGTCGGGCTGACCTTGGGGCTGCACCTGCAATGTGCCGGCGGCAGCGTCTATCACTTGGGGTCGGCAAACCTGGTCGATGCGGAGCTTGCCGGCGTGCAGGCTGACGTGCTGCTGTGTTGCACCATTGGCCGGCAGTCGGTGCCCGAGTTCACGCGGCGCGCCGTGGCGGCGCTGCGGCCCAAGTTCGTGGTGCCGTGCCACTGGGACCCGTTCTGGACGCCCATCGACGCGCCGCCACGGCAAATCCCCAGCAACGATCTCGCAGGCTTCCTGAGCGAGGTCGCCGCCTGCCCGAATGCGCCGCAGGTGCGCGTGGTGCCGATTCGCGGCTGGGTTGTGGTCAAGGTGTAGGCGCGCCGCCCTGCCGGTCACCGCGACCGATGGTTTGACATGGCGTTGCAGCGGCCTACCTTGCGCCGCCCCAGGTGCGCGCCCGGGTCTGGAGCGCGGCCTCGCCGGGCGCGGCGACCACGCTTTTTGGCGACCCGGCTCCGATAGGTGCAGTCGATGGAATTGCTCATCTGGTCCGGCTTTCTGCTGCTCGTGTGCGGCATCCTGGCCCTGGACCTGGGCGTCCTGAACAAGCAGGACCACGTCATCGGCTTTCGTGAGGCCCTGCGCTGGACCGGCGTGTGGGTCACCGTGTCGATGCTGTTCCTGGTCGCGGTCTACTTCCTCTACGAGCACCACGTCGGCGACCTCGGCTTGGGCGCTGAGCCGCTGACCGGGGCCAATGCCGCGGTGCTTTACCTGACCGGCTACCTCGTCGAGTACTCCCTCTCGGCAGACAACATTTTCGTCATCGCGCTCATCATCGCGGCTTTCCGGGTGCCGCGGCTCTACCAGCACCGGGTGCTCTTTTGGGGCATCCTGGGCGCCTTGGTGCTGCGCGGCGTGATGATCGGCGCGGGCACGGCGCTGATTCGCCAGTTTTCGTGGATGATCTACGTGTTCGGCGGCATCTTGCTTTTGAGCGCGGCCAAGATGGCCGTCACCCAGGACGACGATTCCTTCGATCCCAACGACAGCGCCATCGTGCGGTGGGCCAAGCGGTTCTACCCCATCGCACCCGCCATGGACGGGTCCAAGTTCTTCGTGACGCTCGGCGATGGTCGGCGCGCGATGACGCCGCTCTTCCTTGTGCTGCTGCTCATCGAATCGACGGACGTGCTGTTTGCCGTCGATTCGATTCCTGCGGTCTTTGCTGTGACCACCGACCCGTTCCTGGTGTTCACGTCGAACATCTTTGCTATCATGGGTTTGCGTTCGTTGTACTTCGCGCTCGCCGGCATGCTCGGTCGGTTCCACCACCTCAAGCACTCGCTGGTGGTGTTGATGGCGTTCATCGGCGTCAAGATGCTGGCGTCGCATCACATCCACATCGCGCCGGTCGCGTCGCTCGGCGTCATCGCAGTGATTCTGGCCGCAGGTGTCGGGGCATCCTTGGCGTTTCCGCTGTCCGAAGAAGCCCTTGCACGACACCAGGATCGCCACGGCAGCGGCGCGCAGCCCGCCGAGCCTCGCCTGGGCCAAGTCGATGCGGACGCCGAGGATCGACCCGCCGTGGCCGGCCGCGACGCTTGAGGCAGGCCCGCCCCTCGCGCCGAACTTCCTTCACAATTGCGCACAACTGGCACAGTGGTTTTGCCCACAGCCACCGCGGCGTTACCATGCGGGACAGCTCGCGGCCCGCGCGACCAATCCATGGGCCGCGCGCGCCGCTGGCCGCGGGAACGCACGATCCCGGTGGGCCGCAAACGGGGGCGACATGGGACGGTGCTGCGGCGGCAAGAACGCAGGCAAGCCGATTTCGCGGGGCAGGTACGCGGTTGGCCTCGGGGTGTTCTGCGGCTATCACGGTGCGGTGGGAGCCCTGCTGCACGCGGCGGCAATCCCGGTGCCGGCATTGCGCAAGGTGCGCGATTTCCATCGGTCGATCGCCTCGACTGAACTCAAGGAGATCCTGGCGTTGCGCGATATCAACCTCAACGGGGAGTCGCCGGCCGACGCAGAGGCCGGGGTCTGCGACCTCGACCCGCCAGCGGCGGACGTCGCGGATTCCGCACCAAGCCGGGGATGACGCGCATCTACCTCGACCACAACGCCAGCAGTCCTTGGCGCCCCGCCGTCGCCCGTTGGATGCGCAGCGCGCGAGCCGGGCGCCTGGGCAATCCGTCGAGCTTGCACCGCGAGGGTCGGGCCGCCCGGGCCCTGGTCGAGGCCGCCCGGGTTCACATCGCCCGCCGCCTCGGGGCGGCCGACCCGCAGCAGGTGGTGTTCGTCTCCGGCGGTACCGAAGCGAACAACCTCGCGATCCACGCGGCCACACAGGGACGACCTGGGCGCGCGGCTGTCACCTCCATCGAACATCCCGCGGTGCTGCGGCCCATGGCGGCGTTGGCGCAACGCGGGTGGCAGGTGGAGACGCTGCCGGTCACCGCGGCGGGCCAAGTGGCGGGCTGGCCGGACCTGGGGCCGGGAGACGTGCTCGCGGTCATGCGCGCCAACAACGAGACGGGTACCGTCCTGGACCTCGCCGCGGCGCGCCGCTCGGCGCCTGACGCGTGGCTGCACTGTGACGCGATTCAGGCGATCGGCAAGATCGCTGTCGATTTCGAGGCCTTGGGCGTCGATACGCTGTCGGTGGCGGGCCACAAGTTCGGCGCACCGCTGGGCGTGGGGGCGCTGGTGGTGCGCGACCCGAATCGCATCGCCCCCCTGCAGTTGGGCGGCGGCCAAGAGCGCGGGTTGCGCAGCGGAACCCAGGCGGCCGCGCTCATCGAGGCGTTGCGCATCGCCCTGGACGAAGCGATCGGTGAACAGCAGGCCCGCGCTGCGCACACGGCCCGGCAGCGGGACCGGCTGGAGGTGCTGCTGACCCAAGGCGTCGCCGACGTGACCGTCATCGGCGATCCGCGGGCGCGCCTCCCGAACACGCTGTGCCTGGCGTTCGGTGGGGTTTCGGCCGAGGCCCTGGTCGTGCGCCTCGATGCCCTCGGGGTCGCCGTCGCCACCGGCAGCGCCTGCTCGTCGGGGTCCGGCAAGCCGAGCCACGTGCTCACGGCCATGGGCGCGCCGCTGCGCGGGGTGTTGCGCATCAGTCTGGGGCCCGACCACGGCGACGCCGAGATCGACACAGCGGGCCGCCATATCGTCTCTGCCGTCGCGCAGTTGCGGCGCATCGCAGCCTGAAGCCGCCCGGAGGCCCCGTGTACAGCCCCCTCGCCATGGACCATTTTCTCAGGCCGCGCCATGTGGGCAAGCTCGCCGGACCTGGCGTCGTGTCCGGTGTCGCCACCAATACTGACTGCGGCGACACGGCGCGCATCACGCTGCGCGCGGCCGGCGGTGCCGTCGCTGAGGTCGCGTTTGCGAGCGACGGCTGCGCAGGCGCCATCGCGGCGTGTTCAGCGACGGCCGCGTGGCTGGCTGGCAAGCCTCTGGACGACGCCCGAGCCCTCGACGTCGCCACCATCGAGCGACTATTGGCTCCCTGGCCCGACGCCAAGAAGGGCTGCACCGCCATGGCCGTCGCCGCCGCACGCGCCGCGCTGGCGCAGACCTGATCGTGAACGGCGGCCTTCACGGCCTCGGCGGGCTGCGGCGACACGCACATCTGGGGGCGACCCTTGCCGCCAGCACCTTGCGCAGCCCCGAACTGCCGTTCAAGCTCACGGTGGCCCTGACGTGGCGCTGCCACCACCGCTGCGCGTGCTGTGGCATCTGGCGGCGCGACAAGGGCGAGGAGCTGCCAGCCGAGGCGTGGGCACGGGTGTTCGCCAGCTTGCCGGGCCTTGCCTGGCTCGACTTGACCGGCGGCGAGCCGACGGCGCGGACCGATTTCGCTCGGGTTGTCGCCAGTTTGAACTCCGGGGGCCTGGACGAGGCCGGCCGCGGTCCTGGCCGAAGCCGTCCGACGCGCCTTGCGATCGCGCATTTCCCCACGGCAGGCATGGTGCCGCAGCAGGCCGAGGCGGCAGCGCGCGCCCTGCGCTGGCCGGGCGGTCCGCGCGTCCTCGTGACCGTCAGTTTCGACGGGGACCGCGAATTGCACGACCGCCTGCGCGGCGTAGTGGGCGCCTTCGATCGTGCGGTCGAGACCTGGCAGCGGCTGCGGGCCGTGCCTGGCGTGCAGGTCGTCGCCGGGTTGACCCTGCAGCCGGGCAACGTCGGCCAGTGGCGGCGGATCGCCGACGCCCTGTGCGCCGCGTTGCCGGGGTTCGAACTGGCGGATCTGCACGCCAATGTCCTGCACCGTTCTCCCCACTATTTCGGCAACCTCGAGGCCGCGACCCCCGACGGCGCGGCGCTCGTCGCCGACCTCCGCGGCATCGCCGCTGCCAAGGGCGCCCGCCGCGACCCGGTGCAACTCATCGAACGCGCCTACCTTGCCCTTTTGCCTGGGTACCTGCAAACAGGGCGCTCGCCATTGCCGTGCCGCAGTGCCGAACTCTCGGCCTTCGTGGATCCCGCGGGCACCGTGTTTGCCTGCACGATCGACCCTCGCCCCATCGGCCGCCTCGCCGATTTCAACTTCGATTTTGCAGCCTTGTGGCGGAGTCAGAGCCGCCTCGACCTGAGCCGCGAGGTGGCCGCGGACCGTTGCGTCGGCTGCTGGACCCCGTGCGAGGCCTACCAGACCCTGCTGACCCAGCCGCGGCGGACGCTGCTGGCATGGACAGGCCGGGCGCTGCGGGCGTGACGCAGCGCCTGCCGAGGATCATTTTCGGATTGCCGCTGCGATGACGCTCGGCTACCCTTCCGGCCCCGCCAGCACCGGCTGGTCGATGCGCAGGTTGCCGTGATTGCACCCGTTTTCTGCCGCGCGCCTGTTCGCTGGGCGGTCGCATTCTCGGCCCTGGCGATGGCCATGCTGGCACTGCCCGGTCTGGCGCACGGCTTTGGCGTGTCGCTGACCAAGGAAACCACCGGCAACGTCGTGCGCTGGAAGGCGCCGGCCATGACCTTCTGGCTGCATCCGGCGTGCTCGACCGACTTGCCGCCGGCTCCGTGCCTGGACGAGGTGCGCAAGAGCTTCTCGGCCTGGACCACCGCCTGTACTGCCGCCACCTTCTCCGAACAGGGGTTTTCGGAGAGCAAGAAGCTGACCGCCATCGGCTTCAACACCGATGGCAAGAACCAGGTCGCCTGGATCGAAGACGGCGCCTGGGACATGGGCAAGTACGTGCTCGGGGTCACGTCGCCGGTGTTCTACCAGGACGGCACCATCATCGAAGCCGATATCGCCATGAACGGCTACCAGCAGACCTGGTCGCTGTCGGGCAAGGTCAATTCGACGGACGTCCGCAATGTCGCCGTCCACGAGATTGGCCACTTTTTCGGCTTGCAGCACATGCTTGGCGGCTACGACCCGGACAACCCGCCGACCATGGCGCCGACCGCCGACCCGACCATGAAGTCGCAAACCCCGGAAGCCGACGACTTTGCAGGAATCTGCTTTCTATACCCCAAGGTCTCCAGTGCTTGCCAGAGCAACAAGGACTGTCCGCTGGTCGTCGCCGACGGGCCGGACGGAGAGTACTACGCGGGGCAACTGGCATGTTCCGGCGGCAAGTGCGGCGGCTTCGACCCCAACGTGCCCAAGGGCACCGGCAAGCTCGGCGCGACCTGCGCGTCGTCGTTCGATTGCATGGAGCCCCTTTTCTGCCAGCCGATGTCGAGCGGCAAGGGCGTGTGCGCGCAGACGTGCAAGCCCAATACCAGTGGCGCATGTCCCTCGGGGTTCGTGTGCACTCCTTATCAGGGCGATCCACAAAACGGCGTCTGTATCGCTGGACAGGCCCCCGGCACCAAGGCAGAAGGCGCGCCGTGCGCATCGGGCAAGGAGTGCGCAAGTGGCCTGTGCATTGTCGAGGACGGCGCCGCTGTGTGCCGAACACCTTGCACTGCCAGCAAGCCGTGCCCGGTTGGCAAGACTTGCGCTGCCATTCCCGGCGCGAGCTACGGGGCGTGCGTTGAGGCCAAGAAGGCGCCCGGAGAAGGCTGCACCGCATCGACCCAGTGCCAAAGTGGCGTCTGCTCCGCCGGCACATGTGCGGCGACCTGCAACATCCAGGCCGACTGCCCGGCCGGGCAGGGCTGCCAGAAGCCGACCAGCTCGCCCGGCACCTGCGTGCCGCTCGGGACCAAGGCGATCGGCGCGCCTTGCGCCGCCAACCTGGAGTGCAGTTCGGGCCTCTGTGCCAACCTTGGCGCCGGGCCGGTGTGCGCCAAGCCGTGCACCGCCAACGGCCAGTGCGCAGCGGACCAGGTGTGCACCGGCCTGTCCGGCGGCGGCGGAGCCTGTGTGGCTGCGCCCAAGAAGATCGCCGACGGCGGCGCGTGCAAGGCGAGTAGCGAGTGCGCCTCGAACCTGTGCGTTGGCAACGCCACCACGGGGCTATGCGTCGCGGCCTGTGCAGCCAGCAAGCCGTGCGCCTCTGGATTCGACTGCGTGCCGTTGCAGGGCGGCGGCGGCGCGTGCCTCAAGGCAGCGACCAAGAAGCCGGCAGGGCAGCCGTGCCAGACCAGCGGCGACTGCCAGAGCAATCTGTGCATCGCCGACACCCCGACGAGCGGCATCTGCCTGGACGAGTGCACGACTGCCGCACCGTGTGCCGCCGGGTTCGCGTGCCAGAAGCTCCAAAGTGGCAAGTCGGCGTGTTTTCAACTCGGTCCGGCGCAGGTCGGAGAAAAGTGCGCAGAATCACTGGATTGCCAGTCAGCCAAATGTCTCATCGACGGCAGCAAGAACTATTGCACCAAGGCGTGCGCCGCGGCCGGCGACTGCCCGTGCGGGATGTCGTGCGCGGCTGTCACCGGCGGCAAGGTCTGCGCAATCGGACCGAAAGTCGCGTGCGTGCCGGTGGGCCAGGTGTGCGCGGCGGCGAGCGAGTGCGCTTCGGCGGCGTGCGTCGCCAAGGTGTGCGTCGAGGTGTGCTCCATCTTTTCGGCCAACTCGTGCCCGACGGGGCAGAAGTGCATGCGCTTGCAGCCGGGCGCCGCCGAGGGGGTGTGCGCCAAGTCCGGGACGGTCGCCGACGGCGGTGCGTGCAGCAAAGATGCCGAGTGCGCCAGCGGCTTTTGCCACGAGGGCGCGTGCGGGTCGCCGTGCAGCCCGTTCGGGCCCAACAAGTGCGGTCTGGGCATGCACTGCGCCGGGGCGGCGGGCGGCGTCGGGGTGTGCGCCAAGGCCACGTCGACGCCTGCGCCCGATGCTGGTTCGACCGACGTGGCTGCTGCGAGTCCCGACGGCACAGCAGCGGCCGACGGCGGACCTCTCGGGGAGGCGACCGCTGGCGACGCCGACGGCCCATTGGCCGAAGAGGCCGGCGCGCGGCGGTTGGCCGGCGGTGATTCTGCAGGCACCGCGCGCACCGTCGCGTCGTCCACCGGATCATCGTCGGCGTTTGGGTGTGCCGCCGGGCACGCCAGCGCGGGGACAGGCGCGCTGGTAGGATGGGTTGCGGTCGCGCTGGTTGCTCTCGCCGGCCGCCGCCGCGTCGACGGCTATTCCTCGTAGAAATCGAGGTGATCGTCGAAGCTCTCGCGCATCGCCCACACCGCGACGACGGCAAGCAGCAGGCACGCCCCACCTACCCAGGCGGCCGCGCCCACGCGGCCCAGGTCGGGCTTGAGGGTTTTCCAGGCCCATTCGACGGCCACCAGCGACCCGCGCACGAAGTTCGGGGCCGTGGTCGCGACGGTCGCCCGCAGGTTGGTGCCGAACTGCTCGGCCGCGGTGGTCGCGAACACAGCCCAGTAGCCGTTGGCGGTGCCGACCAGGAAAAGGACCCAGCAAAAGGTCTGCACGGTGCTGTCGTGGGCGTTGCAGTACACGACCAGCGCAACGACATCCAGGGCCAGGAAGAGCAGCAGGGCCTTGCGCCGCGATCGCAGCGCCTGCGAAATCAGTCCGGCCGATAGATCGCCGACGCCGAGCCCGAGGTAGGCCCAGAATACGGCAGTGGCGCCGGTGACCTCGCCGTGGATGCGCAGGTCCTTGGCGAATTCGTTGGCGAACACCACCAGGATGCCGATCGAGAACCAAATCGGCACTCCGGTGGCGATGACCGTCAGGTAGCGTCCCAGCCGCCGCGGCGGCCACAACAGCATCCGCAGGTCGCCGCGCGGCCGGTTGCTCTGTTTCGCGGCGTCGAAAAGGCCCGACTCGAACGTGCCGAAACGCAGCGCCAGCAGCGCCAGCCCCAGCACGCCGCCCGTCAGGTATGCCGTCGTCCAGGCAAAGTTCTTGCCGACCCATGCCGCCAACAGCGCTCCGCATACGCCGACCGCCGCCACGATGGTGGTGCCGATGCCGCGGTGCTGGGCCGACATCGACTCGCTGACCAGCGTGACGGCCGCGCCGAGTTCGCCGGCCAGCCCCAACCCCGCCACGAACCTCAGCAGGGCGTATTGGTCGAGCGTCGTCACGTAGGCGTTCAGCAGGTTTGCCAACGAGTACACGAGGATCGACCCGAAAAGCGTACTTTTGCGCCCCAACCGGTCGCCCATCACGCCCCAAATGATGCCGCCCGTCAGCATGCCCGCCATCTGCAGCGAGATGAGCATGCCGCCGGCCGATTCCATGTCAGCGGCCGGGATGCCGATGGCCTGCAGGCTCGGCTTGCGCACGACCGCGAAGAGGATGAGGTCGTAGATGTCGACGAAATAGCCCAACGCCGAGACCAGCACGGTCAGGGCGACGCGGGCGCGGGGGTTGTCGGTCAGGCTCAAGGCTCCCCCGTCGGCGCGGTCAGAGGCAGCCCTCAATTTGCCGCAGCCGCTGGATTTCGTCCAAAAGGTCCGGGTGGTCGACCAACTGCCGCAGCATCGCGCCCTTGAGGTTGAGCTTGGCGTTGCCCTTGGTCTTGTCCAGGTACAGCCACGCCCGGCCCCAGATGCTCAACGTGGCCTGGCGCCAGCACGGGTTCCCGCTCAGGTACGTGTACACCGCCGGGTGCTGCGTGCGTGCCAAGTGCAGGTAGCGGGTCATATACCACAGGAACGTCAGGATGCCGTCCTCGGCGCTGGTGCTGAACTGGCTGTGGTCCGCGAACGCATAGTCCACCGCCAGGGAGTTGACGTATTGCGCAACTTCTTCGAGCAGCATGTCGTAGCCCTGGTCGCCGCTGTCGAACTTGGGGTCCTTGGGGTCGCCGCCCAAGTAGATGGGCGCATAGCCGTCACAGCCCGACATGCCGAAACTGGCGCATGCCGGCCAGGTGGCGTCGAAGCCGTCGCCCTTGATCAGGCTGCGCGCGAACCCCTTGTTGGCGCCCTGGTACGCCAAGCCGGCACACGTGAACTGCGCGGCCTCGTTCAGCCAATACAGGTGACCGCTGAAGCCCGACTGGCCCAGGTCGTACAGGTGGCCGCACTCGTGGACCAAGGTGGAGGCCTGACCCAGCGCGGCCGATGCCGAACCGGCCTTGGTGGCCTGGAAGAAGGCGTCCACGCAGTTCTTGCCGCCGCCCATCTTGACCTTCTTGCCCTCGACCAGCAGGGTCTTGCCGACGGGGTAGCGCACGCCGAGCGCGGCTTCGACAAACGCAATCGCCTCGGTGGACTTGTATCCCGCGGTCAGCGTCGCCAGGCTCGCCTTTGGGTCGGCCGGGGTCGGCTCGGCAAAGGCGCCATCGGGGCACGCTGCGACCGTGTGCGACCCGGCCGGCGGGGGCTGCGCAGCGTCTTGCTTGGTCGCGTCGGGCGCGGCTGCGTCCGGGCCGCCGGAATCGACGCCGGGCGCATCCGCGGCGCTTTGGGTCTCGGGCGTCGCGGGGGCGTCTGCCCGCGTCGACGCGTCACCGCCAGGCGCAGCGCCATCGATCGGGGTGAACGGTCCCGAACCGCCGCCCGAACCCCCGCCGCTGAGGCACGCGGTGGCCGCGGCGGCACAGGCGAACAGGGCGAGGGGGCGGGTCATGGCAGCTCGCGAACCGCCGGGCACGCGGGCCGGGCTCGCCAGGGTAATGGACTCGCGTGCCGGCTGCAAGGGACCCCCCCATTGTTCAGATCCTAGAAATCGTTGATGTTCTTTGCGCGGCGGTGCTCGCCGGGACTCTGGCGGTGAACGATCCCCCCCTCTGTTCAGGTGCATGAAATCGTTGGGGTGTTCGCCATGGATGCGCCCGCGGCGGCAATGGGCTAATAGACTTCTATGCGCAACCGATGCTCGTCGCGCAGGCGCTGGCGCAGCCCGGGCCAATCGCCGCCGTGTTGCCGAGCGATGTCGGCGAGCGCCGCCTCGATGCCGTCCTCCATGCCCTTGAGGCCGCACAGGTAAAGTTCTGCACGTGGGTCGGCCAGCAGCTCCCAGGCAACTGCGCCGTGGTGGCGCAAGCGATCCTGCACGTACATGCGGCGGCCGTCGGAGGTCTTCTCCTCGCGCGACCGGGCGTAGACCACGTGCAACAGCGGGTCGGTCGCGACCAGTCCGTCCATCCACGCCCTGTAGCTCAGGTCGTCGGCGGTCTGCGCGCCGAATACGACGAGGCAACGGCCCCGCTGCGCAGGAGCCAGCCGCGACCGCTGCTGCAGGAAGGCGCGAAACGGCGCGATGCCCGTGCCCGTGGCCACCAGGACCATGGGGGCCGTCCAGTCCAGCGGCACCATTTCGCGGCCCACCGGACCGGTCATCCACATCTGGTCGCCCGGCTTGGCGTCGCACAGGTAGTTGCTGCACAGCCCAGGCAGGACCTCGCCGGTTTCGGGAATCGTCCAGAAAAAGCGCTTGATGGTGAGCGCAAGCGTGGTGCCGTCGCCATTCTCGCCGTCGCTCGCCGACGCGATCGAGAAAAGGCGCACCGGGTGGGGCCGACCCTTGGCGTTGACGCCCGGCGGCACGATGCCAACCGATTGCCCTTCGTGCCAGTTGAACTCGCCCGGCTGCCAGCGCAGGACCAGATGGCGCACGTCGTTGGGGCTGTCCGGCGCGGTCAAGCGCTCGATCGACTGCAGCGTCACCCGCAGCGGTGCACTCGGCCGATAGCGATTGACCGGAATCTGGGCTTGGAGCGCGAGGTCCATCGGGCGATTCTGGGCCAAGCGCGGTAGCCGCGCAAGGTGGCGGGCGCTAGAATCCGCCGCCGCCTCGACCGGTGCCGTGGCACAAGCCGGCGCGGCGGCAAAGGAACGTATGGGCCTGACCAGCGCGCGGACGGCAATCGGGGCCACGGCGGCGGCATTTTGCCTGTGCGGATGGGCGTGCGCGGCCAAGAAGGAGATCGTCGACCGCGATCGGCCGCTGGTCGAGACGCTGGTGCCGGAGGGCCACAGGCTCGAATCGCTGACCGGCGACCTGGCCGACGGGGTCCGCTCGCTGCGCGATGGCGAACTCGACGAGGCAAAGGCCGCGCTCGAACGGTGGCTCGACAAGCATCCGAACTCGGCGCTCGCTGCCTACCACCTCGGGCTGTGGGCCTTGGCTGTCGACAAGCGCACTATCGCCCAGAACTGGTTCGAGCGCGCCGTCGAGTTCGACCCGAAGCTGCACGCCGCCCACTGCCACCTTGGTGCGCTCTACCTGGGCCAGGGAGAAGACGTCGCGGCCCTGCGCGCCCTGGAGAAGGCCTACGCGTTGGCCCCCGATGATGTGCGGGTGCTGGCCAACCTGGGTGCCGCGCGGTCGCGACGCGGGCTGTGGAGCGAAGCGCTCGAGGCCTACCAGGCCGCCAACAAAATCGCGCCTTCGCACGGATCGCTGCTCTACGACACTGCGTTGGTGTGGATGCAACGGTACCAGTGGCAGCAGGCGCTCGACCTGCTCGAACAAGCGCTGAGCGTGCGGCCGTACTTTGGGCAGGCCTGGGCCGCCAAAGTCGCGTGTCTGCATGGGTTGGGCGATTTGGCAGGCGCAGAGGCCGCAGCACGGGCAGCCATGGATGCGCTGGGTCAGCCCGAGGCCGAGGTCCACCTGGCGTACGCGCGCGTGTTGGTCCAGCTGCGCAAAATCGGCGACGCCATCGACCAACTGCGCACAGCCGCGCAACTCCGACCAGAACACGCTGGCGTGCAACTGGCGCTGGGCGAGTTGCTCGACGCCGCCGGCCGCAAGCAAGAGGCGCTGGCTGTCTACCAGACCTATCTCAAGAACCCGCAGCGTCTCGGCGAAGACGGCCGGCGCATTCGCGACCGGGCCAAGCAACTGCAAAGCGGCAAGGCCGATTGAGCGGCAGCCGCAACTGGAGGTCCCCGTGTGTACCCGCCTGTTGTGCGCGCTGTGCCTGATTTCGCTGGTCGGGTGCTTCAGTCCCGTCCACGTCCGACCGGCGCGCACGCTGGCCGCGGGCGAACACGAGGTCGGTGTCACCCTCTCTGGCGCCGCGTTGAGCGCCGACAAGGTCCAGTGGTACAACGGAACCGCCACCGACTCGATCAAGGACCCGACCTCGGCCAGTCGCTTCAGCGGCATGCCCGAGCTGGTGTACCACTATGGGTTCATGGAGGATCTCGAAGCTGGCCTGCGTCTGGCGGGCGGTTCGGGGTTGGCCGAGGCGGATGCCCAGTACCGCTTGCTGCGCAAGCGTCTGGGACCCGGCGATCTGCATCTGTCGGCCGGTGCCGTGGTCGGCAGCGCGCTGGCGGGCGAAACCGGCGGCGGCCGGGCGCTGGTGCCCGTGCGCGCGACCTATGACGCGACGGAGCACTGGGGCGTCACGCTGGCGGGGCACGCTGGCTATCGCTGGGTCAAGCCCGCCGCTGTGGACCCCAACCTTGCAGTCGAGCACATCGACGCGCTGCGTTGGTTGGTGGCCAGCGACGGCCTGACGTGGGGCGGCGGGTTGTCCGCAGACTGGCGCAACGACGACTGGGTCGCCCGCGCTTTCTTCGAGACCAACTGGTGGTCCGGCGACATCGGCGCGCAAGGCAAGATCACCACCTATGGCGTGATGGCGATGCAGTTTGGGCTGGCTGTCGGCTTCAAGTTCGGCAAGGACGCCGCGGCGCTGCGCAAAAGCCGCGAGGATCTCGACCTGCTGACGACGCCGAAGTAGGCCACCCCTTGGTCAGCCCTAATGCTGTGTCGCCGTCGCGTCCCCTGGCACCACCGCGCCGGCCCGCGCCAGTGCCCTAAACGCCCGGTCGCGCTGGCCGATCCCCTGCCAGACGCGCGCCGCGGCCAGCCACGCGGGGCTCGCACCCAGGCCCTGCTTGCCCGAGCAGATGGCGGCCCGCTCGTACCACTGGGCGGCTTCGGCGGCGGTTGCGGAGCCTTGAGCTTCCAGGCTGTGCGCCAGCAGGTCGGCAGCCTCACAGGTGTGCATGCCCATCTGTAGCGCGTCGCGCAGGTAGGGCGTTGCTTCGACGGGGCGACCGCCGTGCAACAAGGCCTTGCCGAGCAGGAGCCGCATGGGCGCCGCGTAGCGCCTGTCGCGCGGTGGGTTGGCCATCAGTTGCTTGCCTTCCTGCATCGCCGTCGCGTGGTCGCCCGCCTGCACCCGCGCCACGAAACGGTTGAAGCGGAACTCGGCATCGGCCTGGCACGCTGGTTCTGCACCCTGCGCCGCGCGCAGCACGCCGGCAAAGTCACTCGCCTGTCCCAGCCGTACGAGCTGGCGGGTGGCAGAGCGACAGCGGTCCTGCACGGTGCGGTGCTCAGCCGGGGTGGCTGCGAACTGGCGGTCCTCCAGCGCCACAAGCGACGTGTCGTCGGCGTACGCCGCCAATTCGCTGTCCACCGTAGCGAGCCGCACCGCGCACCACGCCAGGGTGGCCGCGAACACCAAGTGGACGAGCCACCGCCGGCGCAGCCGCGACACGGCGACGGCGAGCGCCACCTGGCCCGCCAACGCCCCCGGCAGCAGCCAGCGGTCCGCCAGTGCGATCTTGCCCTGCACCCCGGGCACGTTCAGGTCAGCCACCACCAGCACCGGCCCAAGCGACAGCGCCAGCCAGGTCAAGGGTGCCGATTCCGCGGCGCGCCGGCGCAGCGCCCAGGCGATCCACGCCACCATTGCGGCGAGCCCCAGAACCGAGGGCAACCAGGTTTGCCATTGCATCGCCAGGGTGACCGGCAGGTTGGCGATCCCCGACTCCAGCCGGCCGGGCAAAAGGCCCAGCGCGTACTGGCCCCCGCCGACGCCCCATCGCAGCGGATCGAACTGCACGCCTCCTCCCGGCCGATCGCCCAGCACCGCGCGGCGCAACCCCAGGAAGGCGACCGCGACCAGGACGGCCGGAGCGACCGCTCGCGCCGTGGCCCGCCAGCGCCAAGGCTGCGGCCCGGCCGACCAGTGCGCCGCAAGCAGCACCCCCGGCAGCACCACGGCCGCCTCCTTGCTGGCAAGCGCCGCGATCAGGGCAAACAGGTGCAGCGCACGCCACGCCCGCGACGGCGAGTGCTGGTGGCGCCAGAACGCATACAGCGACCACAAGCCCGCAGCCGCGGCGACCACGTCCGAGCGCGCCATCACCAGGCCCAACGGCTCCGCGGCCACCGGGTGCAGGGCTGCGACGACGCCGGCGAGCAGCGCCCACACCGGCCACGCGCCCAGCGCGTGCGCCAGTACCGCCACAGCGGCGCAGGCGACGGCGAACCACGCGACCTGCACGGCGTGGAACGGCCAGGTCGCACCGCCGCCGATCAGCGTCTCGGCCAACCACGACGCCTTGGTCAGCGGCCGCCAATAACCAATCGTGTTGCCCGAACTCGACCAGAAGTAGTCGTGGGTCAGGTTGGGCCAAAGATCCGCCCACGAGCGCAAGCGGGCGTTCTCCGCAATCAGGAACCGGGCGTCGGCGAGCAGGCCAAAGCCGAGCGTGGAACGGCCAACCCACAAGGCCACCAGCGCCGGAACCACGGCCAGCGCGACGCGCCACCGCAAGCTGGGCGGGGCGCCGTTGGTTGCACGTGTGGTCCCGTCGGGCCGCGGCGGTGCAACCTCGGGCGGGGCGTTCAGCGTGGGCGCGGGGTCGGCCATCGGCGGCAGCGTAGTCGAGCGCGGCGGCGGTGCAAAGGCGCGGCGCCCGCGCAGCCGGCCGACCGCGGATTGCGGCGCCCGAAGCGGCTGGCGTACGCTGTGGCCATGAAGCGCTTCTCCCTGTTGGCATGCCTCTTGTGTTCTCAATGCGGCGCGCAGGCCGGCACGCCCCCTAGCGCGACGGCCGACGCGGTGGCGAACGGATCGGACGCACCCTTCGACGGCCAGATTGCGGCGGAGACGGCCGCAGACGTCAAGGTGCCCGGGCTGTGTGACCCGGCCGACAGCCAGCTGCGGTTGCACCACGTGCAGATGCTGGGAACGCACAACAGCTATCACGTCGCCAAGCCAAAGCCGCTGGTGGCGCAATGGGACTACACCCACAGCCCGCTGGCGGTGCAACTGGACCAGGAGGGCGTGCGGGCGTTCGAGTTCGACCTGCACTTCGTGGCCCCCGGCATGCCCATCGAGGTCAAGCATGTGCCCGGCATGGACGACGGTACGCGGTGCGCCACGATCGGCGACTGCCTGGGCCAGCTCAAGGCCTGGAGCGACGCGCACCCGTGCCACCACCCGCTGGTCGTGACCCTGGAAGCCAAGGACGAACTGACCGCCGAGGACGTCGCCGATCATCTGCCGCAGTTGGAACAGCAGATCCTGGCCGCGGTCCCCGGCGACCGCCTCGTCAAGCCTGACGACCTGCGCGGCAGCTTTGCGGACCTGGCGTCAGCCGCCGCGGCTGGCAACTGGCCGACCCTCGGGCAGTCGCGCGGCAAGCTCCTGGTCATCGCCTACGACAAGGAAGAGTTGTTCAGCAAGTACAAGAAGCTGCGCCCCGGGCTGCAAGGGGCGCCGTTTTTCGTGTTCGGCAAGCTCGGCGACCCGGACACGGCGACCGTCCTCGCCGACAACCCGTTCGACCCGGCCCTGGGCAAGGCGGTCCAAGCCGGTTGCATCGTCCGCACGTTTCCGGAGCCGACCCACGCCGAGTCGGCCGCGGCGTTCACGGCAGGCGCGCACGTCGTCAGCACCGACCACCCGGTGCCCAAGCCGCGGATGCCCGGGTTCGGCGTGCAACTGCCGGGCGGCGCGCCTTCGCGGTGCAATCCGGTGACGGCGCCCCCCTCGTGTACCGCCGCGGCCGTCAATGCAGGCATCGGACAGGCCGTCGCGTGGCAGCCGCAGCCCAAGAAGACCGCGTGGGGCGAGGTCACCGGGGCGTGCGCGACCGCGTGGCTGGCCCAGGCCCTCGCCGAGTCGGCGCCTTCGTTCCACGTGAACACCTATTCGTTCGCGTCGGCCGGCCCTTTCGACGCCGCGCCGCTGCGACCCTTGGCCGCCAAACGCCGAACGGGGCCCAACAACGGCGGCAGCAGCAACTGCAGCGAGGCCATGAGCATCCAGACGATCTGCGACTGCGAGGGCGCCAAGGCGCTCAAGCTCGAATTGGACATTGCCTTCACCGAAAAAGGCCAGACCACCGATTGGCTGGGTGAACTCGGCGGCGTCCAATTCGGCGTGTCGGTGTCGCGCGTGTACCTTGGCCCCAAGGCCACGGCGTACAGCGAGGCCGACGCCACCAAGCTGCTGGAGAAGAAGCTGGGGGGCATCAACGCGTCGACGGCGCTCGTGGCCGCGCGCGACAAGTGGAAGAAGCAGGTGCTGCACCTGTGGACCCTGCGGCCGGACTGGGTGCCCGTGGTCGAGCAGGCCTGGACCAAGCTGCCGGCTGCGGTCAAGGCCGACACGGCCGTGCTCGTGACGGTGGAGGTGGGCAGCGACCACATCGTCACGGAGACCTGCAAGCCGTAGAAGGCCGCGCGCCCAGAGCGGCCGTTGGCGCGGGGCACAGGCCGCGCACTGGCGCGGATTCCGCGGCCACTCCGCGACCGGTTGTGGCCTCACCCTCTGGGCGCTTGACCGCCGCCGCCGGCCTCGCCATCCTTCCGGCCCCCGGCAGCCCCGCCGGTCCGAGGCAGACGCCCATGGCGCTTTCCGTTGGCCAGAAGGCGACCCGTTGCACCGAGGTCACCCCCGAACTGGTGCGTCGGTTCGCGGACGTATGCGGCGACTTCAACCCCGTCCACCTCGACGCGACGTTTGCGGCGACGACGCCCTTTGGCCGGCCGATCGCCCACGGCATGCTCGGCGCGTCGCTGATTTCGGGGTTGCTGGGCTCGGAGTTTCCCGGGCCGGGCACGATCTATTTCGAGCAGTCTCTCAAGTTTTCCAAGCCGGTGTTCGTCGGCGACACGGTCACCACCACTGCGGAGGTGGTGTGGGTGCGCGACGACAAGCCCATCGCCCGCCTGCGCACGGTCGTGACCAATGGACAGGGCGAGGTGGCGGTCGAAGGAGAGGCGGTCGTGCGGTTCGTGTAGGCTCGGCCTGGCCCCAGCGACCTACCGCGCCAAGCTGGCGAGCACGGCGACGAGCACCAGCGGCGGCGCCACGGCCACCGCCAGCAGCACTTTGGCCACCGGCTTGGCAAGATTGAGCGTCCAGCCATAGCCGATGCGCTTGTCGACCCACAACCGCGAATCGCCGGTATTGTGGTAGAAAAGCCCGTACTTCCAGTGCGCCGCGTCGGGCTGGGTGGCCATCGCGGCCTGAGCGCGCCGGCCGACGTGCCACAGCCCGAATCCCAGGCATGCGAACAGCGCAATGAGCGGCCCCAAGACGGATTTGTTGCCGAGCAGCGGCGCCATGCACACCGCAAGCGAAAACACCGAGATGCCCGACACGATGCCAAAGCGCAGCGGCCCCAGGCCGACCACCGGCGCGCCCTTGCCCTTGGCGGTAGAGCGCTGCATGGCGTCCAGGCCCACGGTGATCGACCACACGAACACGGGGACGCCAGCGACGAACCACACCAGTTGACCGCGCGGCGTCCAGCCGTCGATGTGACCGAGGTGGTTCCAGTGGGTCGGCACCTGCTCGGGCAGCCAGGCGCTGATCTCGCCCACCAGCGCCGCCAACCACAGCGCCGCGATCGCGTCCCAGCGGTCGAGCAGCCCTTTCACTTGCAGGCCTCGCCGGTCGAGCACATGTTCCAGTGCAGTCCGTTGCAGACGTTCTGGCACTTCTGCTTGCCGGGCTTGGTCGGCCCGGTCGCGGACCCGCAGCGGACCTCGCAGTCGCGCTCTGCCCCTTCGGTCGCGCACACGTCGTCGGGGCCCTTGCACATCAACGGGCAGTCGTAGATCGGCCAGTTGATGTAGTAGGACAGCGTGCAGTTGGCGCCGAGCGGCTTGGTGCAGATGTGCGCGCCGGTCATGGGGATGCCGTCGGTGCACAGGTAGGTCTGCGGGGCCTTGCTGGCGTTCTGGCACGGGCCGTTGGCGAATTCGCTGCACTGGTGCTTGACGTCGCAGGCGCCCCACTGGCCGGCCGAGCATGCCTGCGTGCCCAGGATGAGGATGGGGATTTGCCCACTGATGCAGCCGGCCGCGTAGCTCTGCGGGCATTCGACCCAACAACGCTTGAGTTCTCCGGCCTTGCATGCGGCCGGCCCGACATCGGGCGTCGTCGTCTCGGCCGCGGTGCCGTCCTTGGCGTCGGCGACGTCGGCGGCAGCATCGGCTGCGGCGTCCGGTGCAGCGTCCAATGGCGCGTCCGCGGCAGTGTCCTGGGCAACATCGGCAACGACGTCAGCGACGGCGTCGGCCTGCGCCACTTCGCCACCCGTTTCCGCAGCGCTGTCGGCCTTGACCTCCGGCGCGGCAACTTCGGCGACTGCGTCGGCAACCAAATCGGTGCTGGCGTCTGGGGCGGAGTCGGCGGGAGGCGTCGTGTCCGCAGTACCCCCATCGGGTTTGGTCGTACTGTCGGTCGCGCTGCCTGCGTCGCCGGCCGTCGCCGCGTCTGCGGTTTCCGGTTGTCCGTCCGCGAGCGACGTTTCCGCCGCCGCCACGTCGGGCGCACCCGCGGCATCGGGAAGCGCGTTCGTCGCGCCCGGCTTGGCATCCGTGCATGCAGCAAGCGCCGCGGCGAGGACCATCGGCGCCAGACCTGAGAACGAACGAGGGCTCCTCATGGGACGGCTCCAGTGCGGCCAGTCGCGCCCGCCGCGGCGCCTCGCCAGCGCCCGCATCCTGGCCTGCGTGCCGTTGGACGTCAACAACCGGGCATCTCGCCAACGAGTTCGCGCTTGCCGACGCTCCGAGCCGCGGGTATCGTCCAAGGCGGTGCCCCGCGCTCGTGCGCGGATCTCGGTATCCATGTGGCCAAGGTGCGGCGCACGCGTCGGCTTGAAAACGTGGCTCGCGGTCGCGGCGCTCGCGTGCTTGGCGGGCGTGGTCGCGCCGACCGCGGCCCTGGCCCAGGTCTGCGCCTGCAAAAAGTCGCCCTCAGGCGCCTGTCAGCGCTGGCACCAGGACCAGGTGCCGTGGTCGTTGTACGTCGGTCCGGGCAAGGGCACGCTGTCCGACAACTCGTTTGAGCAGCTCGCCGTAGCGGCGTTCGGCGTCTGGTCCAAGGTGTCGTGCGACCTGTGCATGGTCTTGGCCCCAGACGGCCAGTCGTGCAAGTCCGCGGCGTGCGACCCCAACCCCATCGGTGTGGTGCCCATCTACGCCGGACGGGCCGCCGAGCCGCGGCTCGCCAGCAGTTGCGGCGGAGTCTACTGCGACGCGGCGGCGCCCGGTTCGGCCCAAGTTGCGTTGATCCGCCAGAGCGCTCAGTGGCCGCTGGGCCAGTCGGTGATCACAGCGCCGATCCTGACCGTGACCAAGAAGGGCCACATCGTCGACGCCGACGTGCTGGTGTACGACGACGGCAAGAGCTTCTGCCTCGACACCTGCCAGAAGCACCAGTACCCGCTCGGTGGCGCGCTGGTCCAAGAAGTCGGCCATTTCCTGGGCGTCGGCTACGCAGATCACACGCTGAGCGTCCTTGCGGCCAACTACAACTCGCAGCGGACCAATCTGCTGCCGGCGCTGACGCAGGACGACGCCAAGTGCATGTGCCAGATCTACCGCAGCAGCGCCGATCCAGCGGACTGCGCGCCGCCGGTCGAGCGCACCGCCACCGAGTGCTCAGCGACGTCGCGGCCGGCCCGCCCGGCGCAGTCAGGACTGACGGGTGCCGTGGCGGCCCTGGCGAGTGCCCTGGTCGCCGCGTTCGTGCGGCGCGGCCATCACAGCGGCCGGAATTCTGCCGTGCCGTAGCTGCGCAGATAGCTTTCGGCCACGCCGGGGCAGTCGGCAAACGCCGAGCAGCCGCGGCAGGATTGCGCAAAGACGTTGAAATGCGCCTCGATGTGGGCAATGGCGTAGAGCCGGTCGCCGCCCAAATCGTCAAGGTAGTGCGTTTCGCCAAAGCCCGATCGCGCGACGTTGCGCACCCGCCGGTCGCCAACCGTGCACGGCGGCACGCTCTCGAAAGAAACCTCGACGCCTGCCGCTTCGCCGAGCGCCGCGCAGGCCTTCAGGTCGTCGGCCACTTCACCATAGCGCAAGGCGATGCCCTCCCACGAACCGCCTTTGCCGGCGGTGGAAGGGAAGACGAACTTCCACTGGGCCTCCGCGCCCCAGCGGTCGATGCCCCAGCGCAATAGTTCCGAGAGCTTGTGCAGCGTGGTGCGCGTCGCCACCGCGTTGACCATGACCGCGACACCGCACCGCAACAGCTCGTCGATGCCCGCGACGATGCGGTCGTGGCCCTTTTCAGTGGTCCCCGAGATGACGGCGCTGTCGGCGCGGTCGCTGGCGTGCAAGGAGACGATCGCGCGCAGCAAACCCAGTTCGGCGACGGTCGCGCAGAATCCGGGTTCGTGCAGTCGGCTGCCATTGGTATTGATGTCCCAACCCATATCGTGGTCGCGAAGGGCTTCGGCTACTTCCAAGAATCCCGGGTGCACGGTCGGCTCGCCACCGGTGACCACCACGCGGCGCATGCCCAGACCATGCAGCCACTGCACGCGGCGCAGCAGTTCGGGCGTCGCGATCTGCCAGGCATCGGGCCGACCGCTGTTGCTGCACATCGGGCAGTGGTGGTTGCACAGCTCGCCCAGGCGAAAAAGCGCGATCGACCTGGGCGTGACGGGCGCGAACTCCGCGACGCGTCGGCGGAAAAGCGGCACGGATTGTGAGTTGGAGGCCGTTGCTGCCAAGATGCCCTTCCAACCGCGCCAGCGGCGCTGCGGCGCGTCCATTGTGCCCGGCGCTCCGCCTTGACGCCATAGACCGGTTCGCGCCCCGATGCCCACCGCACACCGCCGCCTCATTGCCCTGATTGCCGTCGTGCTCGCCGCAGGGCTGACCCTCGCGTTGCGGCGTATGCCCCAAGATAAGAAGCCGCGCACGCCAACGCCTACCGGCCAAGGGCCAGGTCCGGCCGCCCCCGTGCCCGGCGCTGCCCCCTCACCGGCTGTGCCCGACGCCGGAGCGCGCATCGCCATCGACGTCGAATTGTGGCGGCTGCCCGCCGCGCTGCCGCAGCTCGGACCGGTGGCACCGCCCATGCCGGCGCTCGACCTCGAACCGCGCATCGCCGGGCTGGTGCGCAGAGGCCAGGTCACCCAAGGCGACGCCTTGCACGCGGCCCGGGCCGTATGGCCTGCGCTGGCCCGCTGCGGGATAGACCGTCAGAGGAGCGTGGTGGCGACCTTCGCGCTGTCGGGCGGGCAGATCGTCGGCGCGAGCGCAATCCACGGGGCCCGTCTCGAAGGGCCGCTGTCCGAGGCCGAGCGCTCCTGTGCGCTGGCGGCGCTGGCCGCAGTGCAGGCCCCCGTCGCTACCGACTGCCAGGGCGAGATCGACGTGCATTTTGGGGTCGGGGCGGCGCAGCCGTAGGGGAAGGCGGCGCGATGGGCGTGGCCGCCCTCGCCAACCGGATGTTGGTCGCGCATCGGCCGGACGCTGGCTCCCTGGCAACCTCGAAACCCCGTGCCCTGTGCTATAACCGCGCCGCGCCCGTCCTGCCACGGGTGCTCGCGGAGGTCGCATGTCGTCGTGGTCCGGTCGCCGGGTGCTCGTCACAGGCGCGGGTGGATTCATCGGCTCGCACTTGACCGAGCGTCTGGTCGCCGAGGGCGCTCAAGTGCGCGCCCTGGTCCGCTACAACTCGGCGGGGAGACAAGGATTCATCGACGACCTTGCCCAGGACGTGCGCGCCTCGGTGGAGGTGGTGGCGTCGACCGTCGAGGACCCGTTCGCAGTGCGCCAGGCGGTCGCTGGGTGCGACACCGTGTTCCACCTCGCCGCGCTCATCGGCATCCCGTACAGCTACGTCGCGCCGCAACACTACGTCACCACCAACATCCAGGGCTCCGTTCACGTGTTTGAGGCGGCCCTGCGCGAAGGGGTTCGGCGCGTGGTCCACACCTCGACTTCGGAGACCTACGGCACGGCCCAATACGCGCCCATCGACGAGCGGCACCCCGTGGTGGGTCAGTCGCCGTACTCTGCTTCCAAGATTGCCGCCGACCAGATGGCGGTGGCCTGGCACCGGTCGTTCGACCTGCCCGTGGCTATCTTGCGTCCTTTCAATACCTTTGGGCCCCGCCAGTCGGCGCGCGCGATCGTACCGAGCCTGATGGTGCAACTGCTGTCCGGCGCTCCGGTCGTCAAGGTCGGCAGCCTGGAGCCGCGCCGCGACCTGAACTTCGTCGCCGACACCGTCGCCGGCTTTCTGGCCATTGCGGACTGTGACGCGGCCGTGGGACGTGTCGTCAACGTTGGGTCCGGCCAGACCAACACCATCGGCGACATATTGGAGCGGATTTTCCAGATCGCTGGTCGCAGGACAGAGGTGCAGTGCGAGTCTACGCGCGTGCGCCCGGCCGCGAGCGAGGTGCAGTTGCTGTTGGCCGATACGCGGCTGGCTGCCGAGCTGTTCGGCTACGCTCCGGCTGTCACACTGGACGACGGACTGCGCAGGACCTGGCAGTGGTTGGAGCGCCACATCGAACGCTATCGGCCTGGCGTGTACAACATCTAGAGGCGCGACCAGTCATGCCGCTTCCCGAAGCAGCCCGTCAAGAACATGGCAGTTGTTGACCACGATGTGTCTGTTCGATCCGGTCTGGGCGCGTCCGACCTCAGAGGCCGGACCGGGCCCTACTCGGGCTCACTGCCGTTCGCCCTCCCGGAGCCCCGTTCTTGGCCGCCGGATCGTCGCTTGTAGTATTACGCGAGAAACAGCCGATGCCCGCGAAGCTGACCCATCCGATGCCGCCAGCGCTACATCCGCGCAGCCGTGAGCAGGCTCCGCCTGCCTCAGCCGGATCCGCCCAGAGGCTCCGACCCTAGACGTTCAACCACGCACACCGATGGACCACGACCTGCGACGGTTGACGACTCCGTGACGGTCAGCCGAAACTGATCGCGCCTCTAGGAGCCTGTCGGCCAGAATCTGGCGATTCTGGCGTTTCACCGACAGGCTCCTAGGCGGCTTGGGTACGACGAAGGCCGCGACCTTGAGCCGTCTTGACCGCGAACCGGCTGTCGGCCGGGCGTACGCCCTGGGTCGGGGTCGGGGCAGCTTCAGGCCAAGGACGCAAAGTTCTGGATGGCCGAAGGTTGGGGAATCGCCTCGGCAACGCCCCGGCGACCTGGCGGCCGCGCCCAGCCTTGACCCCCCAGCCCACGCGCGTTAGTGTTGCCGCACGCAAGCCAAGGCATTTCGCGCCGTGCCCCGCATCGAATCGCACATCAACCCAAGGTCCGCGGACTTCCAGCGCAATCGTGACCACATGCGCGGGCTGCTCGACCAGTTGGCGGCTCGACTCGAAGCGGCGCGCAATGCGGGCGGCGCAAAGGCCGCGCAGAAGCTCGCCCAACGCGGCAAGCTGAGCCCGCGCGAGCGCGTGGAGCGACTGCTCGACCGCGACGGCGAGTTCCTGGAGTTGTCGCCGCTGGCCGCCTACGGCCACTACGACGACGAGGCGCCGGGTGGCGGCACCATCAACGGCGTCGGCCGGGTTTGCGGTCGCTTGGTGATGATCGGCGCCAGCGACACGCGGGTCAAAGGCGGCGCCGTGTACCCGCTCGGCGCCGACAAGATGATCCGAGCCCAGACCATCGCACGCGAAAACGGGCTGCCAAGCGTCAGCCTGGTCGAGTCGGCCGGCGCCAACCTGTTGTACCAGGCCGAGCTTTTCGCGCCGGGCCACCGCGGCGGCCGCGGCTTCTGCAACCAGGCGCGGATGAGCGCGCTGGGCCTGCCGCAGATCGCCATCGTCTTTGGCAACGCGACGGCGGGCGGCGCCTATGTGCCGGGCATGAGCGACTACACAGTGATGGTGCGCAACCAGGCCAAGGTGTTCCTGGCCGGACCGCCGCTGGTCAAGGCCGCCACCGGCGCCGACACCGACGACGAGACCTTGGGCGGCGCCGAGATGCACCATACCCAAAGCGGCCTGTGCGACTACCTCGCCGACGACGACGCCCACGCCCTGCGCATCGGCCGGCAGATCGTTGCCAACCTGACCCGGCCCACCCATGCGGTACCCCGCGACGAACCGCGCGACCCAGCCTGGGATCCCGAAGAGCTGCTCGGCATCGTGTCGCCCGACCTCAAGGTGCCGTTCGACATCCGCGAGGTTGTGGCGCGCCTGATCGACGCGAGCGAATTCGACGAGTTCCGCACCGGCTACGGGCCGACCTTGGTGTGCGGCTTCGCGCGCATCGAGGGCTTCCTGGTCGGGCTGCTCGGCAACAATGGGCCGTTGTTCTCACAGAGCGCACTCAAGGCCACGCAGTTCATCCAGTTGTGCTGCCAAAAGCGCGTGCCCATCGTGTATCTGCAGAACATCACGGGTTTCATGGTCGGCGTCGAGGCCGAGCGCCAGGGCATCGTCAAGGATGGTGCCAAGATGGTGCACGCCGTGGCGACGGCGAGCGTGCCGCAGTTCACGGTGCTGGTCGGCGGTTCGTTCGGCGCCGGCAACTACGGCATGTGCGGCCGCGCCTACGACCCGCGGCTGCTCCTGACCTGGCCGAGCTCGCGCATCGCGGTGATGGGCGGCGACCAGGCGGCGCGGGTAATGCGCATCGTGCAAGAACAAGCGATGCGCAAGCTCGGCGTGCAGGCCGACGCCGAGGAACTCGCGGCCATGGAGCAGACGGTCAAGGACGAGTTCCTGCGCCAGTCGGACCCGTACTACGCGACCGCCCAACTGTGGGACGACGGCATCATCGACCCGCGCCATACGCGGCGGGCACTGGCGCTGGGTCTCGAAGGGGCGTGGCAGCGCGACCTCTCTGCCACTGCGCCGTCGTTCGGCGTCTTTCGCATGTAGGCCCGTCGGCCCACCGGGATTGCGCGATGGCCACCATCGGACGCCTGCTGATTGCCAACCGCGGCGAAATCGCCTGCCGCATCGCACGTACCGCGCGCGACCTCGGCATGGTTCCCATCGCGGTCTACTCCGACGTCGACGCGCAGGCCTTGCACGTGTCTGCCTGCGACGAAGCCGTGTACCTGGGACCAGAAGGCCACGGCAGTCCGTACCTCGACATCGCCAAGGTCGTCCACGCGGCCGTGCAAGCGCGCGCCGATGCCGTGCATCCCGGCTTCGGATTCCTGAGCGAACGAGCGGAGTTCGCTTCGGCGGTCCTCGACGCCGGCCTGGTGTGGGTCGGGCCGCCGCCTGCCGTCATGCAGTTGCTCGGGCGCAAGGACACGGCGCGGCAACTGGCCAAGCAACTGGGCGTTCCGGTGATCCCCGGTGTCGAGAGCAGCGACCGCTTGCCGGCGATGCCGCGACAGCGGGCGCGCGCCTTGGACGAACTGGCCGAACGCGCGGCATGCGTGGGGTTTCCACTGCTCATCAAAGCGGTGGCGGGGGGCGGCGGCCGTGGCATGCGCGTGGTCCGCCAACCCAAGGATCTGCGGAACGAATTGGCGATCGCGGCCGAGGAGGCCACTGCGGCCTTTGGCGAAGGCACGTTGCTGGTTGAGCGCTTCATCGTGCATGGTCGCCACATCGAGGTGCAGGTGCTCGCCGACGCGTTCGGCGACGTCATCCACCTGGGCGAGCGCGAGTGCTCGGTGCAGCGACGTCACCAGAAGATCGTCGAGGAAACGCCGTCGCCGGGCGTCGACCCGCACCTGCGCGGCAAGCTGTGCAACGCCGCGGTCCGCTTGATGAAAGGCGCGGGCTACGTCAGCGCCGGCACGGTAGAGTTCCTGCTCAATGACGACACCGGCGAGTTCTACTTGCTCGAGGTCAATACCCGACTGCAAGTCGAACACGGCGTGACCGAACTGGTCACCGGCCTGGACCTCGTCGCGCTGCAACTGGCGATCGCGCAACGCAAGAGCCTGCAACTGGAGCAGTCCGACGTGCAGTTCCACGGTCACGCCATCGAAGCGCGCCTGTGTGCAGAAGACCCCGCGCTGGGGTTCGCCCCGCAGTCCGGGCCTGTGTGCCTTTGGCAGCCGCCCACCGGAGCCGGTGTCCGAGTGGACCACGGTTTGCACCCAGTGGACCGTGTGCCGGTACATTACGACGCCATGGTCGCCAAGGTCATGGCGCATGCTGCGGACCGCGCCGCGGCGATCGGCCGGCTCGACCGGGCGCTGGGCGCGCTCCGGTTGCACGGCGTGGCCAACAACCGCGCGTACCTGCAACAGATCCTGCGTGCCCCGGCGTTCGCGGCCGGACGGACCACGACGGCGTTCGTCGCGGACCATTGGCCCGCGTCGGCGCCACCAGAACCCCTGGACCTCGCCGCGTTGGCCGTCTGGCGGCACGGACCGGCGCTGCGCCGACGCTTTCGCAACAACCCGTGGCGCGCGGATGTGACGGTCTTGCAGGTCGCAAACGGCGAACGCTGGCAGGTCGCCTTGGCAGTGGACGGCGACGGCTTTCGCTTTGGCGTCGAGGCGTTCAACGACCCGCTCTTGGTCCGCGCCCCCGCGACGCCGCATCGACTGACGGTGGAGGCCCTGAACGCAACCGCCGGGCCGGGCGACTGCGCCCAGGGTGTGCTGACGGTCGACGTCGGCACGGTCCGTCACCACTGGGTGCTCTTCCGCGAGGGCCAGACCCTCTATGGGCAGCACGCCTCCGGCCGTGAGTTGAGCGCAGCGGAGCATTCGCTCGTTCCCGAGCCCGCGCGCGGTGGAATTTCCGCCGGCGGCGTCGCGGCGATCGGGGCGGCCGTGGTCACCCAGGTGTTGGTGGCCGCAGCCGACGCGGTGGTGGCCGGCCAGCCCCTGATCGCGCTCGAAGCCATGAAGATGCTGACCGTTCTCAAGGCGCCGCGCGACGGTGTGGTGGCCGCGGTGTACGCTGCGGTGGGCGATGCCGTGGCGGCGGGGGCGCTGTTGGTCGAACTGCAACCTGAGGTCTAGACGCTGCCCGGCGAGGATTCCATGGCCCGCAAAGTGGTACTGACCTGCGCGCTGACCGGCGTGCTGACCGACCCCGAAATCCATCAGGTGCCGGTGACCCCGGAGCAGATGGCTGACCACGCCGAGCAGGCGTGGAATGCGGGCGCGACCATCGTGCACCTGCATTTTCGCGATCAGTCGCCCGGGCTCGGGCGCTTCCCGTCGTGGGAGCCCGAGGTGGCCCTGGCGGTGAGCGAGGCCATCCGCGCGCGCTGTCCGCGACTGCTGCAGAACTTCTCGACCGGGGTCTTCGGCGACGACATCGCTGGGCCGGTCGCATGCCTGCGCGCGGGACGACCTGAGCTCGCGGCGCTCAATGCCGGCAGCCTCAACTACCTCAAGCTGCGCAGTGGCGGCGACTGGGCGTGGCCGCCCATGGTGTTCGACAACCCGGTGGACAAGATCGAGCGTTTCCTCGCGGTGATGAAGGAGCTGAACGTCGTGCCCGAGTGCGAGTGCTTCGACACCGGCATCGTGCGCAGCGTGGCCATGTTCCACCAGCGCGGGATGCTGCACGACCCCGTGCACCTGTCGCTGGTGATGGGCGTGGCGAGCGGGATGCCCTGCGATCCCAGGTGGTTGCCGCTCTTGGCCGACGAAATGCCGCCCGGCGCGCTCTGGCAGGTCATCGCCATCGGCCGCCAGGAGGTGTGGGGGCTGCACCGTCGCGCGGTCGAACTCGGCGGCCACGTCCGCACCGGCCTCGAAGACACCTTCTACCTGCCCGACGGCGCCAAGACCGGCAGCAACGGCGCGCTGGTCGAAGCGCTGGCCGGCGTGGTGCGAGACGCCGGCGGCGAGGTGGCGAACATCGACGACACCCGGGCAATCCTTGGGTTTTCGTGACGGACTGGCGGCGAACAGCCGTTGCTGTGGCGGCTGCGGTGGTCGCTTCATGCCGCGGTCCCGGGCCAGAACCGCCGCGTCCTGGTCGATCCCCGGCCACCGTCCAACCGGCCGCCGCCGCGACCGCGCTCCAAGCTCCGGCCACGGCACCCACCGAAACGCAGCATCTGTCCGAGGCTGCCACCAAGCAGACCGAGCCCCCCGACATCGCTGCCGATGTCACCCCAACCGACGACGTCCTGGTGTGGGCCCGCACCGAAAAGCTGGCACGGACGTGGTGGCTGCAAGGGCAGGGCGCAGACTGGACGCTGCTGGCCGAGCGCGACGGCATCTGGTCGGCCGGGCGCGACGACGTGTACGGGCTTCGCGAGAAGGTGCGGCGCGTGCGCGTGTGCGATCCGGCCGCGTGCAGCGATCCAGAGGGCGGATGCGTGCCGGTCATGGTCCAATCCGGGCCCTTTGCCGGGCGCATCCACGACGCGGCGTGGGTGGGCTTGCTGGGCGAGCGCGCAGTCCCCATCGGCGCGCGGGTGGCCGACGAGACCGCCGTGGCCTTGGGTTCACCCGGCTTCTTGCACCGCACGGTGCCCGTGGCGCAATTCGACGACCTGCTGCTGGTCGAGGTGGTGACAGAAACGTGGTCGTGCGGCGCCATGAACGGCCGGACCACCCACGAACCGCGGCGCCTGGGCGTGTCCGATGGTCACCTGGCCGTCTGGGTGCCCGGCGGCGGCGAGGCCCAGGTGCTGGACGTCGACGGCAAGCTGGCAGAGCAAGCCCTGCGCGCGCAGTTTCCGGCGGCCGATGGCCCGTTGCGCTGGCAGACCGTACACTTGCGGATCGACGCGGCCCATGCTTGGCGTGCCGAACATGTGTTTGCCCGTGACGAGCGCACCCCAGCCGGCTTTTCGCTGGCCCGCCGCATTGCCATGACTGCAACGTCCCAGTTCGACGACCTCGCCGACCGCCTTGCGCGCGCCCCCGACCTGCGGCCGATTCTGGCGGTGTTGGTCGCTGGCCTCGCCGATTCCAAGCGTTCCAAGGCCGAGGCCCCGGAGGAGCCCTGGTTTGGCTACAGCCGGGTGACGATGCGCGGCACACGGTTGGAGGCGGCCCGGCAGCGCTTCCAGTGCGCAAAGGCGGCGCCATGAGTGCGGTTGCGCGCGCCTTCTTGGCGGCCTTCTGCGCGCTCTGCACGATGGGGGGTCTGTTCAGGCCCTAGAACTGCAAGGGGAATTTGGGCTCAACGCCGCAAGAAGCACCTGGGACGGCGATTTCGGTGCCGGCAGTCAGTTGCGGCTGGGCGTGCGCCTGTGGCGGATCGTGACCGTGGATTTCGCTGGGTGGACCCAATACGCGCGGGTCGATCAGCGCAGCAACACCGCGTTGACGTTTGGCCTGGGCGCCGCGCTGCCGATGCAGGCTGTGCGGCCCACGGTGCGCCTGTACGCCGTCCATCAGCACGAAGAGGGCATGGTCAGCGTCAAGGATCACCCCTGGGGCACGCTGTTTGGCATCGGCGCCGGCATCCGCCACCGGGCCGGCGGCGGCGTGTCGCTGGGCGCCGAGGTGCCGTTCGCGCGCACCCGGTTTGGCGAAATCTTCCTTTTCGGCAGCGGCAGCGCGACGGTTTTTCCAGATACCAGCTTGGGTCCTCTGGTGTACGCCGGTGTCGCGGTGGGCATTGGCGTCAACTATCTGATTGTGCTTGGGGATCAGCCGAAGTAGCCCGCCGCGCCTACGCTCCGCGGATGACGGCGTCGATCCGGTCCAGGCCCATTCGCACCGCCTGCACCTCCGGGCCGAACGACAACCGCACGAACTGCCGCATCCGGCTTGGGATGTGGCTGCGGCGCTTGCCCGGGTTGACGTCGAAGAACTCGCCGGGTACCACGATGACGTTCTTTTCCAGGGCCGCACGGAAAAAGGCGTGGCCGTCGGCAATCTCGGTCGGCAGGTGCTCCAGGCTGGCAAAGCAGTAGAACGCGCCCATGGGTGGCGGGTCGACGTACATGCCCATCGCCCGCAGCCGCTCCATCATCAACTGTCGCTTGGCACCGAACGCGGCCTGGATCGCGCGGGCCTCGCCGTCGGCGCGGTCGCGGTCGAGCAGCGGCACCGCAGCGCATTGCAGAGGATGCGACGGGCCGCCGTCCAAGAACGAGCCCGCCGAAATGGCCCGGTCGATCACTTGTTTCGGGCCGAGCGTCCACGCCAGCCGCCAGCCCGGATAGCGCCAGTTCTTGGTCAGACCGTCGACCACCAGCACCGGATCGCGATCGACGTCCTCGACGTAGCGCGCCGCCGACAGGGCCGGACCGTCGCTGTGGGCTGCGGACTCGTAGAGGTAGTGCGCGTAGAACTCGTCGAAGATGAGCGCACAGTCCAACTGGCGGGCGATGTCCACCCACGCCCGCAGCCCGCCGCCGCGCACCGCCTGGCCGGTCGGGTTGCACGGGTTGGACAAGAGGATTGCCGACAACCCCTTGCCGACGATCTCGGCGCGCAGCCGCGCGGGCGACAGCGCAAAGCCCTCGGCGCGGTCGAGGACGATGGGGATCGGCACGAACGCGCGAAAAATCGTCAGCAGTTCTTCGTAGGCGGTGTAGTCGGGCAGGACGTGGCCCAGGTGGATGTTGCCCAGGCTGGCGGCGATGCGCGTGAGCGCCGTGCGACCGCCCGCCGAGATCGCCACGTTTTCAGCGCTGTATTGGCTCGGCATGCCGCGTCGGAAGCGCGCGTTGTACAACTGCGCCACCGCGTCGCGCAGGGCCATCAGTCCGCCTACGGGTGCGTACTCGTGGGCCTCGTCGGCGATCTCGATGCTGCGGATGCGCGCTTCTGCGCCCGGCAGCGGTCCCGTCTCGGGGGCGCCCTGGCCCAGGTTGGCCCAGTCGGGGTGCCCGTAGCGGAAGCCGCGCGCCGCGGCCTCGGCCATCACATAGATGACGCCGGTGCGCGGGACAGGCCGAAAGATGTCGTGGTCGGCGCCGTTCGTCACGGATTCCGCGGGCATGCGCGACTCACGCGGCAAACCGTGGCACAGCAGCCCAGCCCGCAGTGTCCTGGAACAGCCGCTTGCAGGTGATGGTGCGGCCGTCGTCGAGCGTGAAGCGGTGGTACTTGTGGGCCGGCACGATGATCAGGTCGCCCGCCGCGACATGGACGCGCATCCAGCGGTCTTCGCGGTTGCGCAGGTCGAAGATGCCCGATCCGCCGACGACGAAGCGGATTTCTTCGTCGGTGTGCAGGTGCTCGGCAAAGAACTTGGTCAACAGCGCGTCGAGGTCGGGCGTGTTCGGGTCCAGGTGGACCTGGTCCATGCTCACGTAGCCGCGGTCGTCGCGGATCCTTTGCAGGGGGTCGGCAAAGCCCGCCTCGTCGGTCGGCAGGTTCCAGTACAGGATGCCCTCGGCGGCCAGGTCTTCGCCGGAGAGCGTGTGCGCGGGCTGGTCGAGCAGGTAGGCGTGCATCTTGGGGTCCGTTGGGCTGCGGTTCAGGCGGCGGCCAGGGCGGCGCGCTCGCGGGCGACATCGTCGGGCTGCGAACGGTCGTGTGTCAAATGGCTGAGGCCGGACCGCTGCATGGCGACCACGCATCGGCACAGCCAGTCGATGCACTCGGCCTGGGTCTTGGCGTGCGCGACGTCGCGGCCCCACACGTACACGCCGTGGTTGCGCACCAGGACCGCGTTGGATTGGGGCCACTGCAACACGGCCCGCTCCATGCGATCGGCCAGTTCGTGCTCAAGCGCCGTATTGTCGACCACAGGAATTTCGTGCATATCGAAATAGCCCACGCCCTGCAGGCCCTTGAGCATCTCCAAGCGGGTCAGGCGCAGCGGCTCGCCCGGCGGCACGGTCATCGTTGCCAGCACGACGTCGAGCGAATGAGAGTGCAACACCGCGCCCGCGTCGCGATGCCGATAGGCGGCCATGAAAAGCGGCGCGCATGCCGTCAAGCGCTGACCGCCGCTCGGCGCCTGGGTCACGCAACCGTCGCGGTCGAGCTCGAAGACATCGGCCGGGGTCAGGTTTTCCTTTTCGACGCCGGACGGCGCCATCAACAGCGTGTCGCCAACGCGCATCGAGATGCCGCCGCCCGTGCCGCTTGCCCAGCCCAACTGCCAGAAACTGCGGCACAACTGACAGATTCGCTCCCGCTCGGCCAAGAATCGCATGCTGACCCGTCCGCTTCCCAAGGGGGCCGGGATTGAAGCGCGGGCCGTTCCGTGGGTCAAGCGGTTCGGGCCGCCCGGACAGACCATCCGCTGCAATTCCATGTGGATCGGTCGGTCAACAAGGGCAGTTCCTCACAGTTTTCGCTGTGACCCTGCTGCGCTACGCTACGGACGCGCTGGAGCGCAAGGAGCCCCGCAATGGCCTCGGACCAACGGCAATGCCCACGCTGCAAGACCTGGAACCTGCGGGCGCGCACCAACTGCAGCCAGTGCGGCGCCGTCATGCTCGGCGTTGCGGCGATCGACATCGAGGCGATGGTACGCGGCGACAGCGCGCCTGTGGAGATCGCCGCACCGATGGCCGGCGACGACGAACTGCGGCAGACCATGGAGGCCTTGCGCAACGCCGGCGCGGCGCGGCAAGCGACTGGCGCAACCCAGGCAGGCAGCGGGTGCGCCGGGTGCCTGGGCAAGGTCCTGCTGCTCGGGGTCATCGTGGCAGGCGGCGCCACCATCGTTGCCATCAATGCGTCAGAGTCGGAACTGGGGGTCAAGATCCGCGATGTCTG
>Ga0194120_10001562_pt1 | contig 41475 bp, 41 predicted proteins | sample TA2MahCa65mmetaG_FD_148642 | JGI IMG/M metagenome (GOLD analysis project Ga0194120, IMG submission 148642) | Freshwater microbial communities from Lake Tanganyika, Tanzania - TA2015019 Mahale Deep Cast 65m | ecosystem: Environmental > Aquatic > Freshwater > Lake | place: Tanzania: Lake...
CACGGCGCGCGCGCCGGCGATGCCGCTCTGGCCGAGGTTGTACAGGCACTGCGCGCGCAGCGCGGCGGCCTGCGCGCGGCGGCGCGCCGGGTCGCGCGCCAGTTCGCGGATCCGCTCGGGGGCACGCGCCAGCTCGGCCGGCGCGAGCAGCGCCCCGAGCTGCGGCCGGACCTCGCTCTCGAAGGGCTCGAGGCCGAGCGCGCGCCAGCGCGGATTGCGCGACTTCGGCGGCAGATCGAGGTACAGCACCGGTTTTTCGAGGCCGAGGCCATAGTCGAGCCCAGCGCCCGACCAGTCCGTGATCATGATGTGCGAGTCGAACAGCGAGTCGCTTTCGCTCATGCGCTCGACCAGCCGGAAGCGCGGATGGCCGCGGTAACGCGCCGTGATCCGGTCGATGACCTCCGGGGTCTGCCAGCGCGTCTGGAAATGCGGTCGCAACGTCACTGTGAAGCCGGCCTGCAGCAGCAGGCCGACCAGCTCGGTGCCGCAGGTGTTCAGGATCGTCTGCGGCCCCCACGATGGCGCCAGCAGTACGTGCAGGTCCGCGTCGGTCGCAATCGCCGGCGGATCGCGACGCTCAGCCATGAGCTGCTCGACCCGGTGATAGCCGTGCGGGATCAGCGCCTTCGCGGGCAGACCGGCCTGCTCCTCGCGCCGGCGGATCTCGCGCAACTGGTGCGGGCCGGCGCACAGGATCGTGTCGTAGTGATCGTAGGAATCCTCGCGGTCGGCGACATGCGTGCTGACCAGCGAGTGGCTCATGAACACATAGTGCACCGGATGGATCGAGCGCTTCAGGTTCAGTACCTGCAGGTCGAGCATCTGCGTCAGCAGCACATCGGCGCGCAGGAACTGGAAGAACCAGGTGCGCACGAGGCCGGCGCCGATGCAGAACGGCAGCAGTCGCGGGTGCTGCTGGTGCAGGCCCGGGTCCGCGGGATCCGAGGCCACGTAGCACAGCGGCTGTTCGAGGGCCCCCGTGAGCTCGCGGATCACTGGGGCGAAGTGATGCCAGTCCTGCCCGCTTTCGGCGTAGACCACCAGATTGCGCGCCGCGGCCGGCAGGCGGCCGAAGCGCCGGTAGTCCCTCCAGTGACGCAGGCTGGCCATCGGGCGACAGGCGACGCAGCCGGGAGTGGCGCCGTGGTGCGGCGTCCCGGCGTCAGTCTCCGCCGGCGTTGCCGTCGTCGCGGCGCCGGAACAGCGACTTCAGCTTGTACCACCAGGTCTTCACCGCCAGCGCGAGGGTGGCGAAGATGCCGATGATCGCCGACACGATCATGCTGCCGGTGCTCGGATCCAGATAGGCGTGGGCCGCGGGCACGACCGCCAGCGTTGCCGTCAGCAGCCGAATCGCGGCCGTCATGGCCTTCACGCTCGTCATCGCAACCCCTGCTCGCCCCGATCGGGCGCGCTATTGTTGACCAGAAGCCGTACCGCAGGGAAGCGCGCGGTCGAGCGCGGCCACCGCCGGGTAGATCGCGGTGCGCACGCGCTGCAGGTGGCGGGCATCGTCGATCTCGCCCCACAGCAGGTCGGGTACCAGCGGGCAGGCGATCGGCCGCTCACGCGCGGCGGCCACGAGGCCGTCGGTTTCGTAGTCGGCCTGCAGCGTGCGGGTGAAGGTCCGGGCCGCGATGCGGTGCAGCAGCGTGGCGAGCTCCGCCGAGATCCTGCTGATGCCGACCAGCTCGCCGGCCGCCGGCGCCGGCAGCCGCGCCCGGTCCTTCGACAGGTCGAGCAGCCGTTGCTCGCGGGTCGCGACGAACACCTCGTCACCGGCGCCGGTCGGCCCGGACAGCAGCACGGCGTCGGCGGCCGGATGCGCCAGCAGCACGGCGAGCGCGCGCGGCTCATAGACGAGGTCCGACTCGAGCAGCAGGAACGGTCCGCCGGTCAGCGCCAGCGCGCGGTCGAGTGAGTACAAGCTGCCCGAGTCGGCGTAGCGCTCGTTGTGCACGGTGCGGATCAGCCGTGGCCGCTGGCGCGCCAGTTCCGCATAGTCCGCCGCGGCGTGGCCGGTGACGATCACGACGTCGTCGATACCGTGGGCCACGAGCCGGTGGATGGACTCGAGCACGATCGGTTCGCGGCCGAGCGTGAGGAAGCCCTTGGGCCGCTCGCGCCATGCGGCGGCGAGCCGCGTGCCGCGCCCGGCGGCGAGGATCACGGCCGTGCGGATCGCCTCGCTCACGGGCCCGGTGCCGCAGCGCCACCGGCGCGCGCGGCGGTGAGGGCTTGCCCGAGCCGCGTCAGATCGTCCGGCGTGAGGTCGCCCATCACCGCGATGCGGAAGATCGCCGGCGCCAGCCGGCCCTGGCCGGCGTAGATGACGAAGCCGCGCGCTTTCAGCGCGGCGTGCAGGCGCGCGTAATCGGTCCATGCCGGCACGCGATACGAGCGCAGCACGCACGAGCACTCCGCCTCCGGCAGCAACGCCGCGAGGCCGAGTTCCGCGAGCACGCAATGAACGCGGGCCGCGCGCTCGCGATAGAGGCGCTGCCGCGCCTGCCAGCCGCCGGCCTCCGCATGCTCACGCAATGCCTCGTCGAGGGCGAAGGCCACCTGCACGGCCTGCGTGAACGGCGAGTAGCCGTCGCCGTGCTGGGCCCGGTGATACGGGCGCAGGTCGAGGTACAGGCTGCCGGCGCCCGGCTTCGGCGCTGCCCATGCGGCGCGCTCCGCCAGCACGAACGCAAGACCCGGCACGCCATGCAGGCACTTGTTGGCGGTGCCGGCGAGCGCCTGCAGGTTCCAGGCCGTGGCGTCGATATGCTCGGCGCCGAAGCTGCTGACCGCATCGAGCAGCAGCCGGGCGCCGAAGCGGCGGCACAGTGCGCCGATCGCCGCGAGATCGGTGAGCCGGCCGGTCGTTGTCTCGTGCTGTACGACCGCGACGTGGCGCAGCATCGGGTCGGCGGCGAGTCGCTGCTCGAGCGCGGCGAGGTCCACCGCGGCGGTCCAGTCGCCGGCCAGCAACTCGTGCGGGCGGCCGTGTGCCGCCAGCATCGCCGCGATGCGTTCCCCATACACGCCGTTGGCGAGGACCAGCGTGCGCTGCTCGCGCGGCGCGAAGGTCGCCAGCATCGCCTCGACCGCCGCGGTGCCGGAACCGGTCAGCAGCACGGCCTCATAACGGCCAGCCATGTCGGGATAGACCGCGGCGAGGCGTTCGTTGATGCTGCGTACCAGCGCCGCGAATTCCGGTTCGCGGTGGCACCAGTCGCCGCGCCCAAGCGCCGCGCGGACGCGCGGCGACAGCGTCACCGGGCCGGGATTCAGCAGGATCATGCGCTCGGGCATGGCGCGGGTTCAGTCGCTGCCGTGCAGATGCGCACGGAACCGCGCCGCGACCTCGACCGGTGACTGCTGCGGCCGCGGCAGTGCCTCCGGCACGCCCGGCCGGATCGGCACATGGACGAAGTGCAGACCTGCGGTTCGTCCGGCCACCAGCGCCGTAAGCTGCGCCGGGTCGCTGACCAGCGCCGCAGTCGGATAACCGGCCGCGGTGGCCAGTGTGCCGAAGTCGACGTTGTGCGCCACGGTCGCCTGGCCGCCGGTGGACTCGTGCATGCCATTGTCGAGCAGGACATGCAGCAGGTTCGGCGGACGCTCGGCGCCGAGGGTCGCCAGCACGCCGAGGCGCATCAGCAAGGCCCCGTCACCGTCCAGCACCAGCACGCGCCGCCGCGGCTGGGCGAGCGCAAGGCCGAGGCCGAAGCCCGCCGCGCAACCCATCGAGCCGACCAGGTACCACTGGTTCGGCCGGTCCTCGAGCGCGTACAGCTCGCGGCCGGTGTAGCCGGTGGTTGCGACCACCAGGTCCTCCGGCTGCAGGCCGCGCTGGATCGCCGCCAGCATCTGCCGGCGGGTGGCCTGCGGCGTGATCGCGGTGGCCCCCGCCACCGCGCGCGGCAGGTGCGGCAACGGGCGCGGCTCGAGCGCAGTGTCGCTGACCGCACCCCTGCTCATGATGAACGCGAACGGCCGCGACTCGCGCTGCAGGTGCGCAGCCGCCGCCGCGAGCGCTGGCGCGATCTCGCTGGCGTGCGCCGGGAACGGCCGCCACGGGATTTCCATCAGCTCGAGCAGCCGCGGCGTGATCGCGCCCATCAGCTCGTGCTGCGGCTCGTCCGGCGCGCCGTCCGGCTGGCCGCGCCAGGTGACGATCAGCAACACCGGCAGGCGGAAGGTCCAGGTCAGTGAGGTCAGCGGATTCACCGCGTTGCCGAGCCCCGAGTTCTGGAACATCGCGATGGCGCCGCGGCCGCCGAGAGCGGCGCCGGCCGCGATCGCCACCGCGTCGCCCTCGTTGACCGCGCCGACGTAGCGCAGCGTGCCATCGTTCAGCACCTGGTTGATGAACGGCGTCAGGTAGGAGCAGGGCACGCCGGCATAGAGCGTGTAACCCTGCGCAGCCGCCGCGCCGATGAACTCCTGCGCGGCGATCATGCCGGCCCGCCGGCGGCGTCCGGCCGCGAGCTCATGCGAAGCGCCCGGCGTTGAGCACGTCGGCGACGCTGTCGACGTCCAGCCAGTGCCCGGTCGTGTAGATCACGCGGATTTTCTCGCCAGCCGCCACCAGCGCGGTGAGCATTTCGCTGAGCGCAGCCCGGCGACCGGCGGGTGCGGCGGTCAGCGTCGTGACCAGCGCGCGCAGCCGTGGCACGGCCGCCGCGCGCACGCGCAGGAAGCCCATCCATTCGCCGTGGCACTCCGCTTCCGGCAGGCCGGCGTCGCAGCGCTCGAGCCAGATCTCGCGGTAGTACGCCTGGCGCGAATGCCCCTCGGAACAGCGCACGTAATCGGCGGCGCGACCGCGGTTGACGGATTCGCGCCAGTCCGCATCGACGACGATGGTGAAGTCGTCGGCCGGCTCACTGAGCAGATCGATGAGGTGGCGGCGGAAGATCACGTCGCCGTAGCAGACGTACAGATCGCCGCTGGTCTGCCCCGGCGCGGCCAGCCCGCAGGCCAGCGACCACAGCTCGCCGGTGTCGGCGTAGTCGGCGTTGTCGGCATAGCGCAGACCCGGCAGGTCCACGGCCGCGGGCAGGTAGCCGCGCACGACGGTCAGGTGCTTGAGGCCGGCGGCGTTCCAGGCACTGGCGATGTGCGCGAGCAGAGGCTGGCCGCGGACCTCGACCATGGTCTTCGGCCGGTCGGCGGTCAGCTCGCCGAGCGCGCTGCCGCGCGAGGCGGCCAGTACGATCACGCGGTCGTCGCGGTCGCGGCGCGGCAGGTAGCGTTCCTCGGCGGCCTCCAGTTCCGAGGCGCCCTGCAGGCGGAAGATCTCGGCCACCGGCGCGATACGGTCCTCGACCGCGACCAGTGTCTGCTCGCGCGCCAGCGTCGCGGCACATTGCTGCATCGCCGGAATCGCCGCGCGCAGAAGCTGGTTCGCCCAGATCGCGATCGCGAAGCCGGCCTCGCGGAACACGTCGGTCGGCGTGCTGTAGTACTTGGTCGGCACGATCAGCACCGGGCTGCGCTCGCCCCACTCGCGCTTGAACGCCAGCACCTCGCGCGGTGAGGCCAGCGCGCTGTGGATCAGGATGCCGTCCGAGCCGGCGGCGTGATAGGCCTCGGCGCGGCGCAGCGCCTCGCCGAGCCCCCAGCCGGCGATGAAGGCCTCGATGCGCGTGATCAGGCAGAAATCGTCGTCGCGCTGCGCGTCCTTGCCGGCGCGGATGCGGCTGCAGAACTCGTCGATCTCGGCAAGCTGCTGGCGCTCGCCGCCGATGAAGCTGTTGGTCTTCGGATAGAGCTTGTCCTCGATGCAGACCGCGGCCACGCCGCGCTCTTCGAGCTTGCGCACCAGCCGGCGCACGTTGTTGAAATTGCCGTAGCCGGTGTCACCGTCGAGCAGGATCGGCAGCGTGGTCGCATCCGCCATGAACTCGAGCATCTCGAGCACCTGCGTCCACGACGCCTCGTTGCTGTCGCGCACGCCGTACTGCGCCGACAGGCACAGCCCGCCGGCCCACAGGCCCTTGAAGCCCGCTTCTTCGGCGATGCGCGCGCTGATGCCGTTGTGCGCCTCGAGCAGGAACTCGAGCTCGGGGCTCTGCAGCAGGCGGCGGAAGCGGGTAGAGCGGCGTTCGGTGGCGGGCATCAGGCCTCCAGCGCAGCGCTGAGCGCAGCCCCGATCCGGTCGAGCGCCTGCCGGCCCGCGTCGATGACGCCGGCCATCGTCACGAAGCCCATGACCATGCCCGCGGCGAGCCAGTAGTCCACGGCCACGCCGGCCTGGCGCAGCCGTTCGACGTACGCCTCGACGTCGCTGCGGATCGGCGTGAACTCCGGACAGATCATCAGCGCCGGCGGCAGGTTCACATGGGACGGGGCGAGCGTTGGCGAGGCCCGCCAGTCGGTCCACTGCGCCGGGTCGGGCAGGTAGTTGTGGCGCAGCCATTCGGCCACTTCACGCGTGACGAAGTAGTCGCGGCTCATCGTGGTCCAGGACGGCGAAGTGAAACGCCAGTCGAGATCCGGGTACACGAGTACCTGCAGGCGCAGCGCCGGTCCGCCGGCGTCGCGGGCGAGCAGGCTGGTGATCGTCGCGAGTCCGCCGCCGACGCTGTCGCCGCACACCGCCATGCGCGCAGTGTCGAGGCCGAGTTCCGCGCCGTGCCCGGCGATCCACTGCACGGCCGCCCAGGCATCGTCGAGTGCCGCCGGGAACGGGTGCTCCGGCGCCAGGCGATAGTCCAGCGCAACGACGGCGCATCCGGAACGGTTGGCCAGCGCCCGGCACAGGGGGTCGTGGCTGGCGAGGCTGCCGACCGTGAATCCGCCGGCATGGAACCACAACGCGACCGGCAATCCGTCGCGGGTCGAGGGCCGGTAGACGCGGCTCGGCAATGGACCCGCGGGCCCCGGAATCAGGCGATCCTGCACCGAAGCGACCGCCTCGGGCGGGCCGCCGAGTGCAGCCATCGCGTCGAACGCCGCGCGGGCCGCGGCGAGCGGCAGCGTGTGCATCGGCGGTGCGCCGGCCGCCTGATCGAGGAACGCCTGTGCCTGCGGGTGCAGCGCCATTGCCGTCTCCTACAACCAGCGCAGGATATTGAAGCGGTCGGGATTGTAGAACCCGTCGCTGACCTGCCAGCCGGCGAACTGTCCGCGCTGGTACAGTTGGTGGTGCTCCGAGTGCGACCGCTCCGGCAAGTCGCCGACGAACACGGCCCGGCGAGCCACGCGCACGAGTTCGGCGAGGGCCCGCGCCGCGTACTGCGGGTCGGGGAAGTATTGAAACACGCTGAAGGCGAATATCTTGGTGACGCTCCCGGTGGCGAACGGCAGCGCCGCGGCGGTGCCTACCAGCGCCGGTAGCTGGTGCAGCGTCCGGAAGCGGGCGACCATCGCCGGCGAGTAGTCGAGGCCGACGTAGCGGCAGCGCAGTAGCTGTGCCAGCAGGCCGGCGCCGCAGCCGACCTCGAGCACCGTGTCGTCCGGTTGCAGATCGAGCGCGACGCTGATCGCCGCGGCGACCGCGGCCGGCTCGATCGTCGTGTGCTTCGAACCCGTCGAGGCGCACCAGGTCGCTGGTGTCCTCGCCGCCCTTGCGCTGCCAGACTGCCAGCCAGTCGAAGGCCGTGCTCATGACCCCGAGCCTGCCAGCAGCACCACGCCGGCGCGGGCGGGCTGGCCGAGCCCGGCGCCGCCGGTGGCGAGATGCTCGATCAGCGCGCGGCGCATGCGCGGTTCCCAGGTACGGCGCAGGTGACTGGCAACCGCCTGCGCGGCCGCGGCCGGATCCGGCTCGGCGGCAAAGAACGCGCCGATGTCGTTGGCCATGTCCACCAGGTAGTCGATCCGCACCGGCAGCGCCCTCTCAGCCCGGCAACCGTTCCGGGTGCGCGTAGATTACATGCTGGCCCGGCCGTGCGAAGCCTGCCAGCGTCATGCCGCAGTTCTCGGCGAGGCGGATCGCGAAGGCGGTGGGCGCCGAGACCGCGACCAGCAGCGGCACGCAGACGGTCGCCGCCTTCTGCACCATCTCGTAGCTCGCGCGGCTGGTGATGATCACGTAGCCGCGGGCGATGTCGCGGCCGGCCCGCACCAGCGCCCCGATCAGCTTGTCGAGTGCGTTGTGCCGGCCGACATCCTCGCGCACGAGCTGGATGCCGCCGTCCGGCAGCACCCAGGCCGCGGCGTGTACGCTGCCGGTGGGCTGGTTCAGGGGCTGGCGGGCCGCCAGCTCGGCCAGTGCCGCGTGCAGCGCCGGCGCGCTGACCGCGAGCGGCGTCGTGATCGGCGCGAGCTGGCGGATCGCGCCCTCGAGCGTCTCGGCGCCGCACAGCCCGCAGCCGGTACGGGCGCTGAGATTACGCTGGCGCTGCAGGAGCTGGGCGAAGCGCGGGGCGGCGATGTCGATGTCGATCGCGAGTGCGCCGGCTTCGCTGATCGTCCGCACGCCGCGGATCTCGGCGGCTTCCGCGACCAGGCCTTCGCTCAGCGTGAATCCGACCGCGAGGTCTTCGAGATCGGCCGGGGTCGTCATCATCACCACGTACGGCGTGCCCTGGTAGCGCAGCGCGACCGGTGCCTCCTCGGCGACCACGTCGCTGGCCGATTCGGTACACCCGTCGCGCCAGCGCGTGACGCGGACGCCGGCGCTGGTCGTGGGCGTCGCGGTGGCCGGCGGATCCCGGCGTGTCTCAGGCCCGGGCACGCTCTGCGTCCCGGACGACCTGTACGGCCGTCACCTTGTATTCGGGGCAGTTGGTCGCCCAGTCCGAGCGGCCGGTGGTCAGGCGGTTGGCGGCGGATTCCGGGAAGTGGAACGACGTGAACACGGTCCCGGGCGGTACCCGATCCGTGACCTCGGCGCGCAGCACGGTCGCACCGCTGCGGCTCTCGACCCGGACCGGATCACCGCTCTCGATGCCGCGGCCGGCGGCGTCCTGCGGATGGATCTCGAGCAGGTCGGCAGCACACCAGCGCAGGTTGTCGGTGCGGCGAGTCTGCGTGCCGACGTTGTACTGCTCGAGCACGCGCCCGGTCGTCAGCAGCAGCGGATGGTCCGCGTCGGTGACCTCGCGGGTCGGCACGTACTCGGTGACGAAGAAGCGACCCTTGCCGCGCAGGAAGGCGTGCTCGTGCATCGTCGGCGTGCCGTCCGGGGCGCCGTCGTGGCAGGGCCACTGCAGACTGCCGAGGCGGTCCAGCTTCGCGTAGCTGACGCCGGCGAACGTCGGCGTCAGCCGGGCGATCTCGTCCATGATCTCAGCCGGGCTCGCGTAGTTCATTGGCAGGCCGACGGCATTGGCGAGCCGCTGCGTGATCTCCCAGTCGGCGTAACCGGCGAGCGGCGGCAGCACCCGGCGCACGCGCGCAATGCGCCGCTCGGCATTGGTGAAGGTGCCCTCCTTTTCGAGGAAGGACGAGCCGGGCAGGAACACCTGCGCGAAGCGCGCGCTCTCGTTCAGGAACAGGTCCTGCACGACCAGACAGTCGAGCGCGGCGAGCGCGGCCTCGACCTGCGTACTGTCGGGGTCCGACTGCACGAGGTCCTCGCCCTGCAGGTACAGGCCGCGGAAGCTGCCATCGAGCGCCGCGGCGAACATGTTCGGAATGCGCAGGCCGGGTTCCGGATCGAGCGCGACGCCCCAGTCGCGCTCGAAACTGGCGCGCACGACCGGATCAGATACGTGCCGGTAGCCGCTGAACTCGTGCGGGAACGAACCCATGTCGCAGGAACCCTGCACGTTGTTCTGGCCGCGCAGCGGGTTCACGCCAACGCCTTCGCGGCCAAGATTGCCGGTCGCCATCGCGAGATTGGCGATGGCCATGACCGCGGTCGAGCCCTGGCTGTGTTCGGTGACGCCGAGCCCGTAGTAGATCGCCGCATTGGTGGCGCCGCCATAAAGCCGGGCGGCGGCCCGCACCCGTTCCGCCGGTACGCCGGTGAGCGTCGCGGTCGCCTCGGGTGAGTGGCGCGGCTCGGCGGCGAAGGCGCGCCAGCGTTCGAACGAGTCGGTTGCGCAGCGCTCGACGACGAAGGGCTCCCGTACCAGGTCCTCGGTGACGATCACATGCGCGAGCGCGGTCAGCAGCGCGACGTTGGTCCCCGGGCGCAGCGGCAGGTGGATCGCGTCCGCGACATGCGGCGCATGCAGCAGCTCGGTCGCGCGCGGATCGACGACGATCAACCGGGCGCCCTCGCGCAGCCGGCGCTTCAGCCGCGCAGCGAACACCGGGTGGGCCTCGCTCGGGTTGGCGCCGACCAGCAGGATGACATCGGCGTGGGCCACCGAGGCGAAGGTCTGTGTCCCGGCCGAGCCGCCGAGTGTCTGGCCGAGGCCGTAGCCGGTCGGCGCGTGGCAGACGCGCGCGCAGGTATCGATGTTGTTGTTGCCGAAGCCCGCACGCACCAGCTTCTGCACGAGGAAAGTCTCTTCATTGGTGCAGCGCGACGAGCTGATGCCGCCGACCGCACCGCGGCCGTACCGGGCCTGAATCCGGCGGAATTCCCGCGCGACATGGGCGATGGCTTCGTCCCAGCTCACCTCGCGCCACGGCTCGTCGATGCGCGCGCGCAGCAGCGGCCGGCGCACGCGATCCCGGTGCGTGGCCCAGCTCCAGGCGAAGCGGCCCTTGATGCAGGCATGGCCGGAGTTCGCCTGCCCGTCCCGGTCCGGCACCATGCGCACGATGGTCTCGCCGCGGACCTCGGCGACGAGTGAGCAGCCGACGCCGCAATAGCCGCAGGTCGTGGTCACCGCGCGATCCGGCTGGCCCTGCGCCGCCAGCGTGGTCTCGGTCAGCGCGGCCGTCGGGCAGCTCTCGACGCAGGCGCCGCAGGATACGCATTCCGATGCGAACAGCGGCTCGTCCTGGCTCGCGACCACGCGCGCGGCCAGCCCGCGGCCGGCGATCGTCAGCGCGAACGTGCCCTGGATCTCGCCGCAGGCGCGCACGCAGCGCGAGCAGGTGATGCACAGCGCCGGGTCGAAGCGGAAGTACGGATTGCTGTCGTCGCGCGGCGCCGGCGCGCGGCGGCTGGCGGTCGCGGCGTAGCGCGAACCGGTGACGCCCAGCTCGCGTGCGGCGTCCTGCAGCTCGCAGTGGCCGTCGGCCGGGCAGCCAGCGCAATCGAGCGGATGCTCCGACACGTACAGCTCGACCAGCTCGCGCCGCAGCCGCGTCAATGCCGAGCTCTGCGTGTGCACCTGCATGCCCGCGGCGACCGCGGTCGTGCACGAGGCCGGATGGCCGCGCTGGCCCTCGATCTCGACCAGGCACAACCGGCAGGAGCCGAAGGCCTGGAGCAGATCCGTCGCGCAGAGTCTCGGGATGCGGATGCCGGCCGCGGCCGCGGCCCGCATGACCGAGGTCCCGGCCGGCACGCTGACCTCGACGCCGTCGATCTCGAGCGTGACCGTTTCGCTGGTAGTGACGGCCGGAGTGCCGAAGTCGGTGTGGTCGATCGCGTGCATCGCCTCAGCTCCGCGCGCGGAAATCTTCGGGGAAATGCCGCAGCGCGCTCTCGACCGGGTTCGGCGTCATGCCGCCGAGGCCGCACAGCGAAGCCTGCCGCAGCGTGTCGCACAGCGCCGCGAGCCGTTCCAGCGCGACCTCCGTGTCGGTTCCCGCGCGGATCCGGTCCAGCAGTTCCACGCCGCGGGTCGAGCCGATGCGGCAGGGCGTGCACTTGCCGCAGGACTCGTGCGCGCAGAACGCGAACGCAAAGCGGGCCATGGCCGCGAGATCCACCGTGTCGTCGAAGACCACGATGCCGCCGTGACCGAGCGGCGCGCCGGCAGCCGCGAGCGCCTCGTAGTCCACCGGCGTGTCGAGGAGCGCCGGCGGCAGCCACGCGCCGAGCGGTCCGCCGATCTGCACGGCCCGGACCGGGCGGCCGGAAGCCGTGCCGCCGCCGTAGTCCTCGATCAGCTCGCGCAGCGTCAGGCCGAAGGCACGCTCGACCAGCCCGCCGCGGCGAACATTGCCGCCGAGCTGCAGCGGCAGCGTGCCGCGTGATTCGCCGCAGCCGTAGTCGCGGTACCAGCTTGCGCCGTGGGCGAGGATTGCCGGCACGCTGGCGCAGGTGACGACGTTGTTGACGACGGTCGGCAGGCCGAACAGGCCGCGCACCGCCGGCAGCGGCGGCCGCACGCGCACCTCGCCGCGGCGGCCTTCGAGACTCTCGAGCATCGAGGTCTCCTCGCCGCAGATGTAGGCGCCGGCGCCGAGGCGCACTTCCAGCTCGAAGCTGCGGCCACTGCCCAGAATGTCGTCGCCGAGCAACCCGGCCGCGCGGGCCGCGGCGATCGCCTCGTCGAGCGCCCGGCGCGCCTGCGGGTACTCGATGCGCAGGTACAGATAGCCCTGCGTCGCACCGACCGCGAGCCCCGCGATGACCATGCCCTCGATCACCGCAAGCGGATCGCCTTCGAGCAGCAGGCGGTCGGCGAAGGTGCCGGAGTCACCTTCGTCGGCATTGCAGGCGATGTATTTCTGCGGCGCTTCCTGCTCCAGCACGGTGCGCCACTTGCGCCCGGCCGGAAACGCCGCGCCGCCGCGGCCGCGCAGGCCGGACTCGCTGACCGCGCGGACGATCTCCGCGGGCGGCAGGCCGAGCGCGCGGCGCAGGCCGGCGAGTCCGCCCTGCGCCTCGTATTCGCGGACATCCGCCGGCGCGATCACGCCGATGCGCGCACAGCACAGGCGCTGCTGGCTGGCCAGCCACGGGATCCGCTCGGTCGGCCCATGGCCGAGCCGATGCGCGCAGCCATCGAGAAAGCCGGCGTCGAACAGACCCGGCACCTCGGCGGCCGTGACCGGCCCGTAGGCCACGCGACCCGCCGGCGTAGCCACCTCGACCAGCGGCTCCAGCCAGTACAGGCCGCGCGAACCGTTGCGGCGGATCGTCACGTCGAGTCCGCGCGCGGCGGCTTCGCGGGCGATCGCCCAGGCAGTCGCCTCGGCGCCGAGCGAGAGCGCGCCGGCATCGCGCGGGACCCAGACCGTCGTGGTCACGGCGCCGACCCCGCGCCGTCGAGCAGCTCATCGAAGCGCTCGGGCGTGACCCGGCCGTGCAGTTCTTCACCGATCAGCAGCGACGGCCCGCAGGCGCAGTTGCCGAGGCAGTACACGGCCTCGAGCGTGTGCCGGCCGTCGGCCGTGGTCTCGCCGAAGCCGATACCGAGGCGCTGCTCCGCGTGCCGGGCGAGGCTGTCGCCGTGGACCGCCTGGCAGGCTTCGGCCCGGCACAGGCGGATTGTCCGCGCGCCCGGCGGCCGCTCGCGGAAGTAGTGGTAGAAGCTGATCACGCCATGGACTTCAGCGCGTGACAAGCGCAGCGCGGCGGCGATCCGCGGCACGGCCTCGGGCGGCACGTACCCGAGCGCGGCCTGGATGTCGTGCAGGACGACGAGCAGCGGCCCGGGCCGGTCCCTGTGCCTGGCAATGGCTGCGTCGATCGCCTCGTTCACGCCGTGTCCTTCCGTGGGCGGTCCGCCGCCGCCCAGTTTACCCGCCACGGCGGCCGGCCGCCCCGCCGCTCTGAGCCGCCGCGGCAGACGACCGCATGATCAGCGCGACGAACCTCCGCAATCTCGCGCTCTCTGGCCGGGAGCGCCAGGTCAGGGCCAGACATCTGGTCGCCTGGTCTGCGCTGGCGGCGTGGGACCCGGGGACTCGGCATAAACTACCCGGGTCCGTCGACAAAGGTGATGCCGAGCATCTGCTACCAGCAGCCGAGATGTTGCTGACTGCCCTGTGAACACATTCATTGCGAGTCTGCTGAAAGTTGAGCGAGCGCTGGCGCGCGGAAAGGGGGCGTTCGCCTTGTTTGCGGCGTTCCTGCGCGAGGACGGTCTGGGTAAGTGGGATCTGGTGATCTCTGCGCCCTGGGTGGAGCGCGACTGGGAGGCCGCACTGCGGCTGATTTCCACCCGGGTCCAGGCGGCACTGAAGCCTGAACAACTGCTTTCGATCTCCCGCATCGCGCGGGTCGAGCCGGCCTCGCCGGAAGTCGCGGCGATCCATCGCGAGTTCCCCGTCGCGCGCTTGCCCGTGGAGACATGGGGCCGCAGTTTCTTTGGCATGGCGATGCGGCACGCCCCTGTGTTCGCCTCTGCCCGGCAGGATACAGCGACCCAGAGGCGGCCGTCGCCCGCCAGGACGATGCAGCCGATGCGTCGCAAACTGGCGCGCGGCTGAATGCCCGCCGCGCAATTCCTCGCCCGCATGCCCGCAGGCGCCGCGGTGCTGTGCGCAGTGCTGTCCCTCAGTGCTGCGCCGGCACCGGCCGGGCCGCCGGCCGGCATCGAGTACCGGCTCGAGCCTCTCGCCGGCGGCGAGCGTGAGCTGCGCGCGCGCTTCGATGCGCGGCAGATCGGCATCCTCGAGCAGTTGAACCGCCGGGACCTTTCTTACCTGGCGCGCCTGCGCGAGATCATCGTGCCGCAGACCTGGCCGGACGATGAGCTGGCCTACAGCCCGCTGCCGCGCCAGTACGCCTGGGCGGCCGCATACCCGAAGGCGCTCGTCGTCCACCAGCCGTGGCAGGTGTTCGGCGCCTACGAGCATGGCGCGCTGGTGCGCTGGGGCGCTCTCAGCAGCGGGCGCAGGTCGGCGCCGACACCGGCCGGCCTGTTCCACCTGAACTGGCGCTCGCCGGGCCGCTGTAGCACGGTCTGCAGGGACTGGTACATGCCCTGGTACTGGAACTTCGACAACCAGCGCGGTCTCGCGCTGCACCAGTTCACGCTGCCGGGCCACCCGGCGAGCCATGCCTGCATCCGGCTGCTCGAGCGCGACGCGCGCTGGCTCTTCGACTGGGGCGAGGGCTGGCAGCTCGATCCGACCGGCCGTACCGTGCTGCGGCCGGGCACGCCGGTATTCGTCGTCGGCGAATATGATTTCGATGCACCGCCGCCGTGGCGCTCCCCGGAGCAGCTCGCGATCGGGCCGAAGCTGGCGGACGGACCCGCAGGATGAGAGCCACGGCAACGCGGACGATGGCCGGGCTGGTGTATCTTGCGCGACATGACAGGACGGCAATATCCGCTTGAGGTCCGGCCGGTCGTGCCGGAAGCGCTGGCGCGGCTCGAGGAGCTGGCCGGCAACCTGCTGTATAGCTGGAACCGCCGCGTCCGTGGCCTCTACTACCGCCTCGATCCGGCGCTGTGGGAGCGCTGCCAGCACAATCCGAAGGTGTTCCTGCGCCGCGTGTCCCAGCAGCGGCTGGACGAGCGGGCGCGCGATCCCTATTACCTGCGCGAGTACAGCGAGGCGCTGCGCCAGTACGACGCCTACTTCAAGGCGACCGAGCAGTGCTACTGCGCGATCGACGGTATCCGCGCCGACTGCGACGTGGTCGCGTACTTCTGCATGGAATACGGCCTGCACGAGAGCCTGCGACTCTATTCCGGCGGCCTCGGCGTGCTGGCCGGCGACCACTGCAAGGCGGCCAGCGACCTCGGCCTGCCGTTCATCGCGGTCGGCCTGATGTACCGGCAGGGCTACTTCGGGCAGACCATCGGTCCGGACGGCACGCAGCAGGCGCATTTCGAGCCGATGGCACTGCCGGATCTGCCGATCCGGCCGGTCACCGATGCCGCCGGCGCTGAAGTTCATATCCCGCTGCAGTTTCCGGGCCGCACGGTGCAGGTGCGGGCCTGGCAGGCGGACGTCGGCCAGGTCCGGCTGTTCCTGCTGGATACGGACCTCGAAACGAACGCCGAGGCGGACCGCGCGATCACCTACCAGCTCTACGGCGGCGATCGCGCCAACCGGATCGCCCAGGAAATCGTGCTCGGCTTCGCCGGCGTCCGCCTGCTGCGCCTGCTCGGCATCGCGCCCGCGGTCTGGCACATCAATGAGGGCCACGCCGGCTTCCTCGTGCTGGAGCGCTGCCGTGAGGCGGTGGCCGCCGGTCTCGATTTCGAGGCGGCGCTCGAGCAGGTGGCGGCGGCCACGGTGTTCACGACGCACACGCCGGTACAGGCCGGTCACGACCTGTTCGCGCACGAACTGGTCAGCACGCACTGCCAGGGCCTGGCTGCGGAACTCGGCCTGTCGATGGACAAGCTGCTCGCGCTCGGCAGCTCGCCGCAGGACGGTCACCACTTCAACATGACCGCGCTGTCGCTGCGCGGCTCGCGCCATCACAACGGCGTCAGCGCGATCCACGGGCGCGTGGCTGCGAGCATGGAAGCCTACATCTGGCCGCAGATCGAGCCCGAGGACAACCCGCTGCAGCACATCTCGAACGGCGTGCACGTGCCGACCTACCTGGCCCGCGAGTGGTGCAACCTGTTCGATGCCCGGCATCCGGGCTGGTTCCGCAAGCTGACCGAGGCTGACTTCTGGCGCGATGCGATCAATGCGATTCCGGACAACCGCTTCTGGAACCTGCGCCAGTCCCTGAAGAGCGAGATGCTGGAAGGTATCCGCGACGTGCTGCTGCGCCAGTACCAGCGCAACCAGTTCGGCCGTGCCCGCATCGAGGCGATGCGGGCCGCGCTGGCTCCCGAGAACACGCGGCCACTGGTGCTCGGTTTCGCGCGGCGTTTCGTCACCTACAAGCGCGCGTTGCTGCTGTTCCGGGATCCGGCGCGTCTCGCCCGCCTGCTCGGCGACCCGGATCGTCCGGTGATTGTGCTGTTCGCCGGCAAGGCGCATCCGCAGGACGTCCCCGGCCAGGAGATGATCCGGCGGATCAACGCGCTGGCCGCGCAGCCGGAATTCCTCGGCCGTCTGTTCTTCGTCGAGGACTACGACCTCGCGCTGGCGCGCAAGCTGGTCACCGGGACGGACGTCTGGCTGAACACGCCGCAGTATCCGCTGGAGGCCAGCGGCACTTCCGGGCAGAAGGCCGCGATCAACGGTGTGCTGAACGTGTCGGTGCTGGACGGCTGGTGGGCCGAGGGTTTCGACGGCACGAACGGCTGGGCCATTCCGCCGCACGACGAGCAGGCCGATGCCGCGCTGCGCGACGCGCTGGAGGCGGACGATCTGCTCGATATCCTCGAGCGCGAGGTGATCCCGCTGTATTTCGACCACGGCCCGCAGGGCTTCAACGACCGCTGGGTGTGGATGTCGAAGAGCGCGATGCGCAGCATCCTGCCGCGCTTTTCCGCGCACCGGATGGTCATGGAGTACGCGAGCCGGTTGTACCTGCCGGCCATCGGCCACAGCCGGCGCCTCGACGCCCAGGCCGCGCGCACGCTGGCGCGCTGGAAATCGGCGGTGCGCGCGCACTGGAGTGGCGTCAGCCTGCGCTGGCAATCACCGCCAGCGGGCGCGGTGCGCACCGGGCAGGAGGTAACGCTCAGCGTCGCCGCGCAGCTCGACGGTTTGTCACCGGCCGACGTGCACCTCGAATGCCTGCTCGACGGCGATCCTGCGGCGCCGGCGGCCGCCGGCTGCGTCGTGCATCCGTTCGCGGTCAGCGGCCGCGACGCCGGCAGCGGCGAGACGCTGTTCACCGCGCGTTTCGCACCGCCGGAGCACGGACTGCATTGCTTCCGCGTGCATCTGTACCCGTATCACGAACACCTCGGCCACCCGTTCGAGGTCGGGCTGCGGCTGTGGTTGTGAAGCGGTAGCGGGCCCGCGACTCAGACAGCCGCCGCCCGCCGCTGGCGGAAGCGCCGCGCCTTGGCGGCATTACCGCAGGTCTTCATGCTGCACCAATGCCGGCTGCGGTTCTTCGAAGCATCGAGGAACAGCCAGCCGCAGCCGTCCGGCGGCGGACACTCCCGGATCCGCTCGAGCGGCCCGCTTTCCAGCAGGTCCATCGCCGGCCACGCGATCGGGCCGAGCAGCGCTAGCGGCGCGTTCTGGCAGAAGTCCCAGGTGCAACACAGGCGACCGTCGCGGGTGCCAAGGTGGCGGAAGGACACCGTCTCGCGGACCGCGCGCGTCAGCTCATCGAGGGCCGCCTGCGGCAGCGGCTCGCTGCCAGCCGCCGCGCGGAAGATCGAATGCAGCGCTTCGCGCAGCGCGACTGCCCTGATGTGGGCCGCAGCAGTTTCCCCGGGCTCTGACCGCAGCAGGCAGCGCGCCGATTCGTCAGTGATCAGGCCAGCAGCGCGGCTCCATGCGACCAGGTCCTTGTAATCCTTCAGGTATTCGTCCTTCGGCCCCGCCGGCGCGCTCTTTGAACGCGGCCGCGGAAACCGTGCGCCGCTACGACGATGCCCAGGTCGCACTACTGGCCGAGCTGGTGCGCTTCCGGACCGTGCACGAGCCCGGCACCGTCAATGCCGAGCAGCCGGCGTTTCGCGCCCTGGCCGCGCATCTGCGCCAGCTCGCGCTGCGCCTGGGCTTCGACTTCCAGGATCTCGGCACCGCGCTGGTGATCGGATCGGGCGAGGGCGACGAGCGTATCAGTCTGGCGCACACCAGGCGCATCGAGCTCATCGTCGCGCTGACCGAGGAATCCGACTGGGGACCGTTCGAGGAGTTGCTGGTCCGGTATCCGCCGCCGCAGGTGAACATCGGCTTCGACTCCCAGTATCCGGTGGTCGTGGCGGAAAAGGTCTGGGGTGGCCTGTGGCTCGATTTCGCGGCAGCGCCTGCGGCTGGCGCCGGACCGCGCCTGACAGGGCTCGACGGCGGTTCCTTCATCAGTCAGGTGCCGGAGGATGCGAGCGTGGTCGCCGAGGGCGCCGACGAGGCCCTGTTGGGCCGCATCCGTGCGCGCATGCGGGATCCGGCGGACGGACTCACCTACCACGTCGAACAAACGGCTGCCGGCTTGCGGCTGCGGGTCACCGGGCTGGCGGCCCATTCATCGACGCCGGAAAACGGACGCAACGCGCTGACGCACCTCGCCGCGCTGCTGGCGGGCGAAGTGCTCGCCGATAACGCTGGAGGCCGGACCGTGAACTTCGTCAACTCTCTGCTCGGCACCGGCCTGTACGGCGAGCGCTTCGGCCGCATTGCCTGGAGTCACCCGGAACTCGGGCCGTTGCTCGCCGTGTACCGGCATTTCACCGGTGCGCAGACGGCCGAGCCGGTCGGCATCGGCGGCGCGACCCACGTGCGCCTGTTGCCGAACGCAGTGAACTTCGGGCCGTCGATGCCGGGGCTGCCCTACACCGGCCACTCCGGGCACGAGTTCGTGACCCGCGCGCAGCTCACGGCGAACCTGCGGATGGTGACGGCGGCGCTGGCCTGGCTGGCGACCGCGGATCCGCCGGTCGCTGCGGCCGGCGCAGACCGGACTCCATTGTAGACACTTTGGATGACCAGATCTATCATGTGACCAATGAAGCAGATTGCTGCCGCCAGGTTCAAGGAACAGTGCCTCTCGATTCTCGACCACGTCGGGGCCGAGGGGATCGTCATAACCAAGCGCGGCAAGCCGGTGGCGAAGCTCATTCCGATCGGTGCCGAGTCGGCATCCCTGATCGGCGCACTCAAAGGGCGCCTGACCATCAAGGGGGCTATCCTCACCACGGGCGTAACGTGGGATGCTGAATCTTGATACGCATGTGCTGCTCCACGCTGTAGCCGGCAAGCTGACGGCACGGGAGGAGCGCCTGCTGCGCGCTGAGCGGTGGAGCATTTCAGGAATTGTGCTGTGGGAAGTTGCCAGGCTGGCGCAGCTCGGGCGCATCGAACTGGACCTGGACGATGCGGAAGTATCGAGAGTGCTGTCGGCCGTCCAGGTGTGGCCGATCACCGTAGAAATTGCCCGGGCGAGCGCCCGCCTGGATGTGCGTGTTGATCCTGCCGACGAGTTGATCGCCGCCACCAGCCTTGTGCACAACGTACCGCTGATTACGCGGGATCGGAAGCTACTGGCGTCCAGGCTCGTGCCACTGGCCTGATGGGTGGCGGCGCAAGGCTGCATCATGTTGACATGTCAACATATCAGGTGCAGACTGCGCAGCATGACGACACGCGGACGCCCGAGCAGCGGAGCGGCACGCCGGGAACAGCTACGGCGCGCGAAGCGCGCGCAACGCGCACGGCAGCGCGCGGCGGGTTTCGTCGACGTCCAGCTCACCATTCCGCGGGGTACTGCCACGAAGCTTGCTGCCGCACGCACGGCGACGAACTTCGCGACGCGGCTCGACGCGGTGCTTGACCGCATCGTGGTTCGACTCGCCGACTATCCGCAGCTTGCCGACCTGGCATGGAATCGGACGGACGAGTTCATCCCTGCGGACGAGGCGCTGCAACTCTACGAGCGCAACTGGCGGTTCATCGAGCCGGCTCGCCTCAATGAACGCGAACGCAATCTCATCGAGCGGCTGCGGGCGGAATTCGGCAACGGCGATCTCAATGCCTGATTTCGCCAGGCCCTATCATCGGCTGGTCGCGCGCGTCTTGCAGAGCCTGAACGCCGATCTGCTCGCGACTGCGGAGTGTTTCTTCGGCGGCGGCACGCAGCTCGCGATGAGCCTCGGTGAATACCGGGAGTCGCGCGACGTCGATTTCCTCTGCTCGAGCCGCTTGGGTTTCAGGCTGTTACGCGAGCAGGTCTCCGCTCGCTCCCTTGGCAGGATCATGCGCACCCCCCTGCCGTTGGCTCGATCAGTACGCGCAGACCGAGACGGCATCCGGACGTTTGTCGAAGTCGGCGCCGCGCACGTCAAGTTCGAGATCCTGCTCGAGGCTCGGCTCGATCTGGCCGGACGGTGGGAGCGTGATCTCGGCGTCTCCGTGCTCACGGCCAGGCACGCGGTTGCGGAGAAGCTCCTGGCGAACGCGGATCGCGGACTCGACGCGTCGACGCTGTCGCGCGACCTCGTCGATCTCGCTTTCCTGGCGGCGCAGGTCGGCAGGCCCGTGCTGCGGGAAGGGCTTGCGCTTGCTGAAAACGCTTACGGCGACGCGGTTCGACGCAGTCTCAGGCGCGCGCTCGACAATTTCGCACAGAACAGGACACGGGCCAACGCTTGCATACGGTCGCTCGCGGTCGACGATACGGCGATGTTGCGAAAAGGGCTGCGGGTGGTGCGAGCGACACTGATCTAGTCGCCCGTTGTCGCGCCAGAAGCCGACGCCGGACCAGGCCTCAGCACGCGCGCCCGGCCCGCTGCAGCCGCGCACGCAGTTCCGCGGCCAGCGCGCCGCCGGCGGTGCCCGGCATCATGCGCCAGCGCCAGTTGCCGTCGCTGGTCGCCGGGCGGTTCATCCGCGCGGCCGAGCCGAGTGCCAGGCAGTCCTGCATCGGCAGCATCGCGAGGCGCGCGACGGAGCCGAGTGCGAGGTCCACGAGTGGCCACGGCATCGGCTCGCTGAGCCGGCCGGTCAGCGCCAGCACGCGCCCGCGCGTCGCGTCATCGAGCGTGCCCCACCAGCCGACAGTCGTGTCGTTGTCGTGCGTGCCGGTGTAGGCGACGCAGTCCTCCTCGTGGGCGGCCGGCAGGTGCGGGTTGTCCGGCAGGCCGTCGAAGGCGAACTGCAGCACGCGCATGCCGGGCAGCCCGAAGGCGCGACGCAGGGCCGTGACTTCGGCGGTGATCACGCCGAGGTCCTCGGCGACCAGCCCGGGGCAGAGCGGCTCGCGGGCGAGACGGGCGAGCAGTTCATGCCCCGGTGCCGGATACCAGGCGCCGGCCGCTGCGCTCGGCGCATCCGCGGGGATCGCCCAGAACGCCTCCAGACCGCGGAAATGATCGATGCGCAGCACGTCGAACCGGCCGCGTTCGTGACGCAGCCGCGCCGCCCACCAGTCGAGCAGTTCCGCGCGCGCCGTGTTCCAGGCATAGACCGGCGTGTTCCACATCTGGCCGTCGGCGCTGAACGCATCGGGCGGCACGCCGCTGACGCGCCGCGGCCGGCCATCGGCGGCAAGGTCAAAAAGCGACCGGCCGGCCCAGACCTCGGCGCTGTCGTGCGCCGGATAGACCGGCAGGTCGCCGAACAGCAGGATGCCCAGCGCGCGAGCGTGCGTCCGCAGTGCTGACCACTGCCGCGCGAACAGGAACTGCGCAAAGGCGTGCGCACCGATCGGGTCGGCGAGCCCGCGCCGCGCGCGGGCGAGCGCAGCCGGTTCGCGGTCGCGCAATTCCGCCGGCCACTCGTACCACGGACGCTGCGCCTGCTGGTCGCGCAGCGCACCGAACAGTGCGTAGTCGTCGAGCCAGTTCCGCTCGCGCTCGCGGAAGGCCTCGAACTCGCCGACCAGGCCGGCCGGCCGGCGGTTGCGGAACTGCACCCACGCGCGGCGCCAGGCCTGGGCGCGGGTCACTGACTGTCCGGCGGGCAGGAGCCCGTCGGCGATCAGCGCCTCTGGACTCAGCAGCGCCGGATCGCCGGCCGCGAGCGAATGGGTCTGGTACGGCGAGCGGCTCTCGTTGACCGGGCCGAGCGGCAGCATCTGCCAGACACTGAAACCGGCCGCCGCGAGAAACTCCAGAAAGTCATGCGCCGTCTGGCCGAGATCGCCGTGATCGGCGGGTCCGGGCAGGGAGGTCGGGTGCAGCAGCACGCCGGCGCGGCGGCGCGCGAGCAGCAGGTCGGGCCGCAGCGATCGTTCGCCGCGCATCGCTGTCAGCCGCCCGGCCGCATCGTGCCGCCTGCAGCGGGATGGCCCAGGCCATGCGTGAACACCCGGCCCAGCTCTTCCGGCGCGTCGACGCCGAGCATGCGGTACAGGCCGGCGAGCTGGGTCCGGTACAGATGTTCGAAGGCGGCGACGGTCTCCGCCGGGTTGTAAGCCCCCGGCCACCAGAACCAGTCCGAGCCTTCGCAGACCGCAAGCTGTCGCAGCAACGCCGGCGCTGGCTGCCGGCCGGCATGCCGGTCGAATGCGCGCTTGGCCTGCACCAGCAGATCCCAGGCGCGGTTCTTGTCCGGATCGCCGATCCAGGTCGCGAGATCGCCGTGTACCCAGCTTCCGGCGACGAGGCGCGGCAGTGGCGCGGGCCGCAGCTCCGGATCGCGCAGGCAACGCGCCGGTGTCGTCATCCGGATCGCCGGATGGGCGCCGAGCGCGCGGTACAGCGCCGACAGGAAGTAGTAGCCGTTCGCCGGGTAGTGGTCCCAGGGATTCTCGCCATCGAGCGCGATCGTGACGACGCGACCGGGCGCGGCCGGCTCGGCCGCGATGCGCTGGAGCCGATCGACGAGATCGGCGGCCGCGTCGTCGCCGTGCCAGCTCTGATAGACGAAGCCGATCCGGTCCGACAGTGCATCGTCGCGGAAGAACAGCCACGGCCCGCCCGCCGCAAGCTGATAAGGGCGATGGAACCGGTCCGACGCATCCGGTGGCGGCGACAGGCTGTGCTGCAGCACGCGCTGGCCCGTGGCGGCCCAGCCGAGGCCGTGGCTGCCGATCAGCGCCACGCTGCGCTCGCACACGGCGCCCTCCGACGGCCAGCAGCCGGCCGGCGTCAGGCCGAAGTACTCGCGGAACGTGGCGAGGCCCGCGTCCAGATGCCAGCGCGCCCGGGCCTCTCCATCCGGGTAATGCCGGGCGGCCGGCAGCGGCGAGTCCGGTTGCGCGGCCCGGCCGGCCGCGAGATCCAGCAGCAGCGGCAGGATCGGATGGCCCCAGGGACTGAGCGACAGCTCGACCTGGCCGCGGCCGGCCAGCGTCGCGTAACGCGCACGCAGCCCGCCGAGGAGTCCGGCGATGAGTTCGACCAGCTCGCGCCGCTCCGCGTACTCGAAATGGCGGCCCCGTTCCAGCAGGCGCCGCACCTGCGGCTCCTCCCGCTGCACGGTCTCGCCGAGCCAGACCAGGTGATACCAGACCAGCAGGTCGAGGATTTCCGCGTCGCCGGGCTGCGGAGCGCCGTCCCGCAGCGTCGCGCGCGCGATCTCGATGAGCTCCCGGAACAGCGGATGCGGGTTGATCTGATGGGCCTCGCTGGCGTGCAGGCAGGTGCTGAGCAGTGCGCGCCGCTGCGCCACATCCGGCGTGAGCCGCGGGGCCGCCAGCGCATCGAGCAGCGGCTCGCCGATCGGCGCGCCGCGCAGCCGATGCGCCTCCAGCCGGGCCGTGAGATCGCTGAGCTGTTCGAGCAGCACCGGCGAGAAGTTGACGACGGCGGCGACGCGCGGGTGGCGCTCGAGATGCGCCGCCATGTCGGTGTAGTCCTTGATCGCGTGCAGGAAGCTCCACGGCCGGTGGAAGGCGCGCGTCAGCGGATCCCGGTAATCGGGCTGGTGCATGTGCCAGAGCAGCACGACGCGCAGTTTTCCGGACATGAGCTGTTTCGCCGCAGGATCGCCGCAGCCGGCAGGATATACTGCGCGCGGTCATCACAGTTCGGGGACCCATGCTGCCGCCAGCCGAACTCGCCGAGTTCAATGCCGGCCGGCATCGCCATGCGCACCGGCTACTGGGCGCGCATCCGCTCGATGGGGACGGCGCCGCCGGTACGCGCTTCGCGGTCTGGGCGCCGGACGCGGGGCGGGTCGCCGTGGTCGGCGACTTCAATGGCTGGAATGCGGCCGCCGATCCGCTCGCGCCGCAGGGCGGTTCCGGAGTGTGGGCCGCGTTCGTGCCCGGCGCCCGCGACGGCCAGCACTACAAGTACGCGGTATACCGTCGCGATGGCTCCTGGGTCGGGCTGAAATCCGATCCGTACGCGCGGCGCTTCGAGCTGCGCCCCGGCACGGCGAGCGTGATCACCGCCCCGTCGCGGTTCCAGTGGTCCGATGCCGGCTGGCTCCGCGATCGTCCGGACTGGCGGCATTCGCCGCTGTCGATCTACGAGCTGCACGCCGGTTCCTGGCGCCGCGATGCCGCCGGCCGGCTGCTCGGCTGGCGTGCGCTCGCCGAGGAGCTGCTGCCTTGGCTGCAGCGCACCGGCTTCACCCACATCGAGCTGCTGCCGGTCACCGAACATCCGCTCGACGAATCCTGGGGTTACCAGTGCACCGGCTACTTCGCGCCGACCCGCCGCCATGGCGAACCGGACGACCTGCGCTGGTTCATCGACCGGCTGCACGCCGCGGGCATCGGCGTGATTCTCGACTGGGTGCCTGGGCACTTCCCGCGCGATGCGCACGCGCTCGCCCGCTTCGACGGCACCGCGCTCTATGAGCATGAGGCGCCGCACCGGGCCGAGGCGCCCGAATGGGGCACGCTGCAGTTCAACTTCGGCCGCCACGAGGTGCGCAGTTTCCTGGTCTCCAGCGCGCTGTGCTGGCTCGAGGATTTCCACGCCGACGGACTGCGCGTCGATGCTGTCGCCTCGATGCTGTACCTCGACTACGGCCGGCGCCCGGGCGAATGGCTGCCGAACGCGCACGGCGGGCGCGAGGACCTCGAAGCGATCGCCTTCCTGCGGGAACTGAACATCGCCACGCACGCTGAGTGTCCGGGCACCGTGACCATCGCCGAGGAGTCCACCGACTGGCCCGGCGTCAGCCGCCCGACCTGGCTCGGCGGGCTCGGTTTCTCGATGAAGTGGGACATGGGCTGGATGCATGACACGCTCGACTACCTGCGGCGCGATCCGGTGCACCGGCGCTACCACCACGACCGCCTGACCTTCGGTCTCCTGTACGCACACAGCGAGAACTTCGTACTGCCGCTGTCGCACGACGAAGTCGTGCACGGCAAGGGATCGCTGTATGCGCGCATGCCCGGCGACGACTGGCAGAGGCACGCGAACCTGCGCCTGCTGTTGGCGTGGCAGTTCACGCGACCGGGCAAGAAGCTGCTGTTCATGGGCGGGGAGTTCGGCGCGCGCGGCGAATGGGCGCCCGAGCGCGCACTCGACTGGGAACGGGCCGTCGAGCCGCTCGCGGCCGGGCTGGTCGACCTGGTTGGCGATCTGAACCGGCTGTACCGCGCGCGCCGCGCGCTGCACGGCGCCGACTTCGAGCCGCATGGCTTCGAATGGCTGGACTGCCACGACGCGGAGAACTCCGTGCTCGCGTTCCTGCGCCGCGCTGGCGATGACGAGCTCGTCGTCGTGCTGAACTTCACGCCGAGCCCGCGGCACGGCTACCGCATCGGCGTGCCGGCGGCCGGCTTCTATTGCGAGCTGCTGAATACCGATGCCGCCTGCTATGGTGGCAGCAATGCCGGTAATCGCGGCGGCACGGCCAGCGAGCCGGCGCCGTGGCTCGGCCGCCCACATTCGCTGCGACTGACCTTGCCGCCGCTGGCCGCACTGGTGCTGTCCCGATGAACATCCTGTTCGCGACGACCGAGTTCGAGGGCCTGGTCAAGGTCGGCGGCCTCGCGGATTTCTCGAGCAGCCTGCCGCGGGCGCTGGCGCGGCGCGGGCAGCAGTTGCGCGTGCTGCTGCCGTACTACGGCGGCATCCGCGGCCTCGACGACGCACCGGTCGTCGCCGCGCTGCCCGGCGGCTGCCTGCGCGAGTGGTGTCCGGGTCCGCGCGGCCTGCGCGTCTGGCTGGTCGATCAGCCGCACTGGCGCGCGCGCGGCGCCGATCCCTATGCGCGTCCCGGCGATGGCGCCTGGCCCGACGACGCCGGGGCTTTCTCCGGTTTCTGCCGTATCGCCGCCTGGCTCGCTGGCGACCGGCTCGGTCTCGGCTGGCGCGCCGACGTCGTGCATGCGAACGACTGGCCGACCGCGCTCGCGCCGGTCTGGCTGATGCTGGAGCGCGTGCCGGCTGCCACGGTGTTCACGATTCACAACCTGGCCTGCCAGGGCGTGTTCCCGGCCGGCAGTGGCGCTGCGCTCGGCCTGCCGTCGTGGCTGTTCCATCCGGAAGCGCTCGAGTATTGGGGCCAGTGGTCGTTCCTGAAGGGCGGCCTGGTGTTCGCCGACCGGCTGACGACCGTGAGCCCGTCGTACGCGGCGGAGATCCGGACGCAGGCATTCGGCGAGGGCCTCGACGGCCTGCTGCGGGCGCGGGCGGGCGACCTTGACGGCATCGTCAACGGCATCGACGAGGCGGCATGGAATCCGCTGCGGGATCCGGTGCTGGCGGCGCCGTTCGGGCCGCGCCGGCTCGGCGGCCGCGCCGGCTGTCGTGCTGCGTTGCTCGACGAGCTCGGTTTCGCGGCGGACGACAACACGGCGATCGCGGCCATGGTCGGACGCGTACAAACGCAGAAGGGCATCGACGAGCTGCTGCTGGCACTGCCGCGGCTGATGGAACTGCCGCTCGCGGTCGTCGTGCTCGGTTCCGGCGATGCGCGTCTCGAGCGCGGCCTGAGCGAGGCCGCCCGCCGCTACCCGCAGCGCTTCCGCGCCGCACTGCGCTACGACGAGGGTCTCGGGCGGCGCCTGTTCAGCGGTGCCGATCTGCTGTTGATGCCCTCGCGCTTCGAACCCTGCGGACTGACCCAGCTCTATGCGATGCGCTACGGCTGCATCCCGGTGGCGCGCGCGGTCGGCGGTCTGCGCGACACGATCACCGACGCGACGTCCGCGGCGCTGGACGCGGGCGAGGCGACCGGCATCCTGTACGCGGATGGCTCGCCCGCGGGACTGGTCGCCGCCGCGCGCCGCGCGCTGGAACTGCGCGCGCAACCGGAGCGGTGGCAGCGCGTGCAGGACACCGGCATGCGCCAGCGGCACGGCTGGCAGGCCGGCGCGGAGGCATACCAACGTGTCTATCAGGCCGCGCTCGCGAAAAAGGGGACAGTCCCCTTTTTCGTTGACGTCCTTTGATTACACTGCTACCTTGTCAAGCAAAGGTACTTGTTGAGTGCGTTGTGGCTGCTGAACCGAAGCTCGCTCCGATCCGGAAGGGACTGCTGGAATTCCTGGTCCTGAAGATCGTCGGTGCGCAGAGCGTGTACGTGCCGGACATCCTGCGGCGACTGGCGGACACCGAGTTCGCGACGCAGGAAGGCACGCTGTATCCGCTGCTCAGCAAGCTGCGCCGCGAGGATCTGGTCAGCTACCAGTGGCAGGAATCGGGGGCCGGTCCGCCGCGGAAGTACTATCACCTCACCGACACGGGCCGGGCCCAGCTTGCCGCGCTCGACGAATACTGGAACCGCATCAACCGCACCATCGCCGCCATCGGGAACGAACCATGCAACGCATCTCCGTGACCGCCAGCCTCAATGGCATGACCATCCAGTTCGAACAGGCCGCCTTTGACCGGCTCGAGGCCTACCTGGCCGAGGCCCGGCGGGCGCTGGCCGGCAATCCCGACCAGGCCGAGATTCTCACGGATCTCGAGCAGGCGATCGCCGAACAGTGCCAGCGCCGGATGCGGCTCGACGCGGTGCGGGTCACGCTGCGTGAGCTGGAACCGGCGCTCGCGGAGATCGGTTCGGTCGAGGACAGCGAGGCGGCCGCACCGCCACCGTCGCCGGACGCGGTACCGCGCCGGCTCGAGCAGGTCAGCGAGGGCGCTCTGCTCGGCGGTGTCTGTCAGGGCGTTGCCCGTTATTTTCGGCTCGACGTGACGCTGGTGCGGGTCATCGCGCTGCTGCTGCTGTTGTTGTCCGCCGGCATCGTCATTCTGATCTATGCCGGCATGATGCTGCTGCTGCCGTATGCGACACCCGAGGCAGGCGCGCCGCCGGTTCGCCGGATCCCGGCGCGCTGCCGCGAGCTGGTGCTGGCGCTGCGCACCCGGCTCGACGCGGCGACGAGCTGAACTCCGCCATGGACCCGGAACGCACTGCCGAGCTGCGCGAGGCGTTCGCCCAGTTCGACCTCGATCACGACGGGCTGATGGAATTCGACGAGTTCGTGCGCCTTCTTGACGGCCTCGACGCCGGCATGTCGGCGGGCGAGTGTCGGATCGGCTTCCACGAGATCGACACGGATCGCGATGGCGTGATCGAGTTCGAGGAGTTCCTCGAATGGTGGGGGCAGCCGTAGCTTCGACCGCTCAGCCCTTGATGCAGATCAGCGGCGCGAGGCGCGCGACCTTGCCGGCGAGGCCGGCCGCCTCGGCCGCATCGACCACCGCAGTGACGTCCTTGTAGGCGCCCGGCGCCTCCTCGGCGATGCCGCGCAGCGACGGGCTGCGGATCAGGATGCCGCGCGCTGCGAGTTCGTCCACGACCTGGCGCCCGCGCCACCGGCGCAGCGCCTGGTGCCGGCTCATCGCGCGTCCGGCGCCGTGGCAGGCGGAGCTGAACGCCAGTTCCGCAGAGGCGCGCGTGCCGGCGAGGATCCACGAGGCGGTGCCCATCGAGCCGCCGATCAGCACCGGCTGGCCGGTGTCGGCGAATGCTGCCGGCAGGTCCGGATGGCCGGGGCCGAAGGCGCGGGTGGCGCCCTTGCGGTGCACGTACAGCGGGCGCAGCACGCCGGCCACGCGATGCGGCTCGACCTTGCAGGTGTTGTGCGAGACGTCGTACAGCAGCGGCAGCTTCGCGTGCGGCAGGACTTCCGCGAACACCTCGCGCACCAGGTGGGTGATGACCTGGCGGTTGGCCAGCGCACAGTTGATCGCGGCGCGCATCGCGCCGAGATAGTCAGCGCCGACTTCGGAACGGACTGGAGCGCAGGCGAGTTCGCGGTCGGGCAGCGTGATCGCGTACTGCGGCGCGGCCAGCACCATGCGCTTCAGGTACTCGGTGCCGATCTGATGGCCGAGGCCGCGCGAACCGCAGTGAATCGTCACGACCACCTCGCCCGCGCGCAGGCCGAAGGCCCGCGCGCCGCGCTCGTCGCCGACCATGGTGACTTCCTGCACTTCGAGGTAGTGATTGCCGCTGCCCAGCGTGCCGACCTCGTCACGCTGGCGGTGCCTGGCCTGCGTTGAAACGCATTCCGGGCGCGCGTCGGCCATCCGCCCGCGCTCCTCGATGCGCTCCAGATCCGCCGCGTCGCCGAATCCCTGGGCCACCGCCCAGCGCGCGCCGCCGGCCAGCATCGCGTCCATCGCCTCCGGGCCGAGATGGACCTGCCCGGTGCTGCCGAGGCCGGCCGGAACGCGCGCGAACAGCGCGTCGGCCAGCCGTTGCTGGACGGCCACGACCTCGGCGCGTGCCAGACCCGTGTGCAGGCAACGCACGCCGCAGGAGATGTCGAAACCGACGCCGCCGGCCGAGACGACCCCGCCTGCGTCCGGGTCGAACGCGGCGACGCCGCCGATCGGGAAGCCGTAACCCCAGTGCGCGTCCGGCATCGCCCAGGCGGCCGTGACGATGCCCGGCAACTGCGCGACGTTGACAAGCTGCTCGCGGACCTTGCCGTCCATCGCGCGCAACAGCGCCTCGCTCGCGCAGATCAGCGCCGGCACGCGCATCGGACCGTGCGCCGGAATCTCCCACAGGCACTCACCGCGGCGCGCGAAGTCGGCCGGATCCATCACACGTCCACGACGGTCTGGGCAATCCAGCCGCCGGCCTCCGGCGCGACCCGCAGCGCCGTGTAGGTTGCACCCTTGACTTCGACGGCCGGCTGGTGCCGGGCCGGGTCGAGCGGCTCGCCCCAGGCGCGGCCGTGCAGGCGGGCACCGTCGAGTCGCACCGCAAAACGGCTGAACAGCATGCGCCGCGTGGCCATCTCATAGACGAGGCGGTTCAGCCAGTCAGCGAACAGCAGTTCGCGGTCGGGTGCTGCGCAGTCGATGGTGATGGAGTCGCGCGGCTGAACGCTGGCCGGATCGGCGACCAGCGCGGTCAGCGCGAGCGCCGCCTGTTCGAAGGCCTCAGCGGGAGTGGCGCCACGGCCGCGCAGACCCATGTCCGCCGCGTGCGGGAAGTGCTCCCAGCCCGTGGCCATGGTCGATGTCCTCCGGCGGTTCGTGGAAATTCCGGATTGATCATCCGCCGCGACGTGGCCAGCATAGCGCAAAACAAGAGCAACAGCGGGCTACTGAGGTCAGACCAACCGACAGGAGCAAGGAACATGAGACTCACGAGTTGGGATCCGTTCACGGACATGGACCGGTTGTTCAACCGGATGTGGTCGGTCATGCCGGCCGGTCTGCCCCGGCTCGCCCCGGGCAGCAACGGCGACAACCGCGTCGAGTGGTCGCCGTCGGCGAACATCAGCGAAACCGAGCGGGAGTACCTGATCCGCGCCGAGCTGCCGGCCGTGAAGAAGGAGGACGTGAAAGTCACGCTGGAGGGCGGGATGATCACGATTCAGGGTGAGCGCAAGCAGCAGCAGGAGGAGAAGGAGGAGAAGTATCACCGCGTGGAGAGCATCTACGGCAGCTTCACGCGCAGCTTCATGCTCCCGGACGACGTGGATGCCGAGTCGGTGCGCTGCGAAGACCGGGACGGAGTGCTGACGGTACACATCCCGAAGGTGCGGGCCGGCCGGCGCGAGCCGAAGCTGATCCGCGTCGAGTGACGACAGGGGGCACCGTTCAGCCGTAGTCGTGGAGGTGCTGGCCGAGCATCTCCGGCGTGATCAGCACGGTGCCCTGATCGGTCACGTGGAACCGGGCCGCATCCGCGGCCCGGTCGAGCCCGGCGGTGAATCCGTCGGGCAGCAGACACAGCCGGTCCGCGATCACGCGGCGCAGGCGCACGCCGCGGCCGATGCGCACGTTCGGCAGCAGGATCGAGTCCTCGATCACCGAGTCGCGTTCGACGATCACGTCGGTGAACAGCAGCGAGCGGATGATCGCCGCACCACTGATGATGCAGCCGCTCGAGACCAGCGATTCGACGGTCTGCCCGCGGTCGTCAGGGCTGCCGAAGATGAACTTGGCCGGCGGCAGGTGTTCCTCGAGCGTGCGGATCGGCCACTCCGGGTCGTACATGTTCAGCTCGGGCCGGACCCGCGTCAGATCCATGTTCGCTTCCCAGTACGCGTCCACCGTGCCGACATCGCGCCAGTACGGATGGCCGTCGACGATGTTCACGCAGCTCTCGATGAAGCGGTGCGCATGGATGGCGGCGCCGTCACGCAGCAGCGCCGGCAGCAGGTCGCGGCCGAAGTCGTGCGATGAATCGGGGCGCCGTGCATCGGCACACAGCAGCGTATGCAGTGCCTCGGCGTTGAACAGATAGATGCCCATGCTGACCAGGGCCCGTTCCGGATGGTCCGGCGATGGCGCCGGCTCGGCAGGTTTCTCGACGAACTCGCGCACCTTGCCGCCGGTGTCGACCTGCACGACGCCGAAGGCGGTGGCCGCGGCGCGCGGCACTTCGGTACAGGCGAGCGAGACCTCGGCGCCACTGTCGACGTGGTCAGAGAGCAGCAGCCCGTAATCCATCTTGTAGACGTGATCGCCGGCCAGCACCAGCACGAAGCGCGGCCCGTGCATGCGCAGGATGTCGAGGTTCTGGTACAGCGCATCGGCGGTACCGGCATACCAGCCCGGGCGCACGCGCTGCTGGGCCGGCAGCACGTCGATGAATTCCTGTACGCGGTCGTCGAGGAAGTTCCAGCCGTGCTGCAGATGGCGGATCAGGCTGTGCGCCTTGTACTACGTGGCGACGCCGATGCGGCGCAAGCCCGAATTGATGCAGTTGCTCAGCGCGAAGTCGATGATCCGGTGCTTGCCGCCGAACGGTACGGCCGGCTTGGCGCGCCAGTCCGTGAGCTGATGCAGCCGGGTACCGCGGCCGCCGGCCAGGATCATCGCGTAGGTATCCCGGATCATCGGCGCCAGCGACGGCCGGCGATGATGCTCGGACATCGCGCGCAGTCGCGCGCTGTCACTGGTCGAGGGTGCGTCGGCCATGGCCCTGCGTATCCCGGAACCCCGCCCGCGGGCCGGCGCTGCTGCACGGCCCGGTGTTGGCGAGTAGCTTGCGCCGCCGCGCTGTGGTCCGTCCAGAGCCCGGCGCCCCGACCGCCGTGCCGGTCATCGCTGGGAGTGACTTGACCGCACCGGGCCGGTCGCCTATCTTTCCTTACCGCCAGTAAGGAGTGGGCGATGCCGGTCGCGACATTGACGAGCAAAGGTCAGATCACGCTGCCGCGGGCGGTACGGACCGCGCTGGGACTGGACGTTGGCGACAAGGTCGGTTTTGTCGAGTCCGCCGACGGTTTCCGGCTTGTCGCGCTGCACCGGGATGTCCGCACGCTCCGGGGTCGTTTCGCCGGGCGGGTGGAACGGCCAGTCAGCATCCGCCGGATGAACGAGGTGATCGCCGGCGAGGCGACGCGGCGCTTGTGATCGGACTGGATTCCAATGTACTTGTGCGCTATCTGGTCCAGGACGAACCGGACCAGGCAGCCCGGGCGACGCAACTGATCGAGCAGGAACTGAGCGCGGTGAACCCGGGGTTCATCGGCCTGATCGTGCTGGTGGAGACCTGTTGGGTGCTGCGGCGCCTCTATCGGGTCACCAGCGCCGAGCTGCTTCAGGTGGTCGCCGATCTGCTCGACACGCAGCAACTCGTGGTCGAGAACCGGCCGGCGGTGCTGCAGGCATTGGACGATTCCCGTACAAGACGCTGCACGCTGGTCGATGCGCTGGTGGCGCGCTGTGCCACGGCGGCGGGCTGCAGTCGCGTAGTTACCTTCGACCGCGGGGCACGCAGCGCCGGCATGACCCTGCTCGACGGAGGATCGGCGTGAACATCGCGCTGGCTCGGAAGGTCAGCGGTGTGCTGGTGGCAGCGCCTGCATTCGTCATCGGGACTGCTGCCGCCGCGGAGCCCATCCCGCCGATGACCGCCGACGAGTGCCTGGTCTGGGCCCGCGAGCGAGGCTTCGCCCAGTCCGTCGAACAGCACGATGCCGGGGCTTTCGCCGCGCACCTGCACGAGGGCGCCGTGTTCATCGGTGGCGGCGGGCGTGTGACCCGCGGGCGCGCGGCCGTGACGGACGCATGGTCGGCCATCATCGCCGGAACGAACGGCGTGCTGTACTGGCATCCGCAGCAGGTGCTGATCGGCGGCGATCCGGACGTGGCGCTGTCACGCGGGCCCTGGTGGCTGCGCAATCCGGATCCGCAGGCCGGACAGCCCTGGCTGCTCGGTCAGTTCATCTCGACCTGGCTGCGCGGCGCCGACGGTCAGTGGTACGTGCTGTTCGACGGCGGCGGCGGCAACGAGCCGCGGCCCGCGTCGGACGAGGAGATCATTGCGCTGCGTGCGGCGCTGCCGGCCGGATGTCCGCCGGCGCCGGCTCCGCTGCGGCAGTGAGCGCCGCCAGCCGGGCGTGAAACCCGGCGACGCCGCGCCGGCGCGTTTCGCCGTAGCCGCGGACTGCTTCGGCGGTCCGCGCCAGCGCCAGCGCGCGGGTCGAATCGGCGGGTGCCGCAGCCAGAATCGCGGCCAGCCACTGCCCGATGAGCCGCTGCTCGTCGGCATGGCGCCAGCCGTGCGCGCGCCATGGGCGCAGCCAGGTGAGCGCACGCATCAGCAGGAATCCGGTCGCAGCGGAAGTGTGCAGGTGCAGGCCGACGTTGTACGCATCCAGTCGGCCCCGGCGCTCAGCCCAGCCGACCAGGCGTTGTCCCAGCCCGCGCGGCAGCAGCGCCGCGAATTCCTCGAGGCCGGGTTTCAGATAGTCGATCACGACGACCGGCTCGTGTGCTGCGGCCCGGACTTCGCGCCGGATGCGCGCGAAGCGCTCCGGCCGCGTCTTCAGCTCAGCGACCCGGATGATGTCTTCATAGGCCATCCACAGCGCGAGCTGCCGGCCGACCTCGCTGGTCAGCTCAAACGCCGGCCCGCGGTCCACCGCGAGCACGGCGCGCAGGCGTTCGAGGTAGAGCGCGGTGTACCGCGGGCCCTGGTAATCGTCGAGCCGGGCCGCGCCGAGCGACAGGATCGAATGCGTCGCCGTCGGGAAGGCCGCGGCGACCCGCGGATCGACCGGCGCCGGGGCCGGCGCGGCCGCTGCTGCTGGTGGCTGGGGCGACGCGGCGAGGGCGTAGCCGGCCGCGAAGCCGCGCAGGCTCGCCTCGGCGCCGCGCCCGGCGGCGCGGATCGCGGCCTCGCCGGCGGCGCGCGACAGCGGCAGCACGCCGCTGCCGGCGAGTGCACCGAACAGCACGGCATTGATGACCGTACCCTCGTCCCGCGCGATTCGTTCCATGTCGAACAGCACACTGCGCGCGGCGAGTTCGCGCGCGGCAGCGAGCACGCCGCTGCCGTCGAAGCGGGCATCGGTCGCCGGCATCTTCTCGGCGGTCGCGTAGATCCGGTGCGTCGAGGCGATCAGCGTGGTGCGTTCCGGCGTCACGTAGCCGTCCTGCAGCGCGCGGCCCGCCTCGAGCAGCTCCGAGGCCACCATCAGGTCGACGTTGCCGGGGCTCGGGGTCAGCGACAGCACCGGTTCCGGCCCGGCGCCGCGGCGCCGCGGGTGGATCTCGAGGTAGTAGGTCGTCGCGCCGGTACGCTGCGCGACGCCGGGAATCGAGGTGCTCTGCGCCGGGAGGCCCTCCCGGGTCGCGGCGTCCACGAGCCAGTCGGCCAGCACGCCGCCGCCCTCGCCGCCGAGCGCGGCGACCAGCACCGTCAGGCTGCGCTGCGCTTCGTTCATGACAGCAGCCGGCGGAAACCCGTGCGCAGGCGCTCGAGCGCGCGGTCGTACCAGCGCGGGTTGTGCACGATTTCGACCCGATAGAATGACGGGCACAGGATCGCGGCGTGCGCGTTCTCGCCGCACAGGCCACAACCGACACAGCCGTCGGTCACCGTGGTCACCGGCTCGCGCCGCAGCGGATCCGGGTTGTCTTTGATCGTCAGCGACGGGCACGCGGACAGCCGGATGCAGGCGCGGTCACCGGTGCAGGTATCCTCGTCCACGCCATAGCGCACGCGCACCCGGCGCTGGCCGGCGGCGAGCTGGCGGGCGGTCTCGGGCCGCAGCCGGCGCTGTCGCTCGAGCTGGCACTCGCCGTCAGCGACGATGACCTTGAGGCCCGGCTCAGCGGTGCTGAGCGCCTCGTCCAGCGTGCGGCGCATGCGCGCGACGCGGTAGGCGTCGACGTTGCGGATCCAGTGCACGCCGACGCCGCGCAGCGCGCCCTCGATGCTCATGGCCGCGGACTTGTGCGGACTGTGGCGCGGGCTCGAGGGCAGCTCCTGCGTGCCGGTGGCGGAGCTGTAGCCGTTCTTCAGGATCACCAGCACGCCGTCGTCACGGTTGAACACGGCATTGGCGACGCCGGTGTTCAGGCCGTTGTGCCAGAAACCGCCGTCGCCCATCACCGTGACACTGCGCCGGCCCGACAGCGGCTGCACCGCCGAATTCGAGGCGAGGCCGAGACCGTAACCGAGCACGGTGTTGCCGAGGTTGAACGGGGGCAGCGTCGCAAAGGTGTGGCAGCCGATGTCGGCGGAGACGTGGCAACGGCCGCGCTCGCGCTCGGCCAGCTTCATCGCGGCGAACACCGGCCGCTCCGGGCAGCCGATGCAGAAGCCCGGGGGTCGCGTCGGTACCGGCGCGCCGAGCAGCGCCGCCGCGCGCTGTTTCACCGCGGTCAGCGCGCGCAGCGTCGCGCCGATCCGCGCCGGATCCACGCCAGCGGGCGCGGCCAGCTCGAGGAAGCGGGCGAGGCCGTGCAGCATGACCGCGCCGGTGTATTCACCGGCGAGCGGCAGCACCGCGGAGCCCGGACCGCCGCCCTTGCCGAGCACGCGCACGCCGTGCACGTCGTGGCGGCGCAGCAGCGCGAGGATCGCCTCCTCGAGGAAGGCCGGCTGGCCCTCCTCGACGATCAGCACGGCGCGCCGGTCGCGGCAGAAGTCGACGACTTCCTCGGGCACCAGCGGATAGGTGACGTTGAGGCAGTACACCGGTACGCGCGTGCCGCCGCAGGAATCGGCGAGACCCAGCAGTTCGAGCGCTCGCAGCGTCGCGTTGTACAGCCCGCCCTGGCAGATGATGCCGATCTCGGCGAGGTCGCCGTCGAAGCGCTCATTGAGCCGGTGCGCGCGGATGAACTGCACCGCGGCCGGCCAGCGCACCTCGACCTTGTGCCGTTCCTGCACGTAGGTCGCCGGCGGCAGACAGATGCGGCCGAAGTCGAAGTCCGGGCCGGTGAGCGGTCGCTTCGTCGAGATCGGTGGGGCGCGGTTGGCCCGGGTCGTGAACGAGCCGTGCAGGTGGCAGGCGCGGATCCTGAGTTCGAGCAGCACCGGCGTGTTCGACGCCTCCGACAGTTCGAAACCCCGGCCGACCAGCTCGACGATCTTCGCGAGCTGCGGCCGTGGATCCAGCAGCCACATCTGCGATTTCATCGCGAAAGCGTGGCTGCGCTCCTGGATGATCGACGAGCCTTCGCCGTAATCCTCGCCGAGCACGACCAGCACGCCGCCGCGGACGCCCGCCGAGGCGAGGTTGGAGAGGGCATCGGCGGCGACGTTGGTGCCGACCGTGGACTTGAATGCGACCGCGCCGCGCAGCGGATAGTTGATCGAGGCGCCGAGCATTGCCGCCGCGCCGGCCTCGGAGGCGTTGGTCTCGACGTGGACGCCGAGTTCGTCGAGGACCTCGCGGGCGTCGTTCAGCACGTCCAGCAGGTGCGACACCGGCGCACCCTGATAACCACCGACGTAGGCGACGCCGGACTGCAGCAGCGCCTTGGTCACGGCGAGGATGCCCTCGCCATGGAACACCGCGCCTTCGCCGAGGCGCAGCTTGCCGACTTCCTGTCTGAACGATCGCTCCATGCCCGGGGCCCCGTCACGGCGGCGCGGTGTTACCGGGCACGCTACGGGTCGGCTGATCTATTTGTCAAATACATGAACGCCATGTTATGAATCACCGTTATGAATATCAGAAACCTGGACCTCAACCTGCTGCGGGTGCTCGACGCCATTGCCCGCGAGAGCAGCGTCAGCGCCGCGGCGGCGCGGCTGGGCGTCAGCCAGCCGGCGGCCTCGAACGCGCTCGCGCGCCTGCGCCGCGAGCTCGGCGATCCGCTGTTCGTGCGCACGCCGCGCGGCATGCGCCCGACGCCGCTGGCCGGCACGCTCGCCGAGCCGGTGCGGCAGGCGCTGGCATTGCTCGAGGCGACGCTGGCCGGCACCCCGGGCTTCGAGCCGGCCACTTCGACCCGCAGCTTCCGCTTCTACATGTCGGACATCGGCGAGATCTTCTTTCTGCCGCCGCTGATCGGGCGGCTGCACCAGCTCGCGCCGCGCCTGCACCTCGAAGCCGCCGCGCTGGCGCCGGAGGACGTCGCCGAGGGCCTGGCGACCGGCCGCATCGACCTGGCCGTCGGCTTCCTGCCGGAGCTGCATGGCGCGGTGCATCGGCAGGTGATCTTTCGCGACCCGTATGTCTGCCTGCTGCGCGCCGATCATCCACACATCGGCGCGCGCCTGACGCGCCGGCAGTTCGCTGCCGCGCAGCATGCGCTGGTGGCATCGCCGGGCAGCGGCCACCGCGTGATCGAACAGGCGCTCGCCCGCCACGGGCTGCGCCGCCACATCGCGCTGCGGGTGCCGCATTTCACCGTGCTGCCGCAGGTCCTCGAAGGCACTGACCTGGTGCTGACGCTGCCGGCGCGTATTGCCCAGGTCTTTGCCCGGGAGCGCGCGCTGCGCATCGTCGCGCCGCCGGTCAGGATCCCGCCGGCCGAGGTCGCCGTCCACTGGCACGAGCGCTTCGACCGCGATCCCGCGATCGGCTGGCTGCGCCAGCTTCTGCTGGCGATGTTCGAAGAGGGGGCCGGTGTTACGGTTTCGGTCCCGCGGCCGCCTCCAGTAAGATGCACGGAGCAGATGGCGATACCGAAACCGTAACACCGGCACCCGATGCTGACCCCATCCACGATGCTGCCGCTCGGTACGCCGGCGCCGGAGTTCCGGTTGCCGGGTACGGCAGGGCGGACCGTGAGCCTCGGCGACTTCGCCGCAGCGCCGGCGCTGGTCGTGATGTTCATCTGCAACCACTGCCCGTACGTGCAGCACATCCGCGGCGCACTCGCGCAGTTCGGCCGCGAGTGCCAGAGGCGCGGTGTCGCGGTAGTCGCGATCAGCGCCAATGACGTCGCGCAGTATCCACAGGACGGTCCGGCGGAAATGCGCGCCGAGGCGCGGCGCGCGGGCTACACGTTCCCGTACCTGTACGACGAGAGCCAGGCGGTGGCGCAGGCGTATCGGGCCGCCTGTACGCCGGACTTCTTCCTGTTCGACGCCGCACGCCGGCTCGTGTATCGCGGCCAGTTCGACGACAGCCGGCCGGGCAACGACCTGCCGGTGACCGGCGCCGATCTGCGCGCCGCCGTCGCGGCCACGCTCGCCGGGCAGCCGGCAGCGGGCGAGCAGCGGCCGAGCATCGGCTGCAACATCAAGTGGAAATAAAGGGAAGCGTCCCCTTTTCCGGGGCCGTCGCCATCTACGATGAAGTCACGGCGGGCCGGCGGCGCTGGCTGCGGGTCGATGAGCTGTGCGCGGCGGCGGCACTCGCCGCGCCGGGGCGACTGCCGGATGCGGCGGCACTGGCCGCGGAAGCGCGCCGGCCACTGCGCGACAAGACCGGCATCGAGCGCGCGCTCGGCGCCTTCCTGCACCAAGTGCTCGCCGATCCGGTCGCCGGCCGGCACCTCTGTCACGCGATGCTGTTGCCGCAGCCCGGAGCGGTCGCGCTGCTGCCGCGCCTCGAGCGCGAGGGGCGGCTGGAATTCACCGGTGCGCGCCTCGAGCGTGCCGGTCGGGTCTCGGTCGTCACGATGTGCAACCCGCCCCATCTGAACGCCGAGGACGAGACCACGCTCGGCGGTTTCGAGCAGGCCATCGATCTGGCGCTGCTGGACCCGGTCACCGAACTGTGCGTGCTGCGTGGTGCGCCGGTCGCGCAGCCGAAGTACGCGGGCCGCCGCCTGTTCGGCGCGGGCATCAACCTGACGCATCTTTGGCAGGGCCGGATTCCGTACCTGTGGTACCTGCTGCGCGATCTCGGGCCGGTCAACAAGCTCTATCGTGGACTGGCGCTGCCGGACGCCGACCCCGAGGCGAGTTCGATCGAGAAGCCGTGGCTCGCCGTCGTCGATGGCTTCGCGATCGGCGGGCATTGCCAGTTGCTGCTGGTGATGGACCAGGTGCTGGCGGCGGACGATGCCTGGCTGTCGCTGCCGGCGCGCAAGGAAGGCATCATCCCCGGTGCCGCGAACCTGCGCCTGCCGCGCCACGTCGGCCCGCGACTCGCGCGCCAGGCGATCCTTGCCGGGCGCCGCATCGACTGCGCCAGCCCCGCGGGCCAACTCGTCTGTGACTACGTGGTACCGGCGGCGCAGCTCGACCTTGAACTCGAGCGGCTGGTCGGGCTGCTGACGGGCTCCGGCCTGGTCAGCGCGGCGGCGAACCGCCGCGCGCTGCGGATCGGCGAGGAGCCGCTCGACCGGTTCCGCCGCTACATGGCCGTGTATGCGCGGGAACAGGCCGATTGCCACCTGAGTCCGGCGCTGGTCGCGAACCTCGGGCGGCACTGGCCCGCTGCGCAGCGATAAAGGGGACGCTGCCCTTTTTCGCGGACGCGAAAAAGGGCAGCGCTTTCACAGCCCGTCGAGGTTGGCGGCAAGGCTGCGCGTCGTGTCGAGAATCCGCCTGGACGAATCCGGAACCTCGTCGGGCGGCTCGTACTGACGGCGCTGTTCGAGGTACACGGCGCAGGTCGCGTCGGACGCGGTCCAGGGCTGCGCGGCGCGTTCCTGCTGGCGCGCCCGGATGACCGCCTCCGGCGCCTGGCATTCGATGACGGTCAGCGGCACGCCGGTATGGCTGGCCAGCGCCAGCAGCGGGGCACGCAGCGCGCGGGTCAGAAAGGTGCCGTCCAGCACCACGGCATGGCCGGCGGCCAGCAGCGACTGCGCGTGCCCGGTGATCCGCGCGTACACGCGTGCGGTCGTATCGCGGTCGTAGAGCCCCGTGCCGGGCGGCACCGCCGCGCGGCGGGCCGGTGGCAGGCCGGCAAGCTCCTTGCGGATGACGTCGGTCGACAGCAGCGCGGCGCCGACCCGATGCGCCAGCGCGCCGGCGATCAGGCTCTTGCCGCTGCCGCTCGGTCCCAGCACCAGCAGCAGCGCCGGCGCGCGGTTCGCGCGCGTGTACTGCAGCGCGAGGTCGAAGTGACGGCGTGCTTCCGCGCCGGCCCCCTCGCGTCCGGCCGGCGCCAGACCGGACTCGGTCGCGCGGATCGCGGCAATCTTGCCGCGGATCGTCGCGCGATAGCAGCGGTAGAACGAGCTGACCAGCGGCAGTGTCGCATCGGCCAGCGCCGCGGTGTACAGACTCAGCACGATGTCCGCGGCCTCGCGCGCGCCGCGCTGCTCGAGGTCCATCGCGAGAAAGGCGATATCGAGGCCGGTATCGGCGCAGCGCAGGCGCGCGTCGAACTCGAGGCAGTCGAAGATGCAGATGCCGTCCGGCTCCAGCGGGTCGAAGCAGATCGCATCGGCGCGCAGGTCGCCGTGGCCATCGCGGATGCGGCCGTCGGCCTCGCGCTGCAGGAACAGCGCCTGGTGCCGGTCCGCGAACTGCGCGGCGTAATCGCGGATCCGGTCGAAGTCATCGGCCGACAGCGCCCCGCCGACGAACGGGCGGGTCTCCTGCAGGTTGCGCCGCCAGTTCGCGATCATCGTCGCGTAGCCGCCGAGTGCGCGGCTAGCAGCGCTACCGTCGGCGGTGGCATGGAAGCGCGCGATCTTCGCCACTATTGAGCCTTGCATAAATGCCTTGCAACTTTTCCGTATGCCGTGAGTCCAATCCGATGTACATTCCCGGACGGAGCGAGCATGCGGAAGTCAGAAAAGGTCGGTCGGGAGCTGCAGCGCCGTC